>CEGE01000091.1_pt1 | contig 16017 bp, 13 predicted proteins | sample 306311 | NCBI WGS metagenome assembly CEGE01 (sample SAMEA2755654, study PRJEB7226) | microbial mat metagenome | biome: microbial mat; feature: hypersaline; material: grass silage | place: USA | collected 2014-02-19 | depth 0 m | reverse complement strand
TGCATGGTGACACCCATCAAGCGCTCGGCGGCTTCCATGGCAATCTTGTTGTGGGTGATGTAGATAAACTGAACGTTTTCAGACATCTCTTTCACCAGCCTGGCGTAACGGCCCACGTTGGCGTCATCCAAGGGGGCATCGACTTCATCCAGCATACAGAACGGCGCGGGGTTAAGCTGAAAGATCGCAAATACCAGCGACAGCGCAGTCAGCGCCTTCTCGCCGCCCGAGAGCAGATGAATGGTGCTGTTCTTCTTACCCGGCGGGCGGGCCATAATCGCCACGCCGGTTTCCAACAGATCATCGCCGGTTAGCGTTAGCCATGCAGCACCGCCGCCGAATACGCGAGGGAAAAGGGTTTGTAGCCCAGTGTTCACCTGATCAAAGGTTTCGCGGAAACGCACACGGGTTTCTTGATCGATACGCTTAATCGCCCTTTCGAGGGTTTCCAGCGCTTCGGTCAGCTCAGCATGCTGCGCTTCCAGATAATTTCGCCGCTCGGCCTGCTGGTCGTACTCCTCAATGGCAGCGAGGTTGATCGCCCCCAAGCGGCGAATTTTATCCGTGGTGCTTTCCAGGCGTTCCTGCCAACGGGTTTCCGTCGCTTCCTGGGGTAACTGTTCGGCAAGAGTCTCGACGTTATGACCAAGCTCAGCTAGCTGCTCATCCTGGGTGGTGGCTTTAAGCGCCAGCGCCTGCACGTCCATGCGCCGCTGCTGGAGCTGCTCGCGGCTCTGTTCCAGGTTACGCTCGTGCTGCTGGCGGGCAAGTTCATCGTTACGCAGCTGTTCTGCCAGTGCCTGAGCCTGCTGACGAGTGGCGTTTAAGCGCCCTTCCTGCTGCTCGCGCTGATGAAGCAGCTCTTCAAGCTCTTCACCGGCCAGCTCGTCGGGTTCGATCAGCATTTCCCGTGACTCTTCCAGCTCGGCAATCCGCAGCGAGAGCCGCTCTTCAGAGTCACTTGAACGCGCCTGCTGTGAGCGCAGACTATCGCGCTCGGCACTCAAGCGTTCACGCTCCAGCGCCAGCGCCTGCTGCTGCGCTTTGAGCGGGGCGTGCTGCTGGGTCAACTGGTCACGCGCTTCACGCTGCCGGTTGCGCTGTTCGGCGCTGGTTTCCCGCGCTTGCGCCGCGCTTTCCAACTGTTCCATCGCCACATGCCAGCGGGCACGCTGCTCGTCGATGGTAAGCGCTAACTCCGCCTCATCTTCTTGCAGCTGGGCAAGCTCTTCATCGAGTTCAGTGGCGCGACTCTCCAGATGTTCCAAGCGCTGGGCCAGGCTGCGCTCTTTTACCGCCAGCTGTTGCAGGGTGGCGGCGTGGGCGCGCTCCTGTTCGGCCTGCTGTTCACGGGCCTGTTCCAGGGTTTCAATGGTTTCACTGGCCGCTTCACACTGCGCTTCTGCCAGCGCCAGCGCTTCTTCTTCGCTTTCGCGCTGGGCGGTCAGTTCGGCGTAGCGGCGGCGCGTTAATAGCAGCCCGTCGATACCTTCGCCGTTGGCCTGCTGGTTCAGCCAGCCGCGGCCCAGCCAAACGCCATCCTGGCTTACCACGCTTTCGCCAGGTGCGAGGTGCGCTACCTGCGCCTCCGCTTGTTCTGCCGTTTGCGTATAGTGAATGCTCGCTAACCATTCACCCAACGCACCGGCGCCTTTGACCAAGCTGTCTAATCGCTGGCCAGGGGTTGAGGCGGCGGGTGGTGTTTGATCAATCAGCCGCCACTCCGTGGCTAAGGCTTCAGGTAAAGCGGCCAGTTGGTGGCGGTTCACCAGGCGGGCATTGAGCCAAGGCGCGAGCAGCCAGGACACCAGCGTTTCCCAGCCGGGCTCAACCTGCAGTGCTTCGCCCAGTTGAGGGGCATCCGCTAAACCATACGCTTCTAAGGTCGTGCCAATAGCAGGATCGTGATCCACCAGGGCGGCATCAATCAACGCTTGAAGTGAGGCCAACTCACCCTGGCGCTGACTGAGTTCAGCGCGCTGATTGTCCCGCGTCTGAGTGGCCTGCTGGTAGGCTGCTTTAGCATCGCCGTAGCGCTGCTGCCATTGATCCCGCTGGGTTTGAAAACCTTCCGACTGCTCCTCGGCCTCGGTCAACTGCGCCTGGCACACAGCGTGCTCTTCACGCAGCGCGGTGAGATCGGCTACCTCGCTGCGCTGCTGACGGCGGCGCTGATTTTCCGCTTGTAAACGCTGAATACGCTGTTCAAGGTCGCGTAACTGATCCTGGCTGCGATCCGCATCGCGGCTGGCATCCCGCCAGCGGGTTTCGGCATCGGCCCACTGCTGCTCGGCGGCTTCCAGCGCGGGAGATGCGTCGGCCAACGCCTGCTCCAGGCTTTCGAGCTGCTCCTCCAGCGCTTCGTGTTCGGGGAGCAGATCCTCAAAGCGCTCGTCAATGGCGGCTAAACGCTCCTGATCGCCTTCGCTAACGCGGCGCTGCTCGTCCAATTCGCGCCGAGCCGTGGCGATGTCGCTGGCCAGTTGGGTTTCACGGCTACGCCGGTGGGCCTGATCCTGTTCTAAACGGGCGATGCGCGTAGTGGTTTCAAAGAACTGCTGCTGATGGCGATCGAGCACCTCAGAAAGTTCGTCGTGCTGCTCCCGGGCCTGCTCCAGGCGGGTTTCGCACTGGCGGACACCGAAGACATCTTTTTCTACCGCTATTTCCAATTCGCGAACGCGGCTCTCTTGATGCGATTGCTCGGCACGCAGGGCGCGCCCGCGCAGCAGCGCCAGCTCGCCCTTGAGCCGATACTCCTGCTCCTTGAGATCCTGGTAGCGCTTGGCGGCTTCGGCCTGACGTTTGAGGCGCTCTAGCTGCTTATCCAGCTCTTCGCGAATATCGTCCAGACGTTCCAGGTTCTCCTGGGTGCGCCGCATGCGGTTTTCGGTTTCCCGGCGGCGCTCTTTGTACTTGGAGATACCCGCGGCCTCTTCAAGCGTCGAGCGCAGGTCGTCGGGGCGGGCTTCGATCAACCGCGAGATCATCCCCTGGCCGATAATCGCGTAGGAACGCGGCCCCAGGCCGGTACCCATAAACAGGTCGGCGATATCGCGCCGACGGCATTTCTGGCCATTAAAGAAGTAGTTGGATTGTCCGTCGCGGGTGACCAAGCGCTTAACGGCAATTTCCGCGTACTGGGCGTAAACGCCGCCCATGCCGCCATCGCGGTTGTCGAACTTGAGTTCTATGGACGCCTGGCTGATCGGTTTACGGCCGGTGGAGCCGTTAAAGATAACGTCGGCCATGGATTCACCGCGCAGGGTTTTGGCGGATGACTCCCCCATCACCCAGCGCACGGCGTCAATAATATTGGATTTACCGCAGCCGTTGGGGCCTACGATGGCGGTCATATTGCCATCGAAGGGCACCGTGACGGGATCCACAAAGGACTTAAACCCGACTAAGCGAATCGACGTTAAGCGCATACCGAAGCGGCGTTCCTGTTGCGATTATTCAAAGACACGGTTAATCACCACTTCGGCCGCTTCGTCATCTGCAATCGGCCCGATGCTGACGCTCTCAAGGTCGCCGAACAGATCCCCGGGCTGGGGCGCTGCTTGGCCAGAGGGAGAAACACGCACCACTAACCGGGCTTCCTGTACCTGGGAGATTTGCGCCTGGGGAGACATCGCGGCACTGTTATCTAGCGTCACGGTCATGGGCAGCTCGGATACTTGCGCCCGCACCACGGCCAGGGGCGGCAACTCGCCCTCAATATCGCGGGCGGTGATAAAGACGCTGGCATCGCCATCTACGCGCCCGACGAGCTCCTCATCCAGCGAGACACGCACACGAATGCCGGTGCCCTCGGCGACGGCCTCTTCGGGTTCAATGCCCAATCGCTCCTGAGCCACGCGAATGCCATCGCGCAGCGAGGACACAGTGTTGGGATCCTCGATATTGGCAATCGCTCGGCGCCAGTGGTCAATAGCCTGCTCGTAATCGCCGTTGTCGAAGGCATTAATGCCCAGCAAGCCCAGCACGGTGGGCTGGCGGGGATCCTGCTCCAACGTCTCGTCGACCAACGCTTGTACTTCGTCGGTAAGCTCGCGCTCAGCCATAAAGAAACGAATTTGCGCCAACTGCGCAAGCAGCGGTGGAATGCGCCCTTCAATTTCGATCAGGCGCTCCAGGGCGTCCACCGCCTTGGGCATTTGTCCGGTTTCACGGTAGAGCGGAAACAGCTCGCTCCACACATTGGGGTTATCCGGCTGGCGTTCGGCCTGCTCCTCCATGCGCTCGATATACATGGCAAGCGATCCATCAGGGTCGTTGCGCACTTCTTGCTGCACGGCCAGTAGCACCAGGTCGCCCTCAGCGCCCTTTTGCTGATACCAAATAACGCTAACAGCGACCACAGCGAGCATCACCACAGGCACGACAATACGGCCGGCGCTGGCAGCCTTTAGCGGCCGACGCTCACGAAAAGCAGTGTCTTCCAGCAGGCTGCGCTCGAGTTCCAGCCGGTCTTCCTCAAAGCGTGCAGCATCTATATCGCCGCGTTCAAGAGCCGCTTCCAGTGACGCCAAGCGGCGCTTGAAAATCGCCACGTTCTGCTCGGCGGAGGTGTCGTTGGCTTCAAAATCGCGCTGCTGGTCATGCAGGGCACGCGCGTTTCTTAGCGGCGAAACCAGCAGCCACAGCGCGGGGAGCAGTAGAATGGCAATGGCTATCCAGAGCAGCGTCATGAAGACCCCTTACGGTTAGTCAGCGCGTCTATGCGCTGGCGTTCTTCGGCGCTCAACGCTTTAGCAGAGGCGTTACGGCGGGCGCGAATCATCAGCACAACCACCATCGCACCTAGCAACACCAGGGCGATGGGCAAGCCCCAAAGCAGGTAAGTACGGCTCTCTAAACGCGGGTTGTAGAGAATATATTCACCAAACCGCTGCACCATATGGTTGATAATTTCGATATCCGACTGCCCGTCTTGCAACAGTTGATAAACCCGCTCACGCATATCTGCCGAAATGGGTGCATCGGAATCGTTAATGGCTTGGTTTTCACACAGTGGGCAGCGCATGGAGGCGGTTAAATCGTGATAGCGCTTCTCCATGACCGGGTCGTCAAATTCGCGCAGTTCGATACCACCTGCCGTTGCGCCAAACGCTATGACCAGCAGTAGTAGCGCTGCCATGGTTCGCATTAGCGCCATTTTTCCACCTCCGGAAGAATTCGCTCGCGCACGTCTTGCGGTGATACGTAGCCTTTATGGTGATAGCGAATGACCCCGTCGGCATCGACCAGGAATGTCTCCGGGGCGCCGTAGACGCCAAGATCAAACCCTAGCTCGCCTTCCGGATCAAAAATATTAACTTCAAACGGATCGCCAAATTCGCTGAGAAACTGCATGCCTTTCTCGCGGGTATCGCGGTAGTTGACCCCGACCATGCGAATGTCGTTATCAGCCAGTTCCAGCAGTTGCGGCATCTCCTGCTTACAGGCCGGACACCACTCGCCCCACACATTCACCAGCGTCACTTCACCCTCTAACAGCGTTTGGTCAACGCGGCGATTCTCATCACGCAGCGTGCTGGCTTCAAAGGTCGGGAACTCCCGCGCCATCAGCGCTGAATCCCGCTGGGAGGGGTCCAGCGAGAGGCCTTGGTAAAAGAACAGCGCCAGGGCTAAAAAACACACCGGCAACAGTAATAGCAGTAGCCGTCGCTTCATGCCGTGGCCTCCCGTGCGCCATTTTGAGTACTGTTCTGAGTACTATCATCCTGGCTAGCCACTTTGGGCGCTTCACGGGTGGATGCGGTACGGCGGTAGCGCTTGTCGAGCACCGCCAATACACCGCCAAACGCCATTAGCAGTGCGCCCAGCCAGAGCCAACGGACGAACGGCTTATACTGCACCCGCATTGCCCAACTGCCATCGCCCAGGTTCTCACCCATGGCGACATAGAGGTCGCGGAACAGCCCTGGGCGCAGGGCCACTTGCGTCATCGGCATACCGGTGGCCAGGTAGAGACGCTTTTCGGGCCGCATGGTAAAGCTGCTGCCTGAGTCGCCGCGCTGCACTTGTAGAATCGAGGTGTCCGCCAGGAAGTTAGCGCCACGACGCTCGGTTAACTCGGTCATGGTGAACTGATAGCCCGCGACTTCGACCGTGGTGCCCGGCGACATGCGCACGTTGCGCTCAATGTTGTAGTTGGACACTACCGTCACGCCGACGATAGTGACCGCAACACCTACGTGCCCCAGCACCATGCCCCAATAAGCCAGGGAGAGCTTACGAACACCGGCCAAAAACGAACTGGCGTGGCGGGTTTTATCGAATACATCGCGCACCATCGGCAGCACAATCCAGAGGGCAGAGACAATGCCCAGGGAGACAAACAGGTTCCACTCGCCACGGTACAGCAGCGGCATTAATATGCCGATCACCAATGCGGCCACACCGGCTAACCACAGTTTACGAATCAGATCCCGTGCCGCCATGCTCTTCCAGCGCGTTACCGAGCCAAGCCCCATAAAGATACACATCAACACGGTAAGCGGCACAAACAGGGTATTAAAGTAAGGCGGGCCCACGCTGATTTTCCCCAGCCCCAGAGAATCCAGAATCAGCGGATAGACGGTACCCAGTAGCACGGTGACGGTCATAATCACCAGAAAGATATTATTAACCAGCAGCAGCGCATCCCGGGAGAGCCAGTTAAACCCCACCTTATGACTTACCCGCGGAGCGCGCAGGGCAAACACCAGCAGCGACAGCGTTACCGTAATGGCCAGCAGCATCAGGATAAAGAAACCGCGGGCCGGGTCGTTGGCGAACGCATGCACCGAGGTCAGCACCCCAGAGCGCACCAGAAAAGTGCCCATTAGCGACAGCGAGAAGGTCGAGATCGCCAACAGCACGGTCCAGCTTTTAAACGAGCCGCGCTTCTCGGTGACCGCGAGTGAGTGAACCAGTGCGGTTCCCGTCAGCCAGGGCAGCAGTGAAGCGTTTTCGACCGGATCCCAGAACCACCAGCCACCCCAGCCAAGCTCGTAATAGGCCCACCAACTGCCTAACGCGATACCCACGGTCAGGAATGCCCAGGCCAGATTCGTCCAGGGCCTTGCCCAGCGCGTCCAGGCCGCGTCTAAACGACCGCCCATCAGCGCTGCAATGGCAAATGCAAAGACCACGGAAAAGCCCACATAGCCCATGTAGAGCATCGGCGGATGCACCACTAGCCCGAAGTCTTGCAACAGCGGGTTAAGGTCGGCGCCATCCTGGGGCATACCGGGCAGTAGCCGCTCGAAAGGGTTCGATGTCATCAGAATAAACAGTAAGAAGCCGACGCAAACCATACCCATCACGCCCATTACTCGCGCGACCATATCCCGCGGCAGGTTGCCGGTAAACAGGCTGGCCGCACACCCCCAGCCCGCGAGCATAAAGCTCCACAGCAGCACCGACCCTTCATGGTTGCCCCACACCGCGCTGAACTTGTAGTACCAGGGCAGCAGCGAGTTGGAGTTGTTGGCCACGTTCGCCACGCTAAAGTCGTCCAGCATATAGCTGGCGGTCAAACAGGCGTAGGCAATGGCAATGAACACAAACTGCCCCACCGCCATGGGCTGACCATAGGCCATCCACAGCGGGCGCCGGGTGGCCGCACCGGCCAGCGGCATCACGGCCTGCACCGCCGCCATCAGCAGCGCGATAATGAGGGCAAAGTGGCCAATTTCAGGAATCATTTTGATAAACATGTGCGCTCCGAACCAGCACTGGCGGTAAGGCAAGGCGGTTAAACTGTGGGTCTTAGTATTCGCTTGCTTGGGGTACGCCTTCTTCGTCCAGGCGTTTACCCACTTCCGCGGCTTTGGCCTGGTAGTCGGCTGGCGAATAGCCCGCCTCTTCAAGTGCCTGGGCGACTTCAGGGGGCATATAGTTCTCATCGTGGCGCGCAAGCACTTTATCGGCGTACAAACGACCATCGGACTGAAGCTCTCCGATCACTACCACGCCTTGGCCTTCGCGGAACAAGTCGGGCAGGATGCCGCTGTAGTAGACCTCCAGGTCATCAACGTAATCGGTGACGACAAACTCGACGTCCAGGCTCTCGGGGTCACGGGATACTGAACCCTCTTTCACCATGCCACCGGCGCGAATCTGCCGCTCCATGGGCGCGTCGCCCTGGGCGATCTGTACCGGGCTGAAAAACAGATTGATGTTAGCGCGCAGCGCGTACAGGGTCAGCCCCACGGCAATCGCGGCCAGCGACACAAGGCCCAGGATAATAAAGAGTTTCTGTTTACGTTTAGGCGTCATTGGGCGTTTCCCCTTGCGCTGTTTGCGCGTCTTGCACGGCGTTTCAAGCCTTTGATCAATTGGCGCTGTTCAGCACGCGCATGCCATACGGTGGCGAGCAGCAGTAGCGCTGTCACGCCCCAGGCAGACCACACATAAGGCGCGTGACCACCCATGGCGAGAAATTCGGAAAATGAGTCAAACGCCATTAGCGAGCCTCCTCTGCCGGTACTTTCACCACTTGGCCGGTCACCAATTCCTGTACCCAGCGTTTGTTAGCTTCGCGGCGCAAAATTTCACTGCGTGTGCGCATCAGCGTTAAGGCAATGAAAAAGCAGTAGAAACCCAGCACCATAATGACCAGAGGCAGCCACATTTCAGTAGGCATGGCCGGGCGCGAGGTCAGCGTAAATGAAGCGGGCTGGTGCAGGGTGTACCACCAGTCCACCGAGTATTTGATGATGGGAATATTGATCACCCCCACCATGGCCAGCACCGAGGCTGCCCGTGAGGCGCTATCGCGGCTGGTAAAAGCCCCACGCAGAGCAATTACGCCCAAGTACAAAAACAGCAAGATCAGCATTGACGTTAGCCGTGCATCCCACATCCACCAGGTTCCCCAAGTGGGCACACCCCATACGGCACCGGAAAACAGCGCGACAAAGGTCATAGCTGCGCCAAGAGGCGCCATCACCGCCGCCGCCATATCGGCGACTTTAATTTTCCAGACCATAAACACCAGGCCGGAAACCGCCATGGCAATGAAGATAGACTGAGCCAAAAAGGCCGCCGGCACATGGACGTAAATAATTCGGAAGCTATTACCCTGCTGGTAATCCGCTGGCGCAAACGCCAACCCCCACAGCGAGCCAGTGACGATCAACAGCGCCGCCGCGGCCCAAAACCAGGGCTGTAATTTGGCACTAATGCCGTAGAACCACTTGGGTGATCCCAGCTTGTGTATAAAGGCCCACATAGCGTGTCCCGTCCTTAACCGTTAATACTGATACGCAGCGATGCGGCAATCGCCCACGGCGCCAACATGAGTGAGGCAGCGAGCAGCGCGCCCAGGATAGCCAGGTGTGCGGAGACACCCTCTCCAAAAATGGCCGCCTGCACCGCGCCTGCGCCAAAAATGAGTACCGGGATATACAACGGCAGCACCAGTAGCGAGAGCAGCACTCCGCCCCGTGCCAAGCCAACGGTTAACGCCGCACCGATGGCGCCAATCAAACTCAAGCTTGCCGTACCCAATGCAAGCGACAGCGCCAGCACGGCGTAGCTACCCGCCGGCAGCGCCAGCATAATACCCAATATCGGCGCCATCAGCGCCAACGGTAGGCCTGTCAGCAGCCAGTGTACGGCCACTTTGGCCAAACTTAGCGCGACTAACGGCTGCGGCGCCAATAGCAGTTGCTCCAGACTACCGTCGTCATAATCGCTGCGAAACAGGCTGTCTAATGAAAGCAGCGCGGCTAACAAAGCCGCGACCCACAGCAAACCCGGTGCAATCACCGCTAACAGCTCAGGATCGGGCGAAATAGCGATCGGGAACAGCGTGATCACCAGGGCAAAAAACACCAGTGGATTGAGCACTTCGCCACGGCGTCTCAGCAATAGCGTTAAGTCACGCACTAGCGTGGCCTTCACTGCGGTCATTAACCCACCATTATGCTCACGCAGTGGCACTGCTGAAACCTGTTGAGCGGTCTCCGAGCTTTGTGAAGAGCCGTGTGAAGAGCTATTTGAAGCGCCATGTAAAGAGCTGTGCAACCCTTTCTCCTCTACCATACAAGCATCGGTGCCCAGTGGAGGTTTCCGCGAGGGCGCTGTAACCCTTTCCCTGGGCGCTATTTTTGTAGTCTGACCGCCATGGATGGCGGAAATGACGGAATTGTCGGGAACACTTTCCGTCCATGACAAAAGACCCTCGCTTCAACCTCCCCTGACACCACGTTGTCGAGAGTTATTTAAGCCGCTATATCCAACTGAGATAGTCCTGCTTTCTACCCTAGAGATATCCGTCTGAGCAACGGTGAAGCGGTTAACTCGTGGTGTGTCGTTACTAACACACAGCCCCCCGCCTGAGCGTGGGCAACTAGCTGTCTTTCTAGATCAGCGACGCCGTGGCGATCAATCGCGGTGAAAGGCTCATCCAGTACCCATAGGGCGCGCGGCGTTAACGTTAAGCGCGCCAGGGCAACACGGCGCTGTTGCCCTGCTGAGAGTTGCCCTGCGGGCACATCTTCAAAGCCTGCCAACCCAACCCGTTCAAGAGCTTCCAGGCGCTGATCTTCATTACCACTTTCCCCACTTAACGCCTGATACCAGGCTAAATTTTCTAACGGGGAAAGCCCTGACTTAATGCCCGGTGCATGTCCTAAATAGAGCAAATTCGCGAGAAAATGTTCACGTGCTTCGTTCATCGCAGCGCCATTCCAGAACAGTTCGCCCTGGTAGTCACTGAGCTGGCCGGAGAGAATTTTCAGAAGGCTGGTTTTACCACTACCATTGGGCCCTTCAATTCGCACTATCTCGCCGCTGCGAACCTCCAGATCTAACCCTTGAAACAGCCAGCGGTCATCGCGTTCACAGGCAAGCTGGCGGGCTTGTAGACACAGGCTCAAGCGTCTCTCCTGGCATATTGATTTCGCGTCGAACTCTACACGTAAAGCCCCTTTCTCGCCACTCACACAATGCGGCGCTGGGTCGCAGCGTGATCTTCATCAATATGTCGTGAGCGCAATTATCTCTGGCACTGTATGCAAAAACAGGTCTACAATGAAAACCACTGTATGAAAGAACATGCAATGGAGATTCTTTGATGACCCTATCGATGGCAGCACCTACCGTTACGTTTGGCCGTAGACAACCGGCACCGCGCCCTTACGCAATGGCGCCTAGCATTACCCGACGCAATACCTATGCACTCAAAGTGCGTGGCAATGCACTGTGTGATTGCAACTTGTTCGATGGCGATGTCATTATTATCCGGCGCTATCAACACGATACCCAGACAGAAACTGCCGTTGCCGAAATAAACCAGCAAACGATCGCCTTGAGGCAGCTCTCTATCAGCCGCTTTGGCGTAGAGCTATGGCCAGAAGATACTTTGCAGCCAGCGCTATTTTTGCACAACCGGGATATTCAGGTACTCGGCATGGTAATGGGTGTGAAAAGTGAGACTACCTTTACGGAGCATTAATGCGCTATCGGGTTCCCGAGTTACCCACAGGGTCATGGCACACGGCTGACATTGAAGTAGAAAAGAGCCAATTTATCACCTGGATCTGCCACGCTCCCGATATCAACGCATTCACTACTCTGCTGAATGCGGCGAAAACCGCGCATCCTAATGCCAGCCACCACTGCACTGCCTACATTGCCGGGCCACCCGGCGAGCAAAATCTGATTGGCTTTTCCGATGATGGCGAGCCTGGCGGCACCGCTGGCCGCCCCATGTATCAGGTTCTCCAGGGGAGCCAACTGGGCCAGATTGGCTGTGTGGTCATTCGTTATTTTGGCGGTACAAAGCTCGGCACCGGTGGCTTAGCCCGCGCCTACACTCAGGCGGTTAGCCATGCCCTTGAGACACTCGCTACCCGGGAAGTGGTTGAGCGCGACACCTACACCCTGCGCCTTACTTTTGCCAATGAAGCGATTGCCCGCGCCTGGTGCGAAGAGCACGACATCCCTATTGAGCAAGCCGACTACGATGGTGATGGCGTTCGCCTGACCATTGGCTGGCCACGGGACTGCCCGCTTGACCTTGCCCCGCTAGAAAACCGCTTGAAGAGTGCTATTGAGGTTCTCTCTGCACCAAAGGCATAACGCAGCAGATGAAAGGGCCCCATATGTCATTGCGAGGAGCTTGCGACGCGGCAATCTCGTTCTGCGGTGGCAAACAAACCGAGATCGCCGCGCTTCGCTCGCGATGACACTCACCGGCCATTGCGAGGAGCCTGCGACGAAGCAATCTCAAGCCTACCCTGAGAACCAACCCCAGATTGCTTCACTGCGTTCGCAATGACACCCCTATGTCGTTGATGGCAGAGGACTAGTTAACCCAGGTATTTAATCATTACCCCGGCCGCGACTGCCGACCCAATAACACCCGCCACGTTGGGGCCCATGGCATGCATCAGCAGGAAGTTATGTGGATTGGACTCCAGCCCCACCTTATTCGCCACGCGCGCAGCCATTGGCACGGCAGAGACGCCGGCCGCGCCAATCAGTGGGTTGATAGGATCGCGGCTAAACCGGTTAAGCAGCTTCGCCATTAAGACGCCCGTTCCGGTGCCGATGCTGAACGCGACCGCTCCGAGCACCAAGATCCCTAAGGTTTCAAACTGAAGAAACTTATCCGCTTCTAGCTTGGAACCAACGGCAAGCCCCAAGAAAATGGTCACAATGTTGATCAACTCATTCTGCGCAGTACTCGATAACCGATCGACGACGCCACACTCACGCATCAGATTGCCCAGACAAAACATACCAACCAAGGGCGTTGCGGAGGGTAAGAATAAGATCGTCATCATCAAGACCGCTAAAGGAAACAGCACTTTCTCCGTTTTCGAGACATGACGCAGCTGTTTCATTTCAATTTGGCGTTCTTGTGGCGAGGTGAACAACTTCATGATCGGCGGTTGAATAATTGGCACCAACGCCATGTAACTATAGGCCGCGACTGCAATCGCGCCAAGAAGATCCGGCGATAGTCGGCTAGCCAAGAAGATGGCCGTCGGTCCATCCGCACCACCAATAATCGCAATTGATGCTGCATCTTGAAGGCTAAATTCCATGCCTGGGACCAGATTGAGCAAGATAGCACCGAACAAGGTAGCAAAAATGCCAAATTGCGCCGCCGCCCCTAAAAGCAAGGTACGCGGGTTAGCAATCAAGGCACCAAAGTCGGTCATCGCCCCCACTCCCATAAAGATCAATAACGGGAAAACCCCCGTATCAATCCCGACATGGTAGACGTAATACAACAAACCGCCCGGCTCGTTAAAACCCGCGTTGGGAATATTCGCCAAGATTGCCCCAAACCCGATGGGCAACAGAAGCAAAGGCTCAAACCCACGTCGGATCGCAAGAAAGAGCAGCAGACAACCGACGGCCATCATCACCAGCTGTGGCCACTGGAAATTCGCCAGTCCAGTTTCCGACCACAGGATCATTAATCCTTCCATGCTGCCCTCTTATCCTAAATGTAAAAGCGGCATGCCGACAGTCACGGCGTCGCCTTCTTTTACTTGTACATCTTGGACAGTGCCAGCATGCGCAGCCCTGACTTCGGTTTCCATCTTCATCGCTTCTAGGATGATCAGAACGTCACCTTCTTGTACATGCTCACCGGCGGTCACCATGACTTTAAAGATATTACCCGCTAACGGTGCGGTGACTGGCTCTGCGTGGGTAGATGCCGGCTGTGACACCGGGGCACGCGGTGCTGTAGGCGCATTGTCGACATCGTTAGCAGTTTGGATCGCGCCTAGTGCGCCATCGGGACCGACATCCACTTGATACACCTGGCCATTAACGCGCACGCTGTAAGTTTCAACCTCAACTTGGCTCGCTGGGCTAGCCGCGGGCGTTGCTGGCGGCGTGGAGTCTCCGGTGGGTACCGGTTCAAACGCATCAGGATTGCCACGATTTTGGAGGAATTTCCAACCCACTTGTGGGAACAAGGCGTAAGTGAGGACATCGTCAATCGTCTCTTCCGCCAAACTCACACCTTCTGTCGACGCTTTATCGGTTAATGCCTGCGTCAAGTTTTCCATTTCGGGGGCTAATTTATCCGCCGGACGGCAGGTAATCGCTTGTTCACCGTCAAGCACGCGCGCTTGTAATTTTGCATTGACCGGTGCGGGGGCTTTTCCGTATTCGCCTTTTAACAGCGCAGCAGTCTCTTTAGTAATGCTCTTATAACGCTCGCCGGTCAATACATTAATGACAGATTGCGATCCGACAATTTGTGAGGTCGGCGTAACTAAGGGGATATATCCTAAGTCTTCACGCACCCGCGGGATCTCGTCTAAGACCTCATCCATTTTGTCAGCCGCGCCTTGTTCTTTAAGCTGGCTTTCCATGTTGGTCAACATACCGCCGGGCACTTGCGCGATCAAAATACGTGAGTCGACGCCTTTTAACTGCCCTTCAAATTGGGCGTATTTTTTCCGCACGGTACGGAAGTAAGCCGCAATCGATTCAAGTTTATTCAGGTCAAGGTGAGTTTCACGCTCGGTGCCTTCAAGCATCGCAACAACGGTTTCAGTCGGGGTATGCCCATAAGTTTGGCTCATTGAGGAAATGGCCGTATCCAGGACATCTAACCCCGCTTCTACTGCTTTAACCGCCGTTGCTGTTGATAACCCTGTGGTCGCATGACAATGCAGCGACAGGGGAATATCACAGGTCGATTTTATGCGGCTCACGAGCTCATACGCTTCATAAGGTTTAAGCAGGCCGGACATATCTTTGATGCACAGAGAGTGACAGCCAAGATCTTCCAACTGCTTGGCTAAATCGGTCCAGGTATCCATGGTATGCACAGGGCTAGTGGTGTAAGAAATCGTTCCCTGAGCGTGGGCACCTACGTCCACTGCCGCACCCACAGCGGCTTGAAAGTTACGCACATCATTCATGGCATCAAAGATGCGGAATACATCCATACCGTTGGCATGAGCGCGTTCAACGAACTTGTATACCACATCATCGGCGTAGTGGCGGTAACCCAAGAGATTCTGCCCACGTAAAAGCATTTGCATCGGGGTATTAGGCATGGCTTTTTTAAGCTCTCGCAACCGTACCCAAGGGTCTTCACCCAAATAGCGAATACAGGCATCAAAGGTCGCGCCACCCCATGTTTCTAATGACCAGAACCCAATCTGATCGAGCTCGGCGGCAATGATGGCCTGCGGGGTTGGCCGTTCAACCGTATACGAGACAACCTTAAGAAATTGATCACTCAGGCACATACGGGCGATGCCAAGCCGCTGTTAGTACAAATCCAGATCCCGCCCAATTACGGCCAGCGCTATGCGCAAGGGTTTGCTGATATTTATCCTACACTGGCAGAGCAAACACAAACCCCCTTACTGCCCTTTTTTATGGAGTCTGTGATCCAAAAGCCTGAATGGATGCGTGATGATGGCATTCATCCGATGCCGGCCGCCCAAACGTGGATTGCCGAGTTTATGGCAGAGCAACTGGTACCGTATCTGTCACAGCCTGACAATTAATCAACAATAATCAACCAATAGGGATAACGATGACAGCCACCCCCCCTTTAAAAAACGCGATCCTTATCACCGGTTGTTCAACAGGGATCGGTTTTGCCTGTGCCAACGCCTTGCATGCTCAGGGCCACACGGTGATCGCAAGCTGCCGACAAGCGGAGGATGTCACACGGTTGCAGCAACAAGGATTAACCTGCATTCAGTTAGATGTCTCGGACAGCAACAGCATTGATCGCGCGGTGGCCACGATTGATGAAATGACCGGTGGGGTCTTGTTTGGCCTCTTTAATAATGGCGCTTACGGCCAACCTGGCGCGCTGGAAGATTTGCCCACCGGCGCGCTGCGCGCTCAGTTTGAGACCAATGTGTTTGGCTGGCACCATTTAACTCAAGCCTTATTGCCGATGCTGCTCAGTCATAGCGGGGGACGGATTGTGCAAAGCAGCTCAGTGCTTGGCATTGTCGCGCTCAAATACCGTGGAGCCTACAATGCGAGTAAATTTGCGCTTGAAGGCTGGACCGATAC
>CEGE01000702.1_pt1 | contig 16127 bp, 22 predicted proteins | sample 306311 | NCBI WGS metagenome assembly CEGE01 (sample SAMEA2755654, study PRJEB7226) | microbial mat metagenome | biome: microbial mat; feature: hypersaline; material: grass silage | place: USA | collected 2014-02-19 | depth 0 m | reverse complement strand
AATTCGCCTATCTGCCGCGTAAGTTTAAAATCGCGGTCAGCGGTGCTGCTCAAGACCGTGCGGCGATTCAAGTACACGATATTGGCCTGCGCCTATGGCACAACGCCGACGGCGAGCTGCGTGTTAAAGTGCTAGCCGGTGGCGGCCTTGGCCGTACTCCAATGATTGCAGACGTGGTACGTGAAGATCTGCCCTGGCAGCATCTGCTCACCTACCTGGAAGCCTGTGTACGGGTATACAACCAGTTTGGTCGCCGGGATAACAAGTTCAAGGCGCGGATTAAAATCCTGGTAAAAGCCCTGGGCATTGAGGAATTCCGTCGCCGGGTCGAGGAAGAGTGGGTGCATTTGAAAGACGGCCCGCAAACGCTTAACCAAGCAGCCGTCGATGCAGCCAAAGTTCACTTTCCCGAGCCTGATCGTCGCCCGGTTGCAGAGAGCGCTAACGAAGATTTTGACCGCTTGCGCGCTGAAAACCGCAGCTTCGCGCGCTTTGTCACCAACAACGTGACCGACCACAAAGTGCCCGGCTATAAGGCCGTAACGCTGTCACTGAAACGCCGCGAGCACGCGCCTGGGGATGTCACCGCTGACCAAATGGAAGCGGTCGCAGATTTAGCCGATCGCTACAGCTTTGGTGAAGTGCGTGTTACCCACGAACAGAACCTGGTGCTTTCTGACGTACCGGTCGATGAACTGGAAGCGCTGTGGGAAGAGCTTGAAGCGTTGGGTATGGCGAACCCCACCGTGGGCACGCTCAACGACATTATCTGCTGCCCTGGAGGCGACTACTGCAGCTTAGCTAATGCGGTCTCCATTCCCATTGCCCAGGCGCTGCAGGAACGTTTTGAAGACCTCGACTTCTTGTATGACCTTGGCCCGCTGGATCTGAATATCTCCGGCTGCATGAATGCTTGTGGCCACCACCACGTGGGTCATATCGGCATCCTGGGCGTGGATAAAAAAGGCGAAGAGTTCTATCAGATATCGATTGGCGGCAACTCCACCGACGATGCCTCGCTTGGTAAGATTTTAGGCCCGTCCTTTTTCCGCTCAGACGTGCCGGATGTGGTCGAAAAAGTATTGGAAGTCTATGTGTCGCAGCGCCATGAGGACGAACGCTTCTTGGATACTTACCGCCGTATTGGCTTAAAACCCTTTAAGGAGCGTGTCTATGCCTAATAAAACAGCTGAGACGCAAGCTGAAGCGGTTGAACAGACACCGGTTCATGTCGATCACTTGATTTTCAATGGCGAGCTTGCGGCGGAAAACGCTTGGTGTGTTTCCTACGATGCAGACACCCTGCCCGAACAGCGCCCAGCGTTTGTGCCGCTGGCGTTGTGGCAGGCCAATCAGGAAGACGCTGAGCTGGCACCACTACTCACCAGCGATACCGAGCTGACGGCCGAATTAGGCAAACAGCTTGGTAATGCCGTAGCCATCGCTATTGACTTCCCTGCCTTCACCGATGGCCGTGGCTACAGCATCGCCCGCCTGCTGCGCGAGCGCTACGGCTATAGCGGCGAAGTGCGCGCGGTGGGTGATGTCCTGGTCGATCAGCTGGAGTATATGCGCCGTTGTGGTTTTACTGCCATGGCGCTGCGCGATGACCAGCATCCCGAGGATGCCCTGCGCGCGCTAAGTTTTATCAGCGTTCGCTACCAACCCGATGTTGAAGAGCGACAGGCGCTGTTTGAGCGCCGTTTAGCCGATAATAAGTAGACGCAGAGCGTGAATGTTATAAACCCAAAAGGGCAGCTTCGGCTGCCCTTTTTATTTGTGACTGGCTCTATTATTAAACCGTCACCCCCGCCGTTTCTGCTGGCGCTCACGGTTATTGGCTTTGGCGCGATCGCTTTTACGTAGCATTACCCAGGTCGCGCCCAACCCTCCTTCCGAAGGCTGTGCGGAGACGTATGCCTGCACTTCCTCAAACTGGCAGAGCCACTTGGCCAGGTATGAACGCAGTACGTTGGCGGGGCTATCGATCTCTCGCCCGCGGCCATGTACGATCATAACGGAGCGTAAATCGTGGGCGTAGGCTTCTTGAATAAAAGGAAACAGCATACGGCGGCACTCTGTTAATGGACGCCGAAGCAAGTGGAGCTGCGACTGAACGCTATAGCCCCCGTGCTTTAATTTATCGACTACGCCCTGCTGAATGCCCTCTCGGCGATACTCCATGGGATCAAAGGGGGGCAGCAGATCGACAAAGTCGTCGGACAGAAAATTGCGTGCCACCCTTTCTTCCTCTGCCCACTCCCGCCGCGCCAACTGGGATTCTGAGGGGCTTTTGCGATTAGCGCCTGGGTCAGCACGGTTTCTCGGCGGCAGCGGTTTCACATCACCTACGAGAGCACGAAAATCCAGATCATCACGAAGCGGCTGATTCATTGCAGGCTCCTACGGCAGGTTCTAATGAGCACCTATTCACATGCAGACTTTACCAACATAGCCTAGCAAACCTGGGTAGTTTGCTTAAGCAGATTCATACAGTCGATAACATAGAACTTGTCATCCTCTGCCTGTAGCGACAAGCTAAGCGTCCGTTTTTTTATCGCCCCATTCATATTCTCATCCTACATTGCGAGGCGCCCTGGTGTGATTAAAATGGTTTGGCTAAAACGCCTTTTGATTTTAAGCGGTGTGGGGCTCCTTAGCTTAGCCGGGTGGCTCTGGTTAACCATGCTGAGCCCGTGGTTTTATGACCGACCTGACGACCTTCCTACTATCGAACAGCGCACCCATCAGGTCTTTGTTTATGGCACGCTACGCTATGCCCCCGTTCGCTTAGTGGTCATGGGAAGTTTTGGTGCACCTAAAGATGCGGTTTTAGAGGGTTATCAACGTAACGGCCTTGACCTTTCACCCCAGCCAGGGAGCAACGTTGAGGGGCTACTGTTACGAGTAGATGCCGACGAGCTGTCTCGTCTTGATCGCTACGAACGACTGGGGATTCGTTACGAGCGCAGGACAATAACCCTCGACGATGGCACCCGGGCCTGGGTCTACCTGCGTTTACCTGAGCAACAAAATACGTTTGTACAGCACGCGGACTTCCCGTTCGCTCTGATACCATAGACACCATGCTGTGCCCTATTTTGCAAAACCCTCATGCAAAGCCCTATTGCCAGGACAGCTTTTATGAACCCATTCAGGAATAGTGATGAGTGAAATGACACCGTACGTTTTGGTTCTGTACTACTCGCGCTCTGGCGCGACCGCCACCATGGCGCAGCAGGTTGCGGCTGGTGTAGAAAGCGTGCCGGGTATTCAAGCGCGTTTACGCACAGTGGCGCCGGTTTCAACGACCTGTGAAGCCATTGAACCAGAAATTCCTGCAGAGGGCGCTGTTTATGTTGAGCTAGACGACCTGCGCAACTGCAGCGGGTTAGCACTGGGTAGCCCCACCCGGTTTGGCAACATGGCCGCTCCGCTTAAGTATTTTATCGACTCCACCAGCAGCCTGTGGATGAACGGTGCCTTGATCGACAAACCCGCCAGTGCCTTCACTTCGACCTCCAGCCTCCACGGTGGGCAAGAGAGCACCCTGCTCACTATGCTGGTACCGCTACTGCATCATGGCATGGTCTACGCAGGGGTTCCTTATAGTGAAACCACCTTGCTGGAAACGCGTACAGGTGGCACGCCCTATGGTGCAAGCCACTTAGCAGGAACGCGTAGTGACCGTTCTGTCGATGAGCACGAACGCGCGCTGTGTGTTGCTCAGGGCAAACGACTGGCACGACTCGCTCTAGCGCTGCACGCCATGCGTCAGGAGGCATTATGAGGCAGTGGCTGGAGAAGGTAGAGGCACAACATGGGCTTGATAAACTGACCCTTCGAAGCCGACAGGTGGTATTAGCCAGCTTTGCCATACTGCTGCTACTGGTTGTTTACCGTGGACTTGTACTTCAAGGCGACGAATTTAATTGGCGACCTGTGGTCGCGTTCGTGCTTCCCCTGGTGCTGTTTTTACCCTCCATCATTGGTAAACGCGCACGCGGGCACGCATGGCTCGCTTTTGTCAGCCTGCTTTACTTCACCCAAGGCGTGATGTTAATAACCCTGCCTGGGCAAGGTCTGCGCGGAATCCTAGAGGCGGTTGTCGCGCTGGTGCTTTTTGCTGGCTGCATGGGCTATGCACGCTTTCGCAGTCGACAGTTGCGTCAACAGAAAACGAGGCAATAAAAACAAGTGCTTTAAAACCACAGCCATAGGACGACGCCAGCAGCAATAAATAAAATGCCGATGGCACGTAAACGCAGCGTGGCAACATTATACGGTTCGTTACGCGCATCGACTGGCTGCTGGCGAAAGCGCTTGGTACCTACCAGCATTGCTGCTACTAGCGGTTCACCCAGCAGCCGATGTGCGATCAAGCCAGCCAGGTGCAGACCGATTAGAATGATGAGTAGATCACTATTGAGTTGATGCAGGGTTCTAAGCTGGCCACCTACCCCATCGCCAAATACGCCATAGAGCGGCGCCTGAAAAAAGATATCGTCACTTAAAAACAGGCCGCTCACTGCTTGGAAACTAAGCGAAAGCAGCATCAGCAGTACCATCCACCCGCCTAGCGGATTATGGCTGGCATAAGCGCCGGGCCGACGCTTTAGCAGCAATTGGGAATAAGCAACTGTTTCAACGGGTGGATATAAAAACGTTTTAAATCTCGCATACACGCTCCCCAGTAGGCCCCACAGCCATCGGAAAACGAGTAATCCGATTATGAGGTAGCCCGCTTGGGCATGCACTTCAATTGGAAATAGGAAAGGCGCTCCGCTAGTCTTGGTGGTATAAAATGAAATCAACACCGCCGCCACTAACCCCCAGTGAAACAGGCGAAGCCAGCCATCCCATACCTCAATCGCTACCTTGTCGCGCATAACATGTCCTCTCTCAGCAGTGATGAGCCCCCAGTGGTGAGATAGCTTCGCATTAATTGAGTCTTTCTCATAGAATGCGAGACAGTTAGCCGCAATCGTCAGTCGTAACGGTTAGTCGCAACACCGCCGAAAATATAAGCAGTGAGTCAACGCATTAAACATCCATTGATGTCGGTCACTTGAGCTTTAAAGACAGACCGGCGAACATGGATGAAACTCCAGGGAGAAGTATTCGATGACACGTAACATAGCCGATATCAGGCGTGATTATGAAGGCGGCAGGCTTGATGAGTCCCAGACACCCGACGATCCATTCGTGCTATTCGATGAGTGGTTTAGCCTTGCCCTGGAAAAAGAGGGCAAAGATGGCAACGCCATGACACTAGCCACCGTAGATAGCCAAGGCCGCCCTCACGCTAGGGTGGTCCTGTTAAAGGGATTTGATGAGCGCGGCATGGTTTTTTACACCAATTACCATAGTCATAAGGGGAGCGAGCTGAGCAATGTGCCCTTCGCGGCCATGACCTTCTGGTGGCCTTCGCTTTCACGACAGGTACGTATTGAAGGGCCTGTTGAGCAGGTTTCAGCCGATGAGTCTGATGAGTACTTTGCCAGCCGACCACGGGGTAGCCAATTGGGCGCATGGATTGCGACTCAAAGTGTGGTGATTCCCGACCGCAACTGGATCGAAGAGCGCCAAAAGCGCTTTGAGCAAGCCTATGATGGCCAGGATATTCCCCGCCCGATCCACTGGGGTGGCTATCGTGTCACGCCGGAAATGATCGAGTTTTGGCAGGGTCAGCCTAGCCGCCTCCATGACCGCCTACGCTTTGAGCGTCGTGACGGCGGTGAATGGGGCCGTTTCCGCATGGCGCCATAACGTCAGCAACAAGTTCACAATTTAGGCCTGCGTTTTATACGCAGGTCTTATCGTTTTTAAAGCTTTTCAAATGCCTAATCTGGTAGGCTCTCAAGGCGGTGCCGCTGCCATTCACTTTCGGGTTCGTTGAGGCGTAACACCGCATCAATCACCTGCTCTTCCATGTTATAGCGGCATTTAAAGCCTAAGTGTTTCATTAGCGCCCGCATTGGATGGTTATCGACCATAATTTTGCCGACCATTTCCAGAGTGCCGATGTTCGTGCAGTAATCGATCATCTTCTTCATTAGCAGGCTGCCAATGCCCAGCCCTTGAAGGTCATCACGAATAATGACCGAGAACTCGGTACGAATATTGTCCGGGTCGTTCCATACCCGTACCACGCCAAGCATTTCTTTACTGCCATCATCGCCTAAATATTCGGCGATAAACGCCATCTGACGGTCGTAATTGATATGCGACAGAATCGACAGGTCGCGCTGGGTTAGGTTGGACTTATTATGGAAATAGCGGAAACGAATACTCTCTTCCGAGAGTTGGCGATGGAAAGTGGTAATTAAGTGGGCATCCTCGGCACGAATAGGCCTTACCTCGACCTGCCAGCCGTTTTTCAGCGTCACCCATTCACGCAGCTCTTCAGGGTACGGCATGATCGCAAAGCGCGATGGCGAACCAAGATCCAGGGCGAAATCGACGGCGACCATACCGTCACGATTCAGCAGCAGAGGATTTACTTCCAGACCCCGTAGATCGCTCAGATCGGATGCCATTTGCGATAGTTTGACCAGCATTTGGCATAAATGCTGAATGTCACGCTCTGGGTCGGCGGAGTGTTCACGAATTAATGAGGCGGCGTGGGTTCTCCCTACTACATCGGCAGCCAGGCTCATATTGAGCGGCGGCAGCGCGACCTGGCGGTCAGCCAGCACGTTGACCTTATAACCACCGATGCCAAAGACGATAAGTGGGCCGAACACCGGATCACGGGTAATGCCCGCGCAAATCTGCATCGAGTGCTTGCCACGCTGCATGGGCTGTAAACAGTACTCGCGGATCGCATACTCGGGAAATTTTTCAGCGACTTTTTCACCTAGCTGGCGAACGCCTTCCGCTACCTGTTCGGGTGTGTCCAAGTCCTGTAGCAAGCCTGCTGAAATTTTATGCGGGTGCTTGCGGTAGCGATAAGGACGACAATTGCCTTCATGAACCACTTTCAGCGCCTTGGTGCCAGGTATCTCTGCAGCGCGAGCAAGCGCCTCATCGGGGTTGGCCAAATACACGCTGGGTGCCGTGGGGATACCGTAGGCCTCGAGCACTTGGGCGGTTTCAGAGTGGGTCAAGGTTTGCCTGCCCTGCTCTTTTGCCTGCTTAATCAGTGTACGGCACTGGGCGCGTATTTCTGGACTGGTGGAAAATGGCAGGCTGGGGGGGATCTCTTGCAACAGCGCTTGAACGCGCTGATAAATCACCATATGCATAAACGCCTTAACGGCCTTTTCGGGTGAAATATAGGTTGGAATCCCGGCTAAATTACAGATATGGCGCGCATTAAGCGCCTCTTTTAAGCCCATCCAACTGGTGAGGAGGTTGCGGCGAAATTTCTTGCGGTTATCGATCAGCGCCTGGGCAGTCACCAGCGATGGCGCCATCCGGGTGGGTGCATGCACCACCAATACAGCATCCACGTTGGCGTCAGCAGCGACAATCTCCAGCGCTTGGACAAACCGCTCGGGCGAGGCGTTGCCGCCCAGATCCACCGGGTTCTCGCCCGGCTTGCTCATATCGACCTCGCTACGGTGCAGCGCTGCCTGGGTTTCGTCGCTAAATTCAGCCAATTTACCGCCCGCGCTAATCAGCTTATCGATCGCCAGCATGGCGGGCCCTAAACCGTTAGAGACAATGGCCAGACGATCGCCCTTCAGGGGTTTCATGCGCGACAGGGTTTCCAGCGCATCAAGCAGCTCATCGGAATCATTTACCCGCACCACCCCTGCCCGAGCAAAAGCGGCATCAAACACCACGTCACGGTTAGCAATCCCAGGCGTGGGTGACATGCCGGATATATCCGATTCTGGGGTGCGGCCGCTTTTTATTGCCAGTACCAGACGATTACGTGATGCATCACGCACGGCGGTCATAAAGTGCTGGGCGTCGCTGATTCGCTCAAGGTGCAGCATAATGGCCTGAGCGGGCGAGAATTGATTAACGTAATCGATCAGGTCTGGCAATAGCACATCGACACTGTCGCCAACGGTTATCAAGTGCGAAAAGCCCACATCACGCCCGGCGGCCCAATCAATCATCGCATTGGCCAGCATGCCGGACTGGCCCAGGTAAGCGACGCGGCCCGCTTTCACCGGCTGACTGGCGTAAGAGGCGTTAAGCTTTTTGCCCGGTACAATTAGCCCCATGCACTCGGGGCCGAGTACACGAATACCCGAGACGCGTGCCGCACTCAACATTCGTTCGCGAATGGAACCCTGATTGCCTTTATCTCGATCCAGGTAAGCGCCGCCCGAGAGCACCAGGGCCGCTTTGACACCGTATTGCCCAAGCTTTTTAATCAGGCTGGGCACACCTTCAATCGGCGAGCAGACCACGGCTAAGTCGGGCACTTCGGGTAGCTCGCTTACGCGGCTGACGCACGGCACACCGAAGACTTGGGAGTAGCCTTTTAGATTGACTGCCCAGAGCGGCCCTTTAAAACCACCCTCCTGAATATTTCTCAGCACTAGACCGCCCAACGACGCGGGTTTTTCAGAGGCGCCAAACACCGCTAGTGTGCGAGGTTCGAAAAAATGGTGTAAAAAGCGCGTACTCAAAATGCGTCTCCCCTGACATGAATCGCGGCTGTACGACTTATTGACACTGTCGCCCAGGCCCTGAAGGCGATTAAGGTGGCATCAATGATAATGGAGCGTTGGAATGATTACCGCCTACCTTACCCACCCAGACTGCTCATTGCACCACATGGGGCCGGAGCATCCTGAAAGCCCTCAGCGTCTGGAGGCTATTCGCGCTCGCCTATCGCTTGTTGGGTTATTACAGCAAACCATGCAGGCCGATGCCAAGGCAGCCTGCGAGGAGTCTCTTGCCAGAGTACACCCCTTGCGCCATTTGCGCTCCCTAGAGAAGTGCTTGCCCACCGAAGGCCTCGTTACGCTAGATAGCGATACCATGATGAATCCTGACAGCTTACAAGCCGCACGGGTTGCAGCGGGAGCGGTTATTCGTGGGGTAGATCAGGTATTTAAGCGTCAGGCGGATAACGTCTTTTGTGCGGTTAGACCACCAGGCCACCATGCGGAAGCCAGCGACGCGATGGGATTCTGTTTTTACAATAATATCGCCGTGGGGGCGGCCCATGCGCGAGCCAAATATGGTGCCAAGCGTATCGCTATACTGGATTTTGATGTTCATCAGTGCAATGGCACCATCGATATCTTTAAAAATGATCCTGAGATACTGATCTGCACCAGCTTCCAGTATCCGTTTTACCCCTGGCGTTATTTGCGCAGCGAGTGGCAAAACGTTGTGAATACCCCGCTTGAAGTGGGCACCGATGGCCCAGAGTTCCGGCGCATCATCGAAAACCACTGGCTACCTGCCCTGCACGCCTTTAAACCTGACTTGGTGATGCTCTCCGCGGGTTTCGACGCTCACCGTGATGACCCCATGGGGGATATCTGTTTAGAGGATGAAGACTTCTACTGGATTACCCATCTAGCCATGGAGATCGCCACCCTGTATGCCGATAATCGCATTGTATCGGTGCTTGAAGGCGGCTATAACCCGAAGTCGCTGGCGAGTGGCGTTGAGGCGCATCTAAAAGCGCTTTTAGGGCTGCCGTTTGCTGAAGCACCCTAGATATGCATCAGCACTCTTGCTTCTGCCGGCCGTTCTTAGCCACTTCTTTGCTGTGATATCATGCTTGTTTACGCGCGCCTATAGACACGCACCGTTAGACAACGCAGCCAATGTGACAACCTATGACCGCTACGACTGAAGAGCATGCCGCGCTGCGTATTGCATCGGGAAGCAAACCCTTTGTTGAGCCGTTGCGTTTAGGCGAGCGGCTCAAACAAATTCGTCTCGCTAATCAGTGGACGTTGGAAGAGGTTAGCCAGCGCACCGGGCTTGCCCGCTCAACGCTGTCTAAAATTGAGAACGACCAAGTCTCCCCCACCTTTAGCGTGGTGCAAAAACTCACTACTGGGCTCAACATCGACTTGCCTCAATTGCTCACGCCCCCCAAGCGGGAACGTTATACCATGGGGAGGCGCGATCTAACCCGTAAAGGCAAAGGGCAACTGCACCCCACGCCCACGTACGAGCACGAATTATTGGGCCATCAGCTCGCCCAAAAACGTATGATTCCCTTCAAAACCATCGTACGGGCACGCAGCTTTGACGAGTATCACCAGTGGGTACGTCATGATGGCGAAGAGTTTTTGATGGTGCTGCATGGCGATATTATGCTCTACACCGAATTTTACGCCCCATTAGTGCTAGCTGAGGGCGACAGCATCTATTTTGATAGTGATATGGGCCATGCACTGGTATCCACTAGTCCAGACGATGCCGTTGTTTTGTCGGTCTGTACGCGCGGTGATGTGGCCTAAGCTATTCGCAAACCAGCGAGCCATTCACACGGATTATAGGCAGTTGGTAGGCTTCGGCAAACCGGCCAGGCGGGCAATTCGCTTTGCCGGGCTGCCGGGGAAAAGCTGCATCAGGTAAATAGAACGCCCTTTCTCTTCACCCAGTGCGTTTTTGGTTGCTTTCACAAGCGGTCGCATCGCCGGAGCCATTTCGTAACGCTGATAAAATGCTCGCACGACTTTGATAACTTCCCAGTGTTCAGCGGTAAGTGTTAAACCCTCTTCTTCAGCCATTAAATGAGCGACAGATTCGTCCCACTCTGACTGGTTAACGAGATACCCTTCCGGGTCTAGCGGATATTTTTTTTGCGAATCAAGATAACGGTATATTTTCGTGTCAGACATCTTAGTACCAGGTAACTGTCTTTTCATACTGCTCGGTGAGCGCCACAAAGCCATCCATCTCTAGTGTGGGCAGCTCATTATCCGTGGCAATGCTGGCAAGCCCGCGGCTTATAAGGTCTTCCGATAGAAGGAATATGCGCGACTGACACTGCTGCCATGCCTGCCAGGAGGGATCAAGGGCAGCTGTTACCGCTTCTTCGATCAGCAGCACGGCATCCTGCTCCCCTATCGCTTGCTGCATTTGAGTAGCGACAATGCTATCAGGCGCTTTGGTGAGGATGTGTAAGATCATAATTCTCTCACTAGGCCTAAAAGTTAAGTATCTGGGTGTGCTGCTGTAACAGCCCTGGTATTTCCTGATCCGCTATCAGGGTGATGCCCTCTACCAGTGAATCGGCGGATAGATGCATCCCTTGCAGCGCTTCTTCGGTCACCCAAAGCTTGTCAATATCATACATTTCCAACATATCAATGGTGGGCAGCGTGGCTTTTTGCCCCGGCGCACCACTGCCCTGTTCTTTCAGCAGTGCCATTATACCCTGCCCCATAAACAGCAAATGCACGGGTTGTCCAAAGGCCGCCGCCACCAGTGCGGCATCTAACCCTTCACGTAACCAGTTTGAGCTGTGGGGCGCGTGGCGAATTATCACTAATAGCGCATCAGGTGTCGCCATTGGCTCTCCTTCAAGCAAAGGTAATCAGGCGATCAGCGCGTTGCTGTAGCTCAAGCAGTTGCCCTAGCCCTGTCAACTCGAAAGGAGGTGCTACATTAAAGGCCTGCTTGCCATGTCGCTGTGCTTCCGATTCACTCATCAATCCTCGCCGCAACGCAGCGGCAATACAGACATCTAACTGAATCGCATGCTGCTGATGCAGCTCAATCCAGGCTTCTCTGAGGTTGAGTTCATCCTGGGGAGGAGCCATCAGCGATGATGCATTATGAACGCCGTCGTGATAGAAAAAAACACCGGCAATCTGATGCCCTCGCGCTAGAACGGCATGGGCAAAACGCAATGCAGAGTGCGGTGCTGGGCTGCTATACGGCGCCCCCATCACCAATAAGCCGTACTGCATCATGATAATACCTGGTAACGGTTACCCTAAAAAAAGACAGGCCCTAGCAATAGGGCCTGTCATATCGTCTATCGTTTGCTTAGATCAATCGCTGCTCATAATACCCAAAATCGACAACAGGCTAACAAACAGGTTGTAGATGGATACGTAGAGCGTCACCGTAGCGAGAATGTAGTTCGTTTCACCAGCGCGATGAATGATCTCACTGGTTTGATACAGAATGGCTGCTGAAGCAAACAGCACAAAGCCAGCTGACACCATCAATGAAAGCGCCGGGATGTTAAAGAAGAACCCAGCCACCATGGCCAGAATCAACACGATGGCGCCCGCCATCAAGAAGTTGCTCAAAAAGCTAAAGTCTTTCTTGGTGGTTAGCGCTACCGCGGAAAGACCAACAAACGTCAGACCGGTCATGGCCAACGCGTTCATAATCAACGCACCGCCATTAGGCAGGGTCAGGTAGGCAGAAAGAATCGGCCCAAGCGTGAACCCCATAAAGCCGGTAAAGGCGAACGTTGCTAATAAGCCGGCCGCAGAATTTGCGGTTTTATGTACCAGGAACATTAAGCCGTAGGCACCAACCAAGAACACGAAGATGTTCATTTGTTGGATGCCGAGGGCTACAGCAGCACCCGCGGTGACTGCTGAGAACAGCAGCGTCATTGCCAGTAGCGCGTAGGTGTTACGCAATACCTTGTTAGTGCTAACACTATTGGCAACGCCACTCGACTGAGGACGTGCCGTGCGTAAATCGTTGTAAGCCATGTGTTCATGCTCCCTAATGGTATTTCCAACAACTGACAAGCATGCCGTTACCGAGTTCCAGACGCAAGCCTTTGTCTGTCTCGAGAACACCCCTTCACCAATGGTGATTCAACGTTGAAACCGCTTTGTAAGCGTTGTCTATGCTGGTTAAGCACTTCGTTTGGACACCAAAAGATGAAAAAAATTCTACTTATTGATCGTTCAAACCGCCCCTTTGGCGACGCCCAGCGCCGCCAAAGGGTTGCTAGCAAGGCTAGGTTATACTTCACCGGCTTCAAAAACCGGATCGAGGATAACCACTGCTTAGCTTTGCACCTCTTCTTCGTCTTCTTTTTCATCTTTATGTGGTGTAACGGAGGTTACCGCCGTTTGACGCGCATCTTGAGGAGAATTATAGATACGAGCATCAATCACGTGCAGTACCGCCAATTGCGCAAACAATACCGCAAAACAGACGATCAAACCTTTTAACATGGCGGCATATCCAGAGATGGTGGGACTAACATCCGCATATTAGCCGATCACTAGCCAAACACAATCTATTTTGTACGCCTGAAAATCCTCTGTTTGAAAGCGTTGAATAGCGCGCAAAGCAGCTGTTCAGAACACGCCGCGGCTACTCCTTAACGGATACTTTGCGCAGATCGTCAATCATTACCCCCTCGGGTAAATCTGATTCCTCCGCGGGCAGCCATACGGGAGAGAGAGCGCTATCTTCCCGGCCATCTTCATACTGATGGCCGGGAATGCGGTAAACAACCTGACTGTGGTGGTGATCCCATGCAAATACACGATCCATATGCTTATCCTAAAAAATAAAACTTCAGCTATGACATTCAGGTTAAGCACGATGTTCCCCCGCATGACATCGACATATGCAACGCCTATAAGGTTAAATGTCGAATGGATTATTTGTTGACAAGGAGTCATCAATGAAAGCACTCATCGCCCTTTGCCAGGTTACCTTTATACTTGCAGGCTGCAGTTCAGGCCCCACTTCATCAAGAACCGCAGACTGTCGCCAACTGGCAGAGAAGGCTGGCGACACCATGGTCTACGGTGACGGCATACGCGGCACCCAAGTGAATAAGGCAGGATTTTAATACCACATTATTTTCACGTTGATTTTGCTGGATTAATGGCAGGTGATGGCTTGAAAGAACCTCATGGCGGTAAAGACCCACAAGAGGCCCTGCGTGCCAGGCTAACGAAAAGCTTACAAGAACGCAGGGCCTCGGCCCATCGCCGTAGAATCGGCGCCCGAGCGACTCGTCAACAGTTTTTAGAGGCGACTCGCAACGTTGGAGTCATTGTGGTCGCTACCTGCTTCACTGCTGGCTGGGTAGTCACTAACCCCAGCCTGAATACCGATAACGTTTGGCTCGGTGTGGGGCTAGGTATAATCTTGATCTTTGTAGGGTCTTTCGGCTATGGTTACGTTGAGCGTGATAAAACCTCAGATGAGGATGATAAGCCATGAATGAACTTATCCTTGCTGGCATGTTGATGAGCCTAGTGGTCGTGTCAGGTGGCATGGTATGGAGCCAGCACCGAGAACATCACGGTAAAAAATCGCTAACCGATAGCGCATTTTCCTGGATTGCCAAACACTTTGCTTAATAAATCCAGTTAGCAAATATGAAAGGGTCGCGAATAGCGGCCCTTTTGTTTATTAAGAGTACGCTAGCAGGCGCGTATTGTTTCGCTTCAACAGCTCATTTTTATTTTAAAGGTGATGATAGGGCTAGCGACAGCGAAGGAACCGGGTCACTCTTTTATCATCAATCAATTCCCATGCCGAAAAACTGGGCTGACACACCATCACCGTAAGAGATCACCATGCCTGTTATTCAGCGACTGCTCCGCGTTCTTAAAGCCTCTACGCTACAAATTTCGTGGACATTTCTGCTTCTTATTGTGCTCGCCCATATGGGCACCACCTGGGTGCTTTTCTCACTGGTCGGCGAATCGGTGGCCGACTCCGCTACCAACTGGGTTTATTTTTATGTCGTTGTTTCTAGCACCGTAGGTTTCGGCGATTTCAGCCCAACAACCGTGGCCGGGAAGTGGATCGCTACGATCTATCTCATTCCAGGCGGCATTTCACTGTTCGCTGCCTTGATCGGTAAAGCCACCGTCACACTTTCAAATTTTTGGAGATTACAGATGCAAGGTAAAGGTGATTTCAGCCACTTGTCCGGTCACACCCTTGTCATTGGCTGGCACGGCGAAACTACCGAGCGCATTTTGGACATTCTTAAAGCCGATAAAGGCCTGCCGGATGAAATCGTGCTCTGCGTTACCAAAGAGATGAGCAACCCACGCCCTGCGGATTTAAAGTTTATTAAAGGGGAAAGTTTCTCCAATGCCGAGCTTCTCAAGCGAGCGGGTGTCGAAAGCGCCAGCCGCATCATCATTTACGACACCAGCGATGATCGGGTGGCCACCGTAGCGCTAAGTGCCTACAGCCTTAAAGCAAAAAACGCTCATATCGTTGCCCACTGCGCCAATCCCGACACCGCAGCGATGTTACGGCGCACTTTGCCCGGCATCGAATGCACCCAGGCCTTAGCGTTGGAAATGCTGGTACGCTCAGCCTCTGATGCGGGAATTTCACGGGTCGTTAACGAACTACTCGCGGTTGATCGTGGCGCTACCCAGTACCAAACCAGGTTAAGCCAACCGCCTGCCGGCGCCACCTTTGGCGATCTATTTATGCAAGCAAAAAAGGTTTATAACGCCACCGTACTGGGGCTCGCCAATAGCAGTGGCGACGGCGAAGGTAATATGCTCAATCCCGCCAACGACCGCCCACTCAAAGATGGTGACATACTCTACTACATGGCTGATAGACGCCTTTCTCAGCAGCAACTGAGCGAGCTTCTCAGCGTGGAAATTTGCTTATGATAGTTCTGATCCACCGCTTACCTATTCATCCGGCGCTAACTCCTCACGTTTGGGCGGGCGCCCCACCTGCACTTTGCTAAGATCTTCCTGCGACAGGCCGCGGTATAACGCGAACATCATTGCAAACACCAAAATGAACATCGGTAGGCCAACAACGGTAATCACTTCCTGCAAAGCAGTAAGCCCGGCATCGCCCGCAAGCACAATCAGCATCGCTGCCAGCATACCCTCCGAAACACCCCAGAAAACACGCTGATGCCATGGTCCGGGATCCGCACTGCCGGTACACAGCATATCGACAACCAGGGACGCAGAGTCTGATGACGTGGCAAAGAAGATCGCAACGATCACAACAGCCAAGCCCTGGATTAACGTAGCGGCCGGGAAGCTCTCGAAGAATGCGAACATAGCGAGGGGGATGCTTTCACCTACGGCGGCAGACAAGATACCTGCTTGCTCTCCCAGTGCTTCTCGAGCATCGGGCCCAATCCCGTCGATCTCCATTGCCGACCAACCAAAAATTGCAAACCAAACCAGTGTGAAGATAGAGGGGGCAAAAAGCACACCAAGGACGAATTCGCGGATTGTGCGCCCGCGTGAAATTCG
>CEGE01002350.1_pt1 | contig 16182 bp, 14 predicted proteins | sample 306311 | NCBI WGS metagenome assembly CEGE01 (sample SAMEA2755654, study PRJEB7226) | microbial mat metagenome | biome: microbial mat; feature: hypersaline; material: grass silage | place: USA | collected 2014-02-19 | depth 0 m | reverse complement strand
GCTGTGAGGTAAGTCATGTTATCCCTATTTCTCGTCACGCCGCTCAAACTGGTGCTGCTGGCACTGGTTGCGCTTCTTGGCGGTGTTATCTGGCGATACAGTGCCACCGCGTTTGCAGGCCAAACCGACAAACACCGTTTTCTTTTATCCTTACTGCTCACCTTGTCGGCAGTCTTATTGGTTTTAGTCAGCAATCACCTGTTGCTGTTTTGGCTTGCTTGGGTGGCGGTTAGCCTCTCATTGGGTCGCTTAATTCTTTTCTATCCGCATCGGCCTCGCGCCCAACTCGCGGCACACAAAAAAATGCTGCTCGCCCGCTTTAGCGAATTGCTACTCGGTGGCGCATTTTTACTGTTATTTTTCCACTACCAAACCGCGCAGATTGACCAATTGATGTTTCAAGTCAGCCAGCAGCCTCACACGCTGACTGTAAGCATCGCCGCCTTTATGCTGGTGGGTGTGGCGATCATTAAGTGCGCGCAACTGCCCTTGCACGGCTGGCTCATTCAAGTGGTGGAAGCACCTACGCCTGTCTCTGCCTTGTTGCACGCCGGTATTGTGAATCTTGGCGGGATCTTATTGATGCTGTTCGCGCCAGTGCTCGCGGCGAGCCCCAGTGCCAGCTTTGCACTGCTGGTTATCGCCGGTGTCAGTACCCTGGTGGCAGGGCTGGTGAGCCTTACACGCGTGAGCATTAAGGTAAAACTGGCGTGGTCGACCGTCGCACAAATGGGTCTGATGTTAGTTGAAATCGCCCTAGGCCTTTATGAGTTGGCACTGCTGCACTTACTGGCGCACTCTTTCTACAAGGCGTTCTCTTTCCTCAACAGCGGCAATGGGGTGAATCATTGGCTAGCAACTCAACTGGCCGACGCCTCAGTACCGCGTCGCTGCCATTGGCTTGCCGCGATGGCCACCGCCGCCGGTTTGATTGTCGCCGTGCATCTGAGTGTTGGTATTTTAAATAGCTTGGCCGCCGGTTGGTTGCTGTGGATGGCGATGACCATGCTGCTATTACCGGCCTTTACCCGCCCAGGCGCTGCTCGCCCGACACGCGTGCTGCTCAGTAGCGTGTTTGCGCTTGGCCTGCTCGGGCTCTACGCCGCCATTAAACATAGCTTGATTGTGTTTGTCGCGGGTGGAAATGCCACCTATTTATTTGCCGATGCCTTTGCGCTGGTGCTGTTTATCGCGCTGTTTACTCTATCACTGGCGGTCCAGTACTGGCCTCACAAAGCATGGGTCAACCGCCTGTTTATTTGGCTAAACGCCGGGGCTTACCTTGATGAGTGGGCGACACGCTTGACTCTCAAATGGTGGCCGAGTGCTTCTTTAATCCAACTACAAACGACCCAATGGCAACCGCATAAGGAGACGCGTTAATGATTGCGAAAACGCCCAATGTATCTGCATACCCTGAGTCCCTCGATATGAGCGATTTTCGCGATGCCACCCAGCAAGCGGTCGTAGCGATTGCGCCAAGCTGGCCGTTGGATCAAATGATTGCGGTGAACCCATGGTGGCCGCAACGCTTTACCCCCATTGAGCAAGTCTTTGCTGAGCAAGCGGTGTTAAGTGGCCACTGTCCGCTAATGCCGTCGGCGTACTATCTGTCGCATTGGCAATCGCCCATTAGTGAGGCACACCTTGCCGAGGCCATTTCAACCTCTGGCAGCGCATTAACAGTGAGTGATTGTCTGCGTGCACTGCGCATTCATAGCAGTAACCTCCCGCGTTGGAAGCCATTGGCTGAGTTGTGTGACCGCACTCGGGAAACACAAGAAGGCTTATCGTGGCAGCAAGAAATCCAGCAGCAAGTGAGCCAGTTTCTCGCGCTTTATCACCAATACCCACAGCGCTTTGATGCCCAAGGCCAAGGCGGTGAACACCTTTATCAATGCTGGTTGAGTGTGGTGAGCCAAGATAAAGGCATTAAAACCCTCACTGGCGTGGATTTGCTCGCCGATTTCGCCGCTCTACCCACCCAAATGGATGCACTGATCGCTGAAGCGGCCGCCTTTTGGCAACCGATCCTTCATGACCCAAACGGTAACTTGGCCTATTGCCACGCGCTGATGCATGGTTTATCAGGTTGGGCAAGCTGGCAGGCTTGGTTAGATTGGCAGCAACAGCTCAGTGACAGTGAACAACAAGATCATGGCATGGGCCTATTCGCGATTTTACTCGCTTGGGATACAGTGCTGGCACGCTGGCTTGCTAAACACCGTGAAGCGGCGTGGGCAAGCATTCGTCAGTCCATGCACCACCAAGCGGTGAATGTGCGCCATTGGTATCACCAAGCACAACAACAGCTCGCGCCACTGTGGATTTGGCAGCAAGCGCTGGAAATCAGTCAGCAGCGCCCTTGGGCACACGCCTTGTCCGCGCAGGCCAGTGTCGACACTCTCGCCACCTCGCCTACGCTGCAAGCTGTGTTTTGTATCGATGTGCGCTCTGAACCGATGCGTCGCGCGTTAGAAGCACAATCTGATCGGATTCAAACCCTTGGCTTTGCTGGCTTTTTTGGCTTGCCGATCGCCTATCAACCCACTGATAGCCAGATTCAACGCCCGCAACTGCCCGGCTTATTGGCACCGGCGATCACCGCCTCACAAACTCATGCCACCCCCGAACGCTGGTTGCGGATGACCAAGCTCGGCTGGCAACGTAGCCTTGATGCGCCCGCCGCCAATTTAGGCATGGTCGAAGCCGGTGGCATGCTGAAACTGGTGAGTTTGTTAAAGCGCGCATTGCGCATTTCTGGCACCGAAAACCCGCTGAATCGACTCAGTCATACTGACAGTGATTGGGCGCTCACCCTTGACAACATGCCGTTAAGCGCAGCAGAAAAGGCAGAGCTAGGCGCTGGTATCTTGCGCGCCATGGGCATTGCTGACCATTTAGCCGATGCCGTCTTGTTGGTGGGTCATGGCAGTGAAACCTGTAACAACCCTCATGCAGCAGGGCTTGACTGTGGTGCTTGCGGTGGACAAACCGGTGAGGTGAATGTCCGTGTACTCGCACAGCTTCTTAACGATGCCGACGTGCGTGATGCCATGGTACAGCAAGGCGTGACGATTCCCGCCAGCACCCGTTTTTATGCCGCCATGCACAACACCACGACCGACGCGCTGGATGTCTTTCACGCCCCCGAGCATGCCCAGTGGCAAACGTGGCTTGCCGCTGCGAGCGAGCAAGCACGTGCAACCCGCGCCAGTCAGTTTGATCAGGCACCTACTCAGCCTTTGAAGCTTAAACATTTCTTTGGAGCACGTGCCAAAGATTGGGCACAAATGCGCCCTGAATGGGGACTGTGTGACAACGCCGCGTTAATCGTGGGCCCGCGCACCCTGTCTCGACAGATTAATTTGCAAGGTCGCAGCTTTTTACACGACTACGACTGGCATAGAGACAGTGACTTTAGCCAGCTTACGGCAATCCTCACCGCGCCCATGGTGGTGACCAATTGGATCAACTTGCAGTACTTTGCTTCTGTTACCGCACCGGAAAAATTCGGCAGCGGAAACAAATTGCTGCACAACATCGTGGGTGGCCACATTGGGGTGTTTGAAGGGAATGGTGGTGACTTGCGAATTGGCTTATCGCATCAATCTGTGCACGATGGCCGTCGATATCGCCACCAGCCAGTGCGATTAAGCGTATTTATCGCTGCCCCTCGGGAGGCAATTGATAGTATACTTGCACGCCATAACGATATAGCCGCGCTGGCGAATCACGGCTGGCTGTACTTGATGCAAATTGATGCGCAAGGTGCAGTATGGCAACGCGATCGCTCGGGTCAGTGGTATCACCTGAACGTAGCAACATAAAACGGAGCATGTCGTTGAAAACGCAACTTCTCTCAGCGCAGTGTTCAACGGACCTAACACAAGCCGCCGAGCTGCTGAAAGCCGGCGAACAAGTCGCGGTGCCCACAGAAACCGTGTACGGTCTGGCAGCGGATGCCAGCAATCCAGACGCCGTCGCGGGCATTTTTACCGCCAAAGGGCGACCCGCCAATCATCCTTTGATTGTTCATCTCGGTGACGTCACGTCGATCACCGAGTGGGCAACGCAGATCCCTGATGAAGCATATAAGCTGGCGAATGCCTTCTGGCCAGGGCCGATGACGCTGCTGCTGCCACGAGCCGAGCATGTTTCACCGGTAGTCACGGGTGGATTGGATACCATTGGGCTTCGCGTGCCCGCGCAACCTGTGTTATTGGACCTGCTCGCCACCCATCAACTTGCCGTTGCCGCCCCGTCAGCGAACCCGTATAAAAAACTCAGCCCCACCACGGCAGAGCAAGTGATGCATGGTTTAGGCGGAAAAATCGCCGCGGTGATTGATGGCGGCCCTTGCCAGCATGGGCTGGAATCGACCATTGTCGATCTTACCAAGCGTCCATTCCGTGTACTTCGCGCCGGTCCCATCACCGCCAGCGAGTTGAGCGCCGTGCTGGGTGAAACAGTCGACGCCCCCGAGCAGCACGATAGCGTAGTACCCGGCAATGTCGGTAGCCATTACCAACCCAACACCCGGTTGCAGATGGTGGCTGCGGACTTGTCTGATCTCCCTGCGCCCCATCCGGAAAAACGCGCGGCCTTGCTTCACTTTGGCGACGCCCCGACACGGGATGATCTGGTCTGCATTGCCATGCCGGATGACGCCGCGCGCTACGGGCAAGCGTTATATCACCAACTCGCCCAAGCCGACCAACTGGGCGTCGATGAAATCTGGCTCGCCCAGCCCCCTCATGGCGAAGCGTGGCTTGCGGTCCATGATCGCCTGCGCCGCGCGGTCAGCTAGTTTTTGACGCTCACAACGCGCGTGTTTGCATAAAGCTTGCCGTTGCAGTGGCACACACAGTGTCTGCAACGGTAAGTGTTGCCTCCAACTGACTCATTCCGTGTTTCGCTTTCACACACCAAGCACGTACCTCAGCCTCAACGGCAACGGGCACTGGATGGTGATAGCGAATATTAAGTGACGCTGTCACACTTTGCGGGGCAAACAAGAAGGTACAATGGGTCAACGCCGCATCTAAAAGCGTCGCAATGACCCCACCGTGTAGCTGATCTTGATATCCCTGCCAAGTGCTTTCTAACCATACTTTTGCGCTCACTGCAGTTTCATCGTCTTGGTAAAATCTAAGATTAAACAGCCCGTTGTCACTGCAAGCCACACACTGATGATGTGACCGTGGCGGCATCACACGTAATTCACTCATGGCAACCGCAACCCTGTCCACTAGCGTGACCGCCTTTACCTTGCCGCTTGCCACACCCTCGATGTTGACCACCTAGACCGCTACCTTGCGCGCCACACCCTCTTCCACGTCCTGAATGACACGCTGCTTTCCGTTGTTGTGGTTGCTGTTGTTGCTGTTGCTTCATTCGCTGCAACGCCGGCCGCCCTTGACTCGCATCCGTAAGCGGTTGCCAGTACGCAGGCGACAACCACTGGGTAGGATTTAGGCGACCATTGGTTAACTGATAAACATGTAAGCCAGCATCAAGTAATCCCGCTAACGCATGCTCGCCAATATGACGGGTCACCACACGTGTTACTTGGTTAGCTTTCAGCATCGCTATCAAGGCGTTTTTGGCACCGCAACCTTCTGTTACACGTGGGTTGGCGAACTGAGCGAGTGCTTGGCCATCGTCGTCAAACAGCGCAAAGTGCTCGGCCTTCATAAAATGTCCCGCAGGACGGTCTTGGTTCATCGCAATAGCAATTGTCATCTTCCGTTCTCTCTTTATATAAATGGCATATGCTAAAAATACGCCTGATTTATGGCATATGCAAACTATTCTGTGAGAGAAAAATGAAGAAAGTCACGTCAAGACGTGGAGAGTGTTCGAATCAAGCTGCAACGTCGTGCGACAAAATACTTTTTCGAACACGCGCTCATCCTTGCTAAGTCGCATGATGAATGACAATAACTAAATGGAAGCATTGGTTTAAAAAACTCCATTTTCACGGCAATCATTGACGTGAAAATATGACTATTCAAACTAGAAACCGAAAAAGTTTGAAAAACATAAAATACACGTCAATAATTAACGTGTATTTTATGTTTTATAAACCAGTGTGGAATGACTCATGCTGAACACTGAAGCGAGACAACAACTACAGAAAGTGCTGCCCCTGGATATGGTTGCTACTAAGTCATGGCTAGAGGCACAAGGACTTAATCTGCACTTCCTAGATAATGCGATACGAAACCAAACGCTAGTCCCTCTTGCAGCCGGTGTATACATAAGGCAAGAAGCGAGACTATCTTGGAAAGGCATCGTTGCTTCGTTGCAATGTATGACCCATACCCCTATCCATGTTGGAGGCCTTACCGCGTTAGAGCTGGAAGGGTTTAGTCATTATCTGTCCAAAGGAAGCAAACCCAGCGTTCACCTCTATTCTGCTGAGATGCTGCCTAGATGGCTGGCTAGAATCGATGCGCCAGCACAATTTGAGTGGCATGGCACTCGTCGCCTATGGTCAGAGACGCTAATGCAAGACAACCAGTACCTGAGGCAAGATAGCTGGCAAGCATCTCTTCCGTCATTACATTATTCCTGTCCAGAGAAAGCCATTTTAGAGCTTTTAGCTATCGTGCCCAATACCATCAGCTTTGAACACGCTGACCAACTTATGCAAGGATTACACAACCTATCGCCTCGTAAACTGAATGCCTTGCTAAGAGCCTGTCGCAGTATCAAAGCAAAGCGACTCTTTCTCTGGCTGGCAGGTAGGCATCAACACGCTTGGCTTAAATACCTCACACCAGAACAGTATGCACTGGGCTCTGGTAAAAGACTGATCGCTAAAGGCGGCAAACTAGAGCCAACCTGGCAAATAACAGTGCCTAAGGATATGTGAAAGCATGGATAGACAAAGCCACTACTACCGACAAGTGCAGCTACTGCTGAGGATTATTCCTTTTGTTGCCAAGCACGACTGTTTCGCTCTCAAAGGTGGGACAGCTATCAATTTGTTCGTTCGTGACTTTCCTCGACTTTCAGTTGATATCGACTTAGTTTTTCTGCCCATAATGGAACGGAATGAAGCACTACGGACCATCAAGAGCAACCTAGATACCCTAGCCTCCACGATAACGGCTAACATCGACAATACACGTGTTGTCCGCTCCTTCCTGGATAAATCAGATGCTCTGCGTTTATTGGTGGAGCGAGATGGCGTTCAAATCAAAATTGAACTCTCCCCTGTACTACGCGGTACGGTTTACGACCCCCAAGTCATGCCAGTAAGTGGGGCTGTTGAAGATGAGTTTGGTTTTGCAGAGATGCCAGTGGTAAATTTTGCCGATTTATACGCGGGTAAAATCTGTGCAGCACTGGATCGTCAACACCCAAGGGATCTTTTCGACGTCAAGCAACTACTTGATAACGAGGGACTCACCGATGATCTTCGCAAAGCCTTATTGGTTTATATTATTAGCCACCCACGTCCTATTGCCGAACTACTTAGACCAAACTTCAAGGACATTTCAGGTATTTATGAAGGAGAGTTTCGGAATATGGCCGATCAAGACATCGCCCAGGCGGAGCTCGAAGCAACTCGCAAGCAGCTGGTGAAGATCATAAACTTGTCTTTGACGCCCCAAGAGCGATCATTTTTACTGTCCTTCAAAAACCGCACACCTGATTGGGCGCTTTTAGAGCTCTCGGGAATTGACCAGTTACCAGCCATCCGTTGGAAAATGCAAAATCTCGCAAAAATGAACGCCGAGAAACACTCAGACGCGTATCGTCAACTTAAACAAATATTAGGCCCTATGTAAGCCACATAAACTCGGTACAACACTACTCTTCTGACTCAAACACCAGTGCTTTGCCTTCTACGAGGCAGGCGGTGGTTTTGGCGCGGGCGCGTTTAACCAGATTGGCTAACGTTTGACGGGATACGCCCATGACTTCCGCCGCTTGCAGTTGCTGCATACCCTGATGATCAACAAGGCGCATGGCTTCGAACTCATCCAGACCAATGGTCACCGTCTCTAGCTCACTGAGTGGAATGGCGTTGGGTTTAAAACAGTTGGTATGCGGTTTCCCGCAGATACGGCGGGGCATTTTAGGACGCGGCATAGGGTCTCCTTTTTCGCCTATGCTAAGCGAGTTTATTGCTTATGCCAACAAAAAGGGATGCCAATGCATCCCTTTTCTATTTATTACTACTGGCAGTGACTTAGTCTGCCACGTTACACGTCGTACGTTACACGTCGTACGTCGTCGAGGCAGTGTTACCACCGGTGCCCGTCCAGTTGGTGTGGAAGAACTCACCACGTGGCTTATCGAGACGCTCATAAGTGTGCGCGCCAAAGTAGTCACGCTGGGCTTGCAGCAGGTTGGCTGGCAAACGAGCGGTGGTGTAGCCATCCAAGAAGGTCAGCGCCGATGTGGTACATGGCATTGGGATACCGGTTTCCATCGATTTCGCCGCCACTTTACGCCATGCCGCTAAGCAGTTATCTAAGATCCCTTTAAAGTACGCATCTGAGCCCAAGAAGGCCAAGTCAGGATCCTTGTCATACGCATCGCGGATGTTACCCAAGAACGCAGAGCGGATAATACAACCACCGCGCCACATCAGCGCGACGTTACCGTAGTTCAGATCCCAGCCATTCTCATTAGACGCCTCACGCATCAGCATAAAGCCTTGCGCGTAAGAGATAATTTTTGACGCCAGCAGTGCTTGACGCAACGCATCAACCCACTCGGCTTTATCGCCATCAACCGGTTGAATATGTTTTTCGAACAAGGTCTCTGCCGCCACACGCTGATCTTTGAGTGCAGACAGACAACGCGAGAACACCGATTCAGAAATCAAAGTGAGCGGAATGCCAAGATCCAGCGCGTTGATGCCAGTCCATTTACCGGTGCCTTTTTGACCCGCGGTGTCGAGAATTTTCTCAACCAATGGCTCACCGTCTTCGTCTTTATAACCCAAGATGTCCGAGGTGATCTCGACAAGGTAGCTATCCAACTCGGTTTTGTTCCAGTCGGTAAAGACTTGCTGCATCTCATCATGGCTCATACCAAGGCCGTCTTTCATGAACTGGTACGCCTCGGTGATCAGCTGCATGTCGCCATATTCGATACCGTTGTGCACCATTTTCACAAAGTGACCGGCGCCATCACGTCCAACCCAATCACAACATGGCTCGCCGGTATCGGTTTTTGCTGCGATACCTTGGAAGATAGGTTTCACCGCTGGCCACGCTTCTTCAGAGCCACCCGGCATAATTGATGGCCCAAAACGTGCGCCCTCTTCACCGCCAGACACACCGGCACCGATAAAGTGAATGCCTTTTTCTCGCAGCGCTGCCACACGACGGTTGGTATCTGGATAGTTGGTGTTACCGCCATCAATAATGATGTCGCCTTTCTCAAGCAATGGCGTCAGTTTGTCGATAAAGGTATCGACCACATCACCGGCACGAACCATCAGCATCACTTTACGTGGCGTTTCTAGCTTCTCAACCAGCTCTTCCAGCGAATAAGCGCCAACGATGTTAGTGCCCTTGGCTGGGCCTTCAAGAAACTCATCGACTTTGGCCGCGGTACGGTTATGTGCCACGACTTTAAAGCCGTTGTCGTTCATGTTGAGGATAAGGTTTTGGCCCATGACCGCCAAACCAATTACGCCAATATCACCTTTCATCGTGCTCTCCATTAATTCTGTTCTGGTAATTTTTTTGCTGCCGCGGCATCGAGTACCCATTCCGTCGTGCCTTTGGCACTGCGGATATTGGCGGCAGGATATGGCAGTTGCGTGGGCTCGTGTGTGGCGATCTCATGTACAATCGCTTGCTTGCCTTCACCCAACACCAGATAACTGATTTTCTTCGCCGCGCGCAGCACACGGGCGGTTTTTGATACACGCTTTTGACCCGATTCAGGATGCGAGGCCACCAGCGCCAGTGCGGTATTGTCATACTGAGGATCGTGCGGGAATAGCGAGGCGGTATGGCCATCGCCACCGACGCCCAGCAAGATCCAATCAAACACAGGCGTGCCGTTTTCGCTTGGGATCAGCGCTTGCATTTCCGCACTAAAGCGCGCGGCTTCCACGTCCGGATCGTCTTCACCACGAATGCGATGAATGTTCTGTTCTGGAATGCGAATCTGGCTAAACAGTAGTTTGTCGGCTTCGCCAAAGTTGCTCTCGGCATCATCCGGTGCCACACAGCGCTCATCGCCCCACCAAAAATGCAAGTTTTGCCACTGAATCGCCGTGGCGTAGTCATCACTGGCTAAACGCTTAAACAGCATTTTGGGCGTGCTGCCACCCGATAGCGAGATGTGTACGGCACGATGTTGCTCGCTGAACGCTTGCATCGCGTCAGCTAAGTGATTGACCACCGCGTCGGCGTCATCAAAAATACGGGCATTGATCATAGTTCGCAGTATTCCGTGTCTGTGAGGTTTTTGCAGGGGAAACGCCACGCATGGTCGTCTCGCGCCAGCAAGTGATCGGCTTCTTTCGGCCCCCAAGTGCCACAGGCATAACCATATAGCGCTTTGCCATTATCCTTGTATTGGAGAATTGGCTCAACAAACTGCCAGCAGGCTTCCACCGCGTCACTGCGGGCAAACAAGGTTGCATCGCCTTTTAAGGCATCAAGCAATAAACGCTCGTAAGCCGTCAGCATCTGGGTTTCTTCCAGCGACGTATAATGAAAATCCATGTTTACCGCTTTGGCGTTAAAGCCAGCACCCGGCTCTTTCAGGCCGAAACTCATTTGAATGCCTTCGTCGGGCTGAATACGGATCACCAAGCGGTTTTCGGGCGCATTTTTGCCGAATACGGGATGCGGGGTCTGTTTAAAGTGGATCACCACTTCGGTCACGCGCGTCGGTAAGCGTTTACCGGTGCGCACGTAAAATGGCACCCCATTCCAACGCCAGTTGTTGATAAACATCTTAAGACCAACGTAGGTTTCTGTGCGCGAGTCTTCCGCCACACCTGGCTCATCACGATAGCTGGGTAATGCTTTGCCGCCAACTTGCGATTCAGTGTACTGGCCCAGCACCAAGTTATTGTGCAAGTCGTCTTCAGAGAGCGGCTCAAGCGATTGCAGCGCTTTAAACACCTCATCACGCATTGCATCAGCATTGATCTGTGCAGGCGGCTCCATCGCCACTAACGACAACACTTGCAATAGGTGATTTTGGAACATATCCCGAACCGCGCCCGACTGGTCGTAGTAACCACCGCGACCTTCTACGCCAAGATGCTCCGCACCGGTAATTTCAACATAGTCAATGAAGTTGCGGTTCCAAAGCGGCTCGAACATCGCATTGGAGAAACGGAAAACCAACAGATTCTGTACCGTTTCTTTGCCTAAGTAATGGTCAATACGGTAAATCTGATGCTCTGCAAAGTAGGCGTGAATGTCTTTGTCTAACTGACGAGCGGAGGCTAAGTCGTAACCAAACGGCTTTTCAACCACCAAGCGTTTCCAACCGTCACTTTCATCATTCAAGCCATGTGCGGCTAGACAGGCAGGAATAAAGTTGTACAGCTTCGGCGGCGTAGCAAGATAAAACAGCGTATTACGCTGGGTGAAACCATATTGTTCGGACAATTCGTCTAAACGCCCTGTTAGCGCGCCATATTCGTGGGTGTCAGAGATATTGAACGATTGATAATGCACGTGCGCCATAAAGGCGTCGAGCGTTGCAGGATCGGTTTCTTCAAGTTCTTGCATCGAGCGACGGAGCTTGTCACGGAACGACTCGTCACTATAGAAGGTGCGGCTTGCGCCAAGAATTGCGAAAGACGCAGGCAGCTGTTTGTTCGCATACAAATGATACAGGGCTGGGATCAGCTTGCGGAAGGTGAGATCGCCAGATGCACCAAAAATAACAATACTGCTGTTTTCTGGAATTACCATCATCTTTCCTTTGATAATAAAGGTACTGCATGTGATTTGCGCCACAAATTAGCAGCGCAGTGGCCAAATTGGTAATTGGCCCTACCTATTGATGCCATTGATGTCGCCACTGAAATATGGAGCCGGCTAACTCATCCCTACATATGCAGCCAGCACGACCAATTCAATGTGCGACAAAAGCACTCTAGTCTAGCACTTTATTCGTCAATAAGCTGCCCCACACTGGTAAGAGGTGCTCAATCGGTATCGCTCGCCATCCAGTCAGTCCCGCTTTCCAGCAGACACGTAACGAACTGCGAGACTTTATCGCTTGTCGCCCCGTACGCGGTATAAACACCCACGTTGCCCCGTTTTTCTGCATTAACCCAAAGCATGTTAATTCCCTTAGCGCCGAAAAATGACGCGGCTTTATCGGTGTAAGGCATGACAGCATGCGTACGTTGCAACAACGAGATGCTGGCTGAGAGTGAGTCGAGATCAAAGGCATGCGGGTGAAGGTTTAGCAACGGTGGTAAAGGACGAGAAAGTAAATGGGCATGGCGAGGATGATCGGGTGTCACTCGCAATAATGGCCAGTCAAAAAGATGCGCTGACAACACCGGCTGATGGTGGCGCTTCAATTGGTCAAACAAAGGATGATCCTGATGTGCAAACCAAGCTTCTGTATCTTGGAACAAAGGGGTAAAACGCACCTGACTGGTGGCAATTAGTTCCCTGATTTCATGGCCAATAAAAACATCAATATCGCCATTTAAAAGCGATGACATTAATGCCAACCGATTACCAAACTCAATATGCACCGAACACTGATGCTCGGCTTGATACGCCACCACCGCCGATTCGACAAACAAAGGCCACCAGGCTTCTCCCGTCCCTAGCTTAACCTGTCCGGCTTCTCTGGCTTGTAGCACATGCAACTGTGCTTGTAATCGTTGGCGCGCAGCGTGTTGAGCCGTTGCGTGCTGATAATAAAGCTCGCCAGCAGCCGTCATACTGACGCCACGCGGATGCCTTATTAATAATTGGCTTGATAGACGCTGTTCTAACTTTTGGATTTGCGCGGTCAATGTAGGCTGACTGATCCCTAGCTTTAACGCTGCGGCTTTGATGCTGCCACTCTCAGCCACAGCCAAAAAATAACTTGCCGCTTTTTCTACGTCCATTGCATCACCGTTCACATTTTTGCTTTAACCGTTATAGTTTAAAACACTTACTCGCATCAATCATAGCCGTTAAATAGGTTTATTTTCACTCTTTGGTATAGCCATATAGCTATAACAAAGAGAGAGTTATCTATTTTTAATCCCCGTCTTGGGCAGGTACATTCATATCCATTATCGAACGCGTGTTCAAACTGATAAAAAACAAAGAGGTAATGGGTATGCAGTACGCTTGGTGGCATGATGCCGTTGTTTATCAAATCTACCCACGTAGTTTTTACGACACCAATGATGATGGCATTGGCGATCTGAACGGAATTATCGAGAAACTCGATTACTTACATTGGCTCGGCGTCAATGTGTTATGGCTATCACCGGTGTACCAATCGCCGATGGATGACAATGGCTACGACATTTCCGATTACTGCGCGATCGCGCCTGAATTTGGCACCATGGAAGACATGACGCGCTTGATTGATAAAGCCGGCTCGCTCGGCATCAAAATCGTGATGGATTTGGTAGTCAATCACACCTCCGACGAACACCTTTGGTTCCAAGCTGCGCTTCAAGACAAAAACAGTCCCTATCGCGACTTTTACATTTGGCGTGATGCCAAACCCGATGGCAGTGCGCCGGATGATCAAGGCTCAATTTTTGGTGGCAGCGCATGGCAATGGGAGCCAAACACCGAGCAGTACTACTTTCACTTGTTCTCCAAACGTCAGCCCGATCTGAATTGGGAAAACCCCGCCGTCCATGACGCCGTGTATAAGATGATGAACTGGTGGATTGACAAAGGCATTGGCGGATTCCGCCTTGATGTAATAGATTTAATTGGTAAAGAGATCGACAAAGGCATCACTGGCAACGGCCCGCGCCTTCACCCTCTGCTGCAGGCGATGAACCAAGCAACATTTGGCGGCAAAGGCTTGCTCACCGTCGGCGAAACATGGGGCGCAACGCCGGAGATCGCCAAACTTTATAGCGCACCGGAACGCAATGAACTCTCCATGGTGTTCCAATTTGAACACATTACCGTGACCTGGAAAGACGGCGATAAATGGCAGCCCGTGCCGCTGGATGTCGCCGCCCTTAAACAGGTACTGTTCAAATGGCAACAAGAGCTGGCCGATAGCGGTTGGAACTCACTGTTTTGGAACAACCACGACTTGCCCCGCGCCGTATCTAAATTTGGTCACGACGGTGAGTACCGGACACGCTCAGCAAAAATGCTCGCCACAACCTTGCACTTAATGAAAGGCACGCCCTATATCTACCAAGGGGAAGAGATTGCGATGACCAATGTCGCCTTCCCGTCTATCGACGATTATCACGACATCGAAACCCGCAATTTTTACGACTTGCGTGTTGCAGAAGGCGTTGATCCAGACACCATGATGGAGGCGGTATACCAAAACAGTCGCGATAACGCCCGTACCCCGATGCAATGGGATAACGCACCGCAGGCAGGCTTTACCCAAGGAACACCGTGGTTACCGGTTAATCCTAACTACACCACCATCAATGTGGCACGAGCGACTGAAAACAGTGGCTCGGTGCTCTATCACTACCGTGAGCTGATTAAGCTGCGCAAGCAATACCCACTGATTGCACATGGCCAGTTTGCGCCTGTGGAAGAAGCCCACCCTGATGTGATCGCCTACGAGCGTTTCGACGATACCCACCGTATTCTCGTGGTCAGCAACTTTAGTGAGCAAAAACAAACCATCACCCTCCCCGAACACTGGCACGATAAGGCCTTAACCTGCCTAAGCTACAACATGGATCCGGTCAAACAGTTGAGCACCACCTACAAACTGGCCCCTTATGAGTCGTTTGCAGTGATGCAATAGCAAGGGCGTTTCGTCTGCCGATACCATCAATATAATCGGGTCGCGCCTGCAGATAGCTGCAGGCGCTCAGCAAAAGCCGACTCACCCCTCTTACACGCCATAAACGACGTCTACAGAAGGCATTAATACATATACCCAAGCCAATCCATATGCCCTGCTGGCCATGATTTGTCTGTCATCGGTTTTACATATAATTCATCGACATACTCGACCGCAACACCATAGTTAGTGTGTTCATGAATGCGTAGCCAAGAGGCATGTGACTCGACAAGCTGAAAGCCATTAGCCACATAAAAATCGTGCAGCTCAGAGATGAGAATAATGAAATCAACATCTTTGTCTTTGGCATAGTCAGTCAGTTGCGCCAGCATACCCGAGCCAATCCCTTTTCTTTGCCAAGCGCTGTCGATGCAAAAATCACTCACGCCTAACACTTTATACACCTCACCACCGACATTCACTGCCCTATAGTCCAAGCCCATACAACCAATCAGTTGATTACCTTGGTACTGCAAAGCTCGCATGTGGAGAAGCTGCTTATAGTAAGAACGGGAAACTTGGTGGTCAGGAAATGCCTTGTTTCTAAGCGCTTGAATAGCCTCATGCTGTGCGTTCGACACTTCGATTTCTGGGCAGACTTTCATATTTAAACTATTGATAATAAATCCATTTATTCAATTATTAACGAAGTCGACCATATTAATATGGTTCCAATCATCTTGGCTCATAGGTGACGGGGAAATGTGTTTTAGCTCACACAAAAAAAGCCTGGGTTAGAGACGCCTCTAACCCAGGCTGCGGAGGATAAGCAAGGTTATATCAAGACGTACTAGACGTAAAAATCCAAGTCTTCTTGCGCTTTTAATAAATCCCGCATTTTGATCGGATCATCCCCGAAGAAGAACACCAGCCCCCAGTGGGTACCAAACGCATCTCGCTCTGGAACCGTCTCTTCAGCAGGCGCTTGAAGCTCATGGAAATCAAAATAGGGATGTTCTATACACTCTTTTGGAATTTCTAACTGACTGACGACACGCCGTTTGGGATATACGCCAAAGCAGCCAGCATAGCCTTTTGCATCAACAACTTCACGCGGGAAGAAAGCGTCAACTTCTTCTTTTGTGCTCTTAGGATCAAACACCAAAAATGAAGCCTGATAAGCATTAAAGCCATAAGCTCGCTCAATCAACTCAAACGCTTTAAATCCCGGTGGGCGGTAGGCGACCTCACCAAAGTACATAGTGCCGTCAC
>CEGE01002991.1_pt1 | contig 16349 bp, 14 predicted proteins | sample 306311 | NCBI WGS metagenome assembly CEGE01 (sample SAMEA2755654, study PRJEB7226) | microbial mat metagenome | biome: microbial mat; feature: hypersaline; material: grass silage | place: USA | collected 2014-02-19 | depth 0 m | reverse complement strand
TAACTGAGCAGCCGTGGCCGCAGAGACACTAAAGGCGTCTTCGATGAGGGGAATTAGCCCCGCAGTCACATAAGAGGCCATCCCAAGTGCAAACGCACCCAGTGCCACGAGATATACCGATAGACGAGATTGGTCAGCCATAACGCACTCCAGGCATAAGCATTAGAAAAGAATCCGCCAGCGCTGTTTTGCCAGCGAAGGGCTATTCTGGAGAGGCTTTAAAGGGGGTGCAATTTAACTATTTATGCTATTACTAAAAGTGATAAGTTATTCAAGGTAATAAAATGACCGCTCCACGGACGCTGACTCGAACACGGGAAGACTTGGCTGCGTTTCTACGCATGCACCGAGAGAAAATCGCACCAGAAGAGGTGGGGCTTCCTCGTGGCCGCCGAAGGCGTACGCCGGGGTTAAGGCGTGAAGAAGTCGCCGCTTTAGCAGGCGTGGGGCTGACTTGGTATACTTGGTTGGAGCAGGGTCGCGATATCAGCGTATCGGCCACTTTTCTGGACAATCTATCCAAAGCGCTCAAGCTGGATGCGGCTGAGCGCCGACATCTATTCTTGCTTACCCATCAGCGCTTACCCTCTGAGCTAGGCAAAACCTGGTGCAGCGTGCCGCCGCTGGTTCAAAGGTTGATGGACGACCTGCCTACGCGACCTGCGTATATCCTGAACTTGCGCTGGGATGTGCTGGCGTGGAACAGCGCGGCCAATAAGCTGTTCAACTTCTCTTGCCATGCACCAGAGCGTCGCAACATGCTGTGGTTGTTATTTACCGACCCTGCCATGCGTCAGCGCTTGTCACCCTGGGAAACGCAGGTCAGCCAAATGCTATCCAGTTTTCGCCGCGACTTTGCCCGAGCGGCGCAAGACCCCACCATTGATGAGCTTGTCGAAGAGTTAACCAAGGTCTCGCCTGAGTTTAAGCAGTTGTGGAAAACCCAGGAGGTCAACGCCCCTTGCCAGGGAGTACGTCATCTTCACCTTGAGGAGTTAGGCGAGGTAGCGTTCGAGCACACGACGTTAACCGTTGATGAAGAGCGCCACCTACGGTTGGTTTATTATGCCGTAAAGGAGGCGGATCCTCAGGTCGCTGCTTTTACCCGCTGGGTGAGTGACGACAAAGGCGCGAGGTAACGGTGGAAGTTAAGCGAACGTGGCCACAACATCGTCTATGAAATGACGTAGTTTCGGCGTCATGCGTTGATCGGCGGCGTAGAGCAGGTGCATTGGTCTTGATGGCCCAGCATAGTCTGGCAAGATGCGCACCAGCCGCCCAGTGGATAACGCCTCCGTCAATGCAGCTTCGTAGCCCAATGTAATGCCGAATCCTTCCAATGCTGCGCGAAGCAGCCCCTTCCAGTCGTTGATTTGTAGCCGCCCGTTCACGGAAGCGTCGAAATTGCAGTTGTCGCGACTGAAGCGCCACTGCCTGCCCAAGGTGCCGAACCAATAGGCGAACCCCAGACACTCATGCTCAACCAGATCCGCAGGCGTCTCCGGCTCTCCATGCTTCGCTAAGTAGGCAGGCGAGGCGCAGGCGATGAGCTGGTAGGGGGCAAGCGGACGTGCCACCAATGTGGTGCTGTCGCTGATGAGCCCGAGGCGAATGACAGCTTCGTAACCTTCCTCGATAGGATCGACCAGACGATCCGACAAGGTGAGGTCGACCTCCACCTCTGGGTACTTACGAAGGTAGCGGGTGACAAGAGGCACCAGGCTTTGACTGCCAAATGTGACGGGCGCGTTGATTCTGAGGCGACCCCGTGGAACGGCCCGGGCCTGTTCCGTCAGCGCTTCGGCCGCCTCGACTTCTGCAAGGATAACCTGACATCGTTCGTGATAGAGATGTCCGATCTCGGTCAGGCTCTGTTTGCGCGTGGTGCGGTGCAAGAGCCGCGACCCAAGCAGCTGCTCCAGGGCCATGATGTGTTTGGAAACCATCTGCGTCGATAGGCCGAATTCTGCGGCGGTGGCTGTGAAAGAGCCAAGATCGGCAACCCTCACAAAAATAGCCATGCTCGTTAACCGATCCAGCATTATCAACTCTCAGTGGATTATTAAGTCAATAAAGACCTGTTTATCACGTTTGAGTAACGCAATAAAGTACTGCTTATCTTAAAACGGTCGGGAGAAAGACATGCGGATTGGGGTTATTGGTGCGGGCTTTATCGGACAAGCCTTTGCACGCCAGGTGATTGCGGCAGGCCATGACGTCATGATCAGTAACTCGCGGGGGCCGCAGACACTCAGCAGCATTCCGCCGAAAATTGGAGCACAGATTGGCAGCCTGCATGAAGCCATAGGCTTCGGCGAAATTATACTGATCGCCATTCCTTTTCATCAATATGCCACTCTTCCGGTTGAGCCACTGCGTGACAAGATAGTGCTGGACGCCAATAACTACTATCCAGATCGAGATGGATCGATCCCCGAACTGGATGAGCGCAGGGCGACGACGAGTGGACTGCTGGCGCAGCATTTGACAGGCTCCCGTCTCGTGAAGGCATTCAACGCGATTCTGGCCTCCGATCTGGAGAAGGGTGGGCAGACGCTGCCTTCGGGAAACCGGCGCGCCCTACCGATAGCGGGAGATGACGATGCGGCTAAGGAGAGCGTCGCAAGGTTGGTGCGACAGTTCGGCTTCGACGTTGTCGATGCTGGGTCGCTGGCGGAAAGCTGGCGTTTTGAGCGCGCCAAACCAGCTTACTGTATACCGTTTGATCGGGAGGGGGTGCGTCAGGCGCTCGATGAGGCTCAACGCGACATTGATATGCCGGAAGGATCATGGCGTCGGTGAAAGACAAATAATGAGAAAATTGGCTGTGTATTGAAATCCAAAGACTGGAGGTGAAAGCAGGCGGCTGATCTGGCCCAGGACACCTTCCTTTAGCAAACTTCATGAGCCGCGTAGCGTTCTGACCATCATTGCCCGCCGGGTGTGGGTGGACTATGGCAGGAGAGATGATTCTGAGGTTTAAGAGGGAAGAATTGGCCTACTCAAAAGCGCCAAGTAGCACCCAGCAAAGGACCGCTCATCGATATATCGATGCGTGTACCCGATTCGTCTCTATCCACTGCCAAATGGCGATAGCCTGCTGATAAGTGGAGCGCCTTACTGATTTGGTAATTAGCGGTAGCCACTACCTGCCAGGTGCTATCAGAACCAATTCCGAAGCCACCAATATCGGCATGCACTAATGTTGACCACTGGGGGCTCCAGGTGGAACGCAGTCGAGCGGCTAAAATCGGGTCGAGCCAACGTTCGGTCTCGCTTGCACCAACTCCCAGCGCGGGCACATTCACTTCCGCCTCGATCCGCCAAGCGCGAGCGCCCGCCAGTAAATCTAAGTATTGGCTCGAAGTATTGACCACTTGATAACCTGCTGCTGCAGTTAAAGAGCGTTGGCGCAGCTTGCCCTCTATAGCAACGCCAGGAAGCAGCGTGCTCTCGTGGCTAAGCGATGCCCAGGTAATGTCACCAAACAGCACTAGGCGGTCGCGGCGTGCGCTGCCAGCCATGAAAAAGGCACCATCAAGATCATCAAGTACATTGTTAAATGAGCGCGATGTACTAATGGTAGGAGCAGTCGCCAGAGGGCGCACATCGCCAGCTAAACCCGTCATCCAGACATAAGGGGTAAGCTGGAAACGCCAAGCATCCTCTTGGGCATTGGCATTCGTTGCAAAGCCTATCGCTAAGATGCTGAAGGCAGTGATAAACGGGCGTAATTTGGCTATCACAGAAATCCTTATACATTGTCTTTATAGATGCGTCCGCCCTTCATGATCAGTCGCAGATTGCGTTCAGGGTCATGAAGGAAATCAAGATTCTTACTAGGGTCACCGTCTACTAAAAGTAGATCGGCCATCGCGCCCGGCTCTATTTTACCGAGCGTGCCAGGGTAGGGGTTGCGTGATCCTGATAGTGAAAGAAGCTCACCATTGCGGCCAGTCGCCATGGCCAACACGGTAAGTGGGTCATAAAAGCGAGTCAGCTTGACTAATTGACGCAGCTGGTTGGGGGTATTTTGCGGGGTAAATAAAATATCAGTGCCCCAGGCTGTCTTGATATCAAAACGTTGGGCTAGCTCGTAGGCCTGCACAGTGCCTTCGGCTACTTGTTGTTGTGCTTCGCGGCGAGCGGCATCGGGATAAACATTTGCATCTTCATCTTGCAAGAAAGGCTGAAGGCTCCACCATGCGCCTTCCCCTGCCATCATCCTTACGGTTTCTTCATCGGCGAGCTGCCCGTGTTCGATGGATTTAGCGCCTGCCCTTAATGCACGCTGAATACCTCGGGAGGTATAAACATGCACCATGACATAGGTACCCCAGTCTTCTGCTGCATCCACCGCTGCGCGTAGCTCGCGCTCGCTGAATTGGGTGCTATCCAATGGGTCATAGGTAGACGCCACGCCGCCACCCGCCATCAATTTGATCTGTGAAGCTCCTAGCATGAGTTGTTCACGGGTACGTCGTAATACTTCTGCTTCCCCATCGGCAATGACGGCTACGCCTTGGCGTTCCTGTTCACTAAGCGGTGCGTTGTTGGCCCGTGGGATTTCGTAGCGCATTCGAAAATCACCATGGCCGGAGGTTTGGGAGATCATGGCTCCTGCTGGAAGTATTCGCGGTCCAGCCACAATTCCTTCATCAATAGCACGCTTCAGTGCAAAGGATGGCCCGCCCGCATCTCGCACTGAAGTAACGCCACGCATCAGCGTTCTCTCTGCTTCCTGAGCCGCCACTAGATGGATATAGCCTAGATCGGAGGTCATGGCGTCTACTTGGCTAATAGCCGCCAGCGTCGTGTGCCAATGGGCATCAATCAAGCCTGGCATTAATACGCTACCACCACAGTCGATGATTTCTGCGCCTTCAGGTGCGGCATCATCAGGCAAAATAGCCTGGATACGCTGCTCTTCAATACGTACTGAAACGTTGTCGCGTAACGCCGCGCCGCTGCCGTCGAAGAGCCTTAGATTGGTCAATAATAGTGGGCCATCAGCCCGTTTAGGTTGAGCACTTATGGCGGTGGGTGCGCGCAGACCAGAGAAAAGTGCCATTACTGCAGCGGCTCCTCCCATGAATTGGCGGCGGGTAATATCTGCCATCACACGCTCATGAAAGCGTTGTAGTAACGGTGAACCGCAACAGCAAGCCCCGTGTGAGTGATTTAGTGGCGACTGCAATAAAGAGTGGGCGGCGGCGGGAGGCATAGGCGGCACCTTGTCTCAGTAGCGATGTGGTAAGTGACATCTGGAGCGACGTTGAATAGCCTTGCATATAAGTAAATTAGAATGAGGGAGTGAATCGCGCAAGCTGTAATCAGTGATTGGATAAGCTTCCATGCAGTTGCCCCTGTAACTGTTCTGCTAAAAACTCCATAAACAGTCGGGTGCGCTGTGAAAGCGTGGTTTGGCGGTAGTACACGGCGTTCACAGCTTGGGTCTGCAGTTCAATAAGAGCGGGCTGTACGTCCACTTTTCAGCGGCAGCTATCGAGGGACAATAGTGTGGTTAAAGAAAATAATAATGATTTGTATTAACTGGCAGCTGTTACTAGAATATCCCTCCGTTTGCTGATCGTTTGGGAGGGGGGATGCCGGTTTCAGCTGAGAATACGCCATTGGCCGAGATGTATAATGCACATCATGGCTGGTTACAGCGTTGGCTGCAGCGCAAAACGGGCTGTAGCTGGCAGGCGGCTGATCTGGCTCAGGATACCTTTCTGCGCATTCTCACCTCTCCGAGTAACGCCGACCAAATTAGCAAACTCCATGAACCGCGTAACTTTCTGACCACCATTGCTCGCCGGGTGTGGGTGGATTTTGTGCGTCGGGATGCCTTGGAAAAAGCCTGGTTGGAAGCCTTAAAGCATCAACCTGAGCCGGTGGTCGTCTCGCCGGAAGAGCAGGCCTTGATTCTGGAAACCCTGTTTCAGATCGATGAAATGTTGGAAGGGTTAGGCAACAAGGTAAGCCAGGCGTTTTTGCTCTGCCATTTGGAGGGTCTGCGTTATGCCGAGATCGCCGAACGTTTGGGGGTATCCGTCAGCTCGGTGAAAAAGTACATGGCCAAAGCCACTGAACATTGCTTGCTGCTGATGTTTGAAGAACCACTATGAGCGATACCCAGGCAACCCGCAAAGATACCCTCAGAGCTGCGGCCCGCTGGTACGCACTGTTGTGCTCGGAAGATGTTACTGCACAGCAAAAACACGCACATGCGGCTTGGTTAGCGGAGGATCCGGCCCACATTCAGGCTTGGCAACAGGTAGAAAAACTGCGTCAGCAATTGCAGGTGATTCCTGGTACTCCTTCGCTCAATGCGTTGCAGATCAAACAACGTCAGAGTCATAGCCGACGAGCAGTGCTGCGCGGCTTTGCTTTATTGGCAGCAGGAAGCGCGCTGGGCTCGTTGGCCTGGCAACAGGCGCCAGTAGAAAGCTGGATGGCCAGCCACCGCACCGCACGGGGAGAACGCCGTGAATATACCCTGGCCGACGGTACGCAATTGGTACTTAACACGGCCACCGCGCTGGATGTAGTGGAAACCTCGACCACGCGGTTGATTCGCCTCTATGAAGGCGAAATCTTTATTCGCACGGGCCAAGGGGCGAAAGGCGTTGCCGCCGCTAAAGCGCTGCAGGTGCATACCGAGCAAGGCACTGTTGTGCCGTTGGGCACCGTGTTTACCGTGCGCAAGCAGGGCACGTCTACCCAAGTCACCGTGCTGGAGGATGAGGTCGAGTTGATTCCGCAGTTGGCTGGTGGCAAGACCCAGCGCCTTGTTGCTGGAGAGCAGGCGCAGATGAGCTCACGCTCTGTAGAGGTTGCCACCGCCACCGCCCAGGCGGATAGCTGGACACGCGGTCTGCTGGTAGCGGTGGACTGGCCGTTGAGCCGTTTGGTAGCAGAGTTGAGCCGTTACCGTACAGGCGTGCTGCGTTGTGATCCCGCCATTGCCGGGCTGAGGGTATCAGGCGCTTTCCCTATTGATGATACCGACCGGGCGCTGCAAGCCATTGCCAATGCGCTGCCGATTAGCGTCGACCGACTGACCCAATATTGGGTAACTCTCAAATCTAGCGAATAAAAAGTTGGATTATTTATTGTCCCTTTTCCGATCTCGTTCGACCCAGAGATAAAGCAACCGATTCTGGAATTAACGAGATAAAGATGACCAAACCCTTTAACCCCAAGCAGACACTCATATCCCTTCGATACCATCATGGCAAACCCTCGTGCGCGCTTGGCGGTATCGCACTAGGCTGTGCCCTGATGAGTTCGATGTCGCTGTTGCCCCTACAAGCAGCGCAAGCACAAACAGCGGACGGGCAGGCGCAACAGGCTGCTAGCCAGCAGGCATACAGCATCGAACCAGGATCGTTGGGCAGTGTATTGAGCAAGTTCGCCAGCCATGCGGGCATTGTGTTGTCTTTCCCCGCTGACCTCACTGATGACCTGCAAAGCGCTGGATTGAATGGGCGTTATAGCGTGGAGGAGGGGTTTGCCCAGTTGCTTCAGGGTAGTGGTTTGAGAGTGGTCAAGCGGGGGGCCGCGGACTATGTAATGGAAAAAGCAGGTACTGCAGAAAACATGGTATTGGATACCGTGGCAGTGGTAGGCAGCCGAATCAGTAGTGACGGTTATTTGGCTTACAGCACCTCAGCGGGCAGCAAAACCGACACACCGCTGATAGAGCTTGCGCAAAGTATCAGTGTGGTCACCGAAGAGCAGCTTCGTGACCGGCAGCCGTCGTCAGTAGAGCAGGCGGTGGCTTATACGGCTGGGGTTCGGGTTGAAGCAGCGGGGATGGATCCGCGCTTTGACTTGATATCGGTGAGGGGGTATCCGACGGTATATCATGGCGATTTCCTTGATAGCTTGCGCCAACCCAATAGCGGGTGGCTCTCCTACTACTCCACCGTGCCCTATAATCTGGAACGAATTGAGATAGTCAAAGGCCCTGATTCGATGCGCTATGGTCAGCTATCACCGGGTGGGCTGGTGAACCGGGTTAGCAAACGTCCAAGTGCTGATGCGCCACAGGAAGTGCAACTGCAGGTGGGCAGCCATGACCATCTGCAAGGCCAGTTCGATGTGGGTGGTGATATGGGCAGCGATGTGCAGTACCGCTTGGTGGGCGTTATGCGCGATGCGCAAACGGACATTGAACAGGTGGATAATGACGTCTCGCTGCTGGCGCCATCTCTTTATTGGCAGATTAGCGATCGTACCGACATTACCTTTATTACCCAGTATCAGGAACGCCAGACCTCTGCTTCACCGCGTCCTTATCAGGACGGCGATAACCTGACTCATTTTTGGTCCAGCGATGAAGACTTTGACAAGCTGGATCAAGAGCAGTGGGCACTAGGTTATGAATTTAACCACCGTTGGAGTGACCAGCTGCAACTGCAGCAAAATGTGCGCTACGGCCAGGTGGATACCACCAACCAGTACCTCTCAGCAGGCACCTTATCCGGTACAACGCTGAGCCGAAGCAGTGTCGGCCTTTACGAAGAGATGGAGTCTCTTAGTACTGATACTAGGCTGATGGCAACCTTTGATCAGGGCGGGGTGGAACATGCGGTGATGCTAGGCGCCGATTACGCCTATCTCGAGAACGATGTCATTTATGCGGGCGGCAGCGCGCCGTCGATCGATATCGACAACCCGGATTACAGTCAGCCTGTAGCCCAGCCGAGTAACGTGTGGACAAACGACAGTGGGAAAGCCCACCGTAGAGGTCTTTATTTACAGGATCAGGTCAAGCTCGATAACTGGCGTTTGACCGCAGGAATCCGCCGCGACTGGGCGCGTGACGAGACTCGCAACCACCTCACCGGTACTGCCAGCGAAAGCCGGGATGAGAAAAACACTTGGCGCTTTGGCGCACTCTACGCATTTGATTCGGGGCTGTCGCCGTACTTCAGCTATGCGCAATCGTTCCTGCCTGAGAGCGGTACCGATGTGAGCGGCAATGACTTCGATCCTACCGAAGGTGAGCAGTTTGAGCTGGGGCTGAAATATCAGCCAGCGGGCAGTGACGCGATGCTGACTGCGGCGATCTACCAGATCGATGAGGCCAATCGTAAAACCACTGATCTCGAGAACCCGCTATTTCAAGTACAAACCGGAGAAGTGCGTACCCGTGGGCTGGAGCTTGAGGCCGTTGGGAATGTCACCGACGACCTGCGCATGACCGCAAGCTACAACTACAACCGCAGCGAAATCACCGCAGATAATGATGGCAACGAGGGCAGTGACCTGGCGAATACCCCGCGTCACCTGGCGTCCCTGTGGTTGGATTATCGCGTTCCTGCGTTGGAACGGCTGCGTCTTTCCGGTGGGGTGCGCTATATCGGTAGTGAGTACATTGATAATGCCAACAGCAATAAAAACGCTGCATACAGCCTGTTTGATATGGCGGCTCACTATGATTTCGCGGGCTCTTTACAGGGGGTTCGTGCCAGCCTCAACGCCACTAACGTAACGGATGAAGAGCATACCTCCTGTGAGGGCATCTATTGCTATCGCGGTGCCGGTCGCAGTCTGATTGGTAGCATCGCTTACCAATGGTGATGAAGTGGCAGCGTCGCGGGGGCAACGAGTCATGAAACTTTTTGTGAGTAGTTTAGTGTTTGCTGGGTTGGTTTTAATGGCCGGTTCAGGGGCAGCATACGCAGATGAGCCAGACGTGGCGGCTGAGCGTCAAGTGACCCTTGATCAGACGCTGGAATGGACGATGCAAAACCAGCAAGGTGCCGTCTATCGTATCCTGATCAGCAAACCGGAAGGCGAGGTACCCTACAGCGGCGGTTACCCGGTGATCTATGTGTTGGATGGCAACGCTTATTTCGCTTCGTTGCATGAGGCCAAACGGGCACAGGAGCAGTTCCGTCAAGCCATTATCGTTGGTATTGCTTATCCGGGTGAAGCGCCGCATAACTTCTTGCGCCGCTCTTACGACTTATCACCGCCGGTGGCCGAGGAGCACAACACGCCACCTCAGGGCGGACAGGATGAGCTGTTGGATTTTATCGAGCAGAGCTTGATGCCTGCTATTGCCGAGCGCTTTCCTGTAGATGCTAATCACCAGAGTCTTTATGGCCACTCTTTCGGCGGTATGTTTGCGATTTATGCCTTATTTACTCGGCCGGAGCTGTTTAACCACATTGTCGCGGCCAGCCCCAGTCTCTGGTGGAACAATAGCTACCTGTTGAAACATGAAAGGGACTTTAGTCAGCAGGTGGAGGCAGGGGAGGTTAATGCCATCCATCACAGCCTTTCATTGGTCGTGGCCGACAACGACTCACTCCAGAACCAGCAGGATGCTAGTCAGCTTTATCAGCGGCTTGAAGACCTGTCGGCATATGGTTTGCGTAGCAGTTTTCACAAAGTAGAGGGCGAAGATCATATGTCCGTTCCCTTTGTGCTGGAGTCGCATGTTCTCAAACAGCTTCTGGGCACTCGGGGCGGCTGACCGAGTGTTTTAAGCGATCAAATACTTCCCTGGCAGTTGTTCAGCTAAAAACTCCATAAACAGCCGGGTGCGTTGTGAAAGCGTGGTTTGGCGGTAGTACACGGCGTTCACAGCTTGGGTCTGCATTTCTGTGCAGTCGGGTAGTACATCCACCAGTGTGCCGTTTTGACGGGGAGTGATGGTCATAAAGTCGGCTAAGCAAGCGATGCCTTCTCCCGCAACGGCTAACTCGATTAGTGTACTGCCGCTGGAAGCCGCCAGCGTTGGGGTGATGTGCAGGGGGTGACCATCGGCGCGGAACAGTGGCCAGCGGTTGAGATGATCGAGCTGGCTGAAGCCTAGCAAGCTGTGATCTTGAAGGTCGTCGATGCTTTGCGGCGCGCCTTGGCGTTTAAGGTAGGCGGGGCTGGCCAGAAGGCGCAGCGGGCTGTAGCCAAGGAGGCGGGCGTGCAGCGACGAATCTTCAAGCTTGCCAATGCGGATGGCCAAATCAACCCGCTGTTCCAACAGGTCGACAAAGCGATCATGAGTATCCAGCTCCAGCGTAATACCAGGGTAGCGGGCGCGGAACTCGCCAATCACCGGCACAATCACGAACTGCATAAAACTGGGGGCGGCGTTAACTCGTAGCCTGCCTTGGGGCTGGTTGTGGCGATCCAGCATTGCCTCTTCGGCTTCTTCAACGGCAGCCAGAATATGGCGGCAGTGGTTTAGAAACGTTTCTCCCTCTTCGGTAAGTTCCAAGCGGCGCGTTGTGCGACGTAATAGCGTGGCGCCAAGTTTTTGCTCCAGACGGTTAAGCGTACGGCTAACCCCGGAAACGGTCATGCCAAGCCGCTCAGCGGCGCCTGTGATAGAACCGCTATCCACGACTGTCACAAATGCTTTCTGTTCTTCAAGGGTGCTTTTCATAAATTGCTTTTCATAGCGCTGCCGTTTGCCTTAGTGAGTGTTTAACATTGTTGATTTAAAATCAAAAGAGTCTTGCTGGTACGTCGCTTCTTTTTCCGCGCTGTTACTCCCACAATACGCGCCATTAACGTCAAATCTACTCGGTTAGCTTTGATGATGAAACTCTTTGGGAGAAAGCGTTAGATGAAGATTCTACTGATTAACGGGGGCAAGGCGTTTGCCCACTCTGGTGGTAAGCTCAATAATACCCTGCACGGCGTGGCAGTGAGTACGTTGCAGGAAATGGGGTATGAGGTGCGCGAGACGGTGGTTGATCAAGGCTACAATCTTGAGACCGAAGTGCAGAACTACCTATGGGCGGACACCATTGTGTATCAGATGCCGGGTTGGTGGATGGGAACGCCCTGGATCGTTAAGCGCTACATCGATGAGGTATTCACAGAAGGCCACGGTTCGCTCTACGCCAGCGATGGCCGCAGCCGCCAAGACCCGACCAAGCAGTACGGCAGTGGTGGCCTGCTACAGGGCCGTCGCTATATGCTATCGCTGACCTGGAACGCGCCTTTGGAAGCGTTCGATGAGCCTGACAACTTCTTCGAAGGGCGCGGTGTGGATGGTGTCTACTTCCCGTTCCACAAATCTCAGGAATTTATCGGCTTAGAAGCGCTGCCGACCTTTATCGCCAACGATGTAATGAAGATGCCGGATGTCGATCGCGATAAAGCGGCTTATCGTGCCCATCTTCGCAAAGTGCTTGGCTAAAGTACTTGGCTAAAGGATTTGGCTTAACGTAGTTAATTCGGACAAGCCCACCTCGCGAAGTGGGCTTTGCTTGGCTGATTTATCTGACCTAGCGATCCCGATCCAAGCTTTGCACCGTCAGATCCAGCGCCTTGTACATATCCAGGCGGGCGGACAGACCGATATCCGGGTGGTTCAGCTCGTTGGCCCGCTCCGATGGCAGTATCGGTGCGGTCAGATCATCCGCGTCTGTCGGCTCGAAATCGTACTCCTCCCCGATCGTCATGGCACTGCGGCGAAGTAGCATGCGTAACTGTGTCGGGGTAAGTTCGGGGTCAATTGACATCATTGCCGCTAATAGGCCAGCCACCAGCGGGGTCGCGTAGGACGTTCCGCAATGGGCTTCGCCTTGCTCACCCTCTACCAGGGAGGAGCCTCGTACACAGGCCGCTGCGGTTATATCCACCCGCATATCGATATTGGATGCATTCCGTTTGATCACATAGCGGGGATCTTCAACCTGCACATCCTCATCGCTGCGTTCATGCCCACCCACGACAAACAGTTGGTCGGTAATAAAAGAAGAGGGCAGGCGATAATCGTCACTTCCTGAAAATGACGACGCGTTGCCTGCTGAGTTCACGACGACTACGTCGGGGTGTTCGCGGCGCAGCCATAAGAAGAACTCTTCGAGCAGTTCTTCGTAACCGCTCATGGCGATGCCGGAACGCACCAGCGAATCGACCTCCTTCCCGTTAATGTCGATTGCCCCTACTCGGTGAATGCCCCAACTCCAGTTGAGTACGCGTACTCCGTCCTCTACCAGATTGACGGAAGCAGCAACATTAGCCGTTATGCCGGCATCTGAGTTGCGATCCACAATTACATCGAAGCCAGAGCCCACATCGTCCAGCCCGCGTAAAAAACCACTGTTGCCACCTTCGTTCCAGGCCGCGGAAAATACGCCAGCGACCGTTGTGCCATGCCCGTCGGGCTTAGCCGCATCGCGGGCGTACACGCAGGTTCTAGTGGAATCAGTGCGGCAGTCACCCAGGTAATCGGCAAAATCCGGGGCGTCAAAGTCCACCTCCCGCTCGATGACGCCAATACGGATGGGCTGCGTCTCGATATCTCCGCCGTGGCCCTGGGGTGATAAGCGTCGCTGGTAATAGTTCACGGCATCCAGAAAACGATTCGACGCCCACTCCTGATTATCCGCAGCGGGCGGCTTTTCCGTTTCGCTCTCAATGCTCTCTTCTGCCCCCGACTCTTCGACCACCACCGCATCCACGCTCACTTCGCTGCCTAGCCTAAGTACCAGCGCGTCGCGCTCTTCCAGGTTGCGGGCGGGCAAGCGCAACTGATAGGTATTGAGCGGTGGGATCATACCGACGACTTCGGCGTCGTACTTCTCTGCCAAACGCTGGGCTTCCTCGGCACCGTCGTGGCTCTCTTCAATAATCAGGCTGATCAGATCCACGTAGGTGGTGATGCCATCCATGTTCTTCGCCACCTCTTGGTCGGTGGCGGCTACTACGTGGCTGCCGTTAAGGCTGAGCCAAACCGGGTTGCTGGACTGCTCACGCTGCTCAAACCACAGTGGGCCGCTTTGCGCATCAGCGCTGCTGATGCTTACACGCACCCGGTCGTTGTCGCGGGTGATCTCCTTTGGCTGAAGTGCTGTACCGTTCAGCTTTATCTGAAAGTCGTTGTTCTCAAGCCCACTGACGCTAAGACAGAACTCTTGTATATCCAGCGTCAGTAGATTGCCACAGCGCTGCAGTTGTTCGACTCGCAACGGCTGTTCAGCTTGCGCAGATTGCTCTGCAACCGCGACAGTTCCAATCAACATTAATGCCAGCGCTGAAACCAGCCGACCAGCGCCCAAATACGTTGCTGCCATATGACTACTCCAAACGCTATCCGATTGACTGCACGCAGCATAAACGCATTAACTGAACAGAACATGAACCCGTTTGGTACGAAAGGGGATCTATTGAGGCTTTAACGGCTAAAACGATAACGCAGTTTAGGCAGGGAGCGGGCAACAGGCGGCAGGCGGGTGGCCATAATCAGCGCAGCCATAGCGGCATACATTGCCCACTCCTGCATATCCGCGCGCACCACCCAGAAGAAGTGCAGCAGCACCAGCCCCAAAATGGCGTAAGAGAATTTGTGCAGCGACTTCCAGCGTTTGCCTAGGCGCTTCATCGACCACTTGTTAGACGTCGCCCCCAGCACGGAAAGGCCGATTAGCGCGATCATACCGACAATAATATACGGGCGCTTGACGATCTCACTACCCAGCAGTGCCCAGTTAAGCCCCAGAATAAACAACGCGTAACTGAGCATATGTAGGGTGGCGTAAGCCAGCGACCAAAGCCCTAACTGGCGCCGGATCAGCGCAAAGCCTTTCCAGCGGGTAAGCTTGGTCAGTGGGGTAAGGCTAAGGGTGAATAGCAGCAACCACAGCGCACCAATGCCGATATTCAATAGCAGGTAGCGCCCCGGTTCGGGGCCTGCGGCGTTATTCGCCACCTGCCAGCTCCAAAACAGTAGCGGTGCTAGCGCCGCCAGAAATACCGCGACGCGCCAGGCTAGCCATTTGTGCTGCGTTGCCATCAGTAGTTCTTCCTCAAATCTAACCCCGCATACATCTCGGCAACTTCGTCGGCGTAGCCGTTAAACATCAAGGTATCGATAGTGTTGGGGTTGAACAGGCTGTTGGGTAAACGCCGCTCGGTGGCTTGGCTCCAGCGGGGGTGGTCTACCTCTGGGTTAACGTTGGCATAAAAGCCGTACTCATCGGCGGCAATCTGCTGCCAGGAGTTGACCGGCTGCTCTTCCACCAGCGAGATGCGCACAATCGACTTGATACTCTTGAAGCCGTACTTCCAGGGCACTACCAGCCGTAGGGGCGCGCCATTTTGGTTAGGCAGTTCGCGGCCATACATGCCCATGGCCAGCAGCGTTAGCGGGTGCATGGCTTCGTCCAGGCGCAAGCCTTCCACGTAGGGCCAGTCGATGATTGAGAACGAGGAGCGCTGGCCACGCATCTGATCCGGGTCTACCAGGGTTTCAAAGCGTACGTACTTGGCTTTGCTGGTGGGGTCGGCGCGCTTGATGATTTCCGCCAGCGGAATGCCCAGCCAGGGGATGACCATCGACCACGCCTCGACGCAGCGCAGGCGGTAAATACGCTCTTCAAACTGCGAAGGCTTGGCGAAGTCCTCCAGGGCAAAACGCCCGCCGTTATTGACTTCGCCATCAACTACCACACTCCATGGCTCTGTTTGCAGGCTGCCCGCATGGCGGGCGGGGTCGCCCTTGTCAGTGCCGAACTCGAAAAAGTTGTTGTAGCCACTGGCGTCATCAAAGGGGGCAATTTTATCTTTGTCAGGATCGCTAGGGGTGACGGCTCGCCACTGGGTTTCGCTGATTTTCTCCTTTAACCACGCTGGTGAATCGCCTTCGGGTACATCGGAGTAGTTGTCGTTAGCGCGGACGTGTCCGGATAGGGCAAGCCCTGCACCTAGGCCTGCCACACCGCCCATAAAGCGCCGCCTGGAGAGGTAGATAGATTCCGGCGTGACATCGGATTCGTGTAAATCACTCGGTTTGGCAATCTTTATTAGCATTGGGTGTCTCCACTAAGGCCTTTGTGGGTAGCATACGAGGTGAGTGCAGCATTCGATATTAATGGGTGTAGTAAGTTCGCCAAAACTTACACAAAACCCTTACGATTTAAATTGAGCCTGTCGGGGTAGCTGGTCGCCCCTGTGGTGAACTGTTGATAAGGAGTTCGTGTTCAGATGATCGAAGCCCGGGGATTGACCCGTATTCCTCTGCGTAATGCCGTCTTTGTTGCCTGCCTGATTCTGCTGTTGGTTTCGCTGGTGGGGGTGGTGTTTTCTTTAGCATGGCTTTGGGGCGTGGCGATTTTTGGCATGCTCGCTGGGCTGGGGCTTTATGATCTACGCCAAACGCGGCGAACGGTGAGCCGTAACTATCCTGTTCTGGCCCATTTTCGCTATGTTCTAGAGTCTATTGGGCCGGAAATACGTCAGTATTTTATCCAGTCCGATCTTGACGAACGACCATTTTCCCGCGAGCAGCGCGCTGTGGTCTATCAGCGTTCTAAAAATGAGAGTGATAAAAAGCCTTTTGGCTCCCTGCTGGATATGTATCAGCCGGGGCATGA
>CEGE01001213.1_pt1 | contig 16531 bp, 9 predicted proteins | sample 306311 | NCBI WGS metagenome assembly CEGE01 (sample SAMEA2755654, study PRJEB7226) | microbial mat metagenome | biome: microbial mat; feature: hypersaline; material: grass silage | place: USA | collected 2014-02-19 | depth 0 m | reverse complement strand
ACTCATGCCTACTGGTCCGACCATAACAAGAGCATAATTAACGAAAAACTCCAAAACAAGAAACTCACCAAAAAACTTTTACAAAAGATATTTGACCATGACTCCCCGTTTGCCGAAGCAGTGAGGCAAACCACCCGGGGTATTGAGATCAATCTTCCCCACGATCTTATTATTAAAGATGATCGAAATATACGGCGCACCAATTTCCGTATTCGCTGGTGGCAGGATCCGACGGGTAAAACATTTAAAGAGATCAGCTACGGCAACAAGTTTACTCTACCCACTTATACGGTGCCGCCGGAAATACTTTTTCCGTTTAAGGTTTATACCGAAAAAGAGGTACCTGTTTTTGTGGGACATTATTGTATGCCCTCCGATCGAATGCTTCCATCACCCAATGTCTGTTGCGTGGACAATTGTGTAGCCAATGGCGGACTATTGGCAGCATACAGATGGAAAAACGGGGAGCAGCTGAAAATTACAAATTTTGTTTTTCAGGAAAAGAAAGGATAAATTTTATTAATCAGGTTCGGCGGAATCTTTGGCAAACAAAGCAGCAAAACTGAGCGCCGATCCGCAGTTAAAGAAAAAACGGCGGATTGAAATCCGCCAAACCTGGTCATTCCAAAACCAGTTGATAACTATCATTCCAGGTAATACACCCTTTTTTCTCTGTCCCATCGGGAGTTTTAAATCCTTTCAGCACATTTGTTTTGCCATTCAATACAAGGTCACCAGCCTGCTTATCGGTCAATTTCTTTTCCATAAAAACAAACGGAATAAGCACCCGGCATCCCTCATGGTAACGGTTACAGCCCCAGGCATTTTTTCCTTTTATTATTATCCCGTGACCACATTTGGGGCATTTCCATACCGGTGTTTCATCTTTCTCAAGACGGAGTTGGTAGTTATCATCCAGTAATAATTTCCCATCCACCTTTTCCCCCTCCACTTCGAACCCTTTTATCAAGGGAGTTTTTCCCTTGATCAGCAAAGCCTCCACCTGTTTATCTGTCAGCACCTTGTTAAGATACTCAAATGGAATAATTGTTTTACACCCCTCCCGGTATCTGGTACATCCCCATGCATTCTTCCCCTTTACCATTTTTCCTTCACCGCACCGGGGACAAGACAACTTACTATCATCAGCAGCTTCACTTTTGGATTCCTGTTTTTGAGCCTGTTCTTTGGCAGCAGCTGCCTTTTTCTGCTCCTCAGTCACTTCAATTTTTCGTGCCGAACGATCGTTCTTCACCACCTGCACCACGCCGGCAACCATCTCTTTCATCTCCTCCATAAAAGCTTTTACATCATAGTTACCATGTTCTATGTCACGGAGTTTTTTCTCCCATAAACCGGTTAATTCCACCGACTTAAGCATATCATTTTTCACACTGTCGATAAGTTGAATACCGGTAACTGTAGGAATCAGATTTTTCCGGTTCTTTGTAATGTATCGTCTTTTAAACAGTGTTTCAATGATTGCTGCCCGGGTAGATGGCCGTCCAATGCCGTTTTCCTTCATCAGGTCACGTAACTCTTCATCATCCACCTGCTTACCGGCTGTTTCCATGGCCCTAAGCAAAGTGGCCTCCGTATAAGGCTTAGGAGGCTGCGTTTCCTTTTCCTGAAGATCCGGTGTGTGCGGCCCCATCTCCCCTTTCTCAAAATCCGGAAGCACATTATCGTCGCCCGGTTTCTTACCTGCCGAATCCTTTTTATACACCTCGCGCCATCCGGGATCCACAATCTGCTTACCGGATGTTTTAAACTTCACCTTCTCCACTTTACCCTCCACCGTAGTGGTAGAGATGGTGGCATCGGGCCAGAAAGCAGCAATAAAACGACGAGCGACGGTATCAAAAACCATTTTTTCGTTGCGACTGAGGTTCGGGGGAATCTGACCGGTGGGAATGATGGCATGGTGATCGGTGACCTTACTGTTGTCGAACACCTTTTTGGACTTCCTGATTTTTTTATCAAGAAGTGGGGCGGTCAATGATTCGTATGGTTTCAACCCCTTGAGTGTTGATGCAACTTTAGGATAAATATCATCACTCAGGTAAGTGGTATCCACACGCGGATAGGTGGTGGCTTTCTTTTCGTAAAGAGCCTGAATCAATTTAAGGGTTTCATCAGCCGAAAAACCAAACCGCTTGTTACATTCAACCTGCAAAGCAGTCAGGTCAAACAAACGCGGAGGCGCTTCTTTTCCCTTTTTCCGATTAAAATCGGTTATTTCAAACTCTTTATCCTTAATAATCTCCATGGCTTCCAACGCTTCCTCTTTTTTAAAGAATTTTCCGCTGGTAGCTGAGAAAACCACCTCTTTGTAGGTCGTTTTAAGTTCCCAATATGTTTGTGGTACAAAATTCTCAATCTCCTTGTGACGATCAACAATCAACGCCAGCGTAGGGGTTTGAACACGTCCGATAGAGAGCACCTGTCCCTGCTGACCATATTTAAGGGTATAGAGCCGAGTTGCATTAATTCCAAGCAGCCAGTCGCCAATGGCCCGCATGCTACCGGCGGCATAAAGTCTGTCAAACTCTTTCGCATCACGTAGTTTGGCAAAACCATCCTTCAGGGCATCCTCAGTCAGAGAAGATACCCACAAGCGTTTTACCGGACATTTACAAGCTGCTTTCTGCAATACCCATCGTTGAATCACCTCTCCCTCCTGGCCGGCATCACCGCAGTTTATTACCTCATCGGCTTTCTCCACCAACTGACTGATGGTGCGAAACTGCTTCACCACTCCCTGATTGCTCAGTAGCTTAATCCCAAATTTGGAAGGAACCATGGGCAGGGAATGCATCCGCCAGCGTTTCCAATCGGGCGTGTAATCATGCGGTTCTTTAAGTGTACACAGATGCCCGAAAGTCCAGGTTACCTGAAAATTATTTCCTTCATAATAGCCGTCGCGTTGGTTTTTGGCTCCCAACACACGTGCAATTTCTCTGGCAACACTGGGTTTCTCGGCAATACAGACCTTCATAAAGCGGATGATTGTGGTGATGTAGCGCGAAGATAATAAAAATTGAGGGAAGCAGAAGCAGGGACAGCCTCTGCCTATTGCATGGAAGTGCCAACAAAAACATGTAACCTTCTCACCTTGTCAACCGGAATCAAATAACAAAGGAAAAGCTCAAATCTTAATTTGCTCTCCAACCTAGTTTATTCATAAATTATCTGTTACGATGTTCAACTGCCTGCTAAATTCAGGCGTCCTCGATAAAAGTGACTTGAAAATAGTTTACTATTTCCTTCATCAATTTTATCTGCGGTTGCCCTAATTTATTGGCATTTCAACATCTCACAACAAAAACTTACGAATAAACCAGGCTTAATGACAACCGAAAAATAGAAAGATTGTTCCAAAAAGAATTCGATCTTTTTGGAACTGTATCAACTTCCAAGTCACATTCTTTGTTAATTTTGTAGCAACTGAAGAGTATTAATCATCAATTCTTTACCCTGTGAGCAACGAAAAACAGCAGATTCTGGATCGCAGATACCTCGATATGGCCCGTATCTGGGCACAAAACAGTTATTGCAAACGCCGTCAGGTTGGAGCCTTATTGGTACGCGACAAAATGATCATCAGCGACGGTTACAATGGCACACCATCCGGATTTGAAAACATCTGCGAAGATGAAGACAACAAAACAAAGCCCTACGTATTGCACGCCGAGGCAAACGCCATTACCAAAGTTGCCCGCTCGGGAAACAGCAGCGATGGCGCTACTCTTTATGTAACCTCATCGCCCTGCCTGGAATGTTCTAAGCTGATCATTCAGGCCGGTATTACCAGAGTTGTTTTCTCAGAGAACTACCGCGTGGAAGATGGCGTAAACCTCCTGCGAAGAGCCAACATTGAAGTGATACAGCTGGAATCCCGCAATTCCGAAAAAGCCGCTGATTAAGGAACAGTTTTTGTTATTATTCCGGAATTGCTAAAACTTTAAGAACAGTCAACAAATGAACGAGCAACACAAGAATACCGCACGACAAATATATTTACCCATGGTTCTGGCAGCAGTGCTGATTGCCGGGATGTTTATCGGACGCATTACCAATCCTTCCGGAAACGGATCGTCGGGGCAACGCTTAATGCTTGCTCCCGAATCGGGCAAACTGCAAACCATCATCAACCTCATCGACGAACAATATGTGGATAGTGTGGACGCATCAAAGCTGGTTGAAGATGTCATCCCTGAAGTACTGGAAGACCTGGATCCGCACAGTGTTTACATCCCGCCCAAAGATTTGAAGGCTGCCAATCAGGAGCTGGAAGGCAACTTTGGCGGCATAGGAGTCGAGTTCAGCATGCCCGATGATACTGTAATGGTGGTAAGTGTTGTCTCAGGAGGGCCATCTGAAAAGGTCGGTATCCTGCCGGGTGACCGCATCATCACCGTTAACGATTCAGTCATTGCCGGAGTAGATATGCCCACCAATGATGTGGTAGGAATGCTTAGAGGAGACATCGGAACCAAAGTAAATGTTGGTATTCAGCGACGCAACCGAAAAGATCTCATTGATTTTGAAATCACTCGTGGAAACATCCCCATGTACAGTGTTGACATCTCTTACATGATTACCGACTCCATCGGATATGTCAAAATCAACCGCTTTGCCCGCAACACCTATCAGGAGCTGCTTTCTGCCCTTGCAAAGCTCAAAGCACACAATTGCAGCGATATCATAGTTGATTTACGTGGGAATTCAGGTGGCTACCTGGACATCGCCATCAGCATGGTCAATGAATTCCTGAACAAAGGAGATATGATTGTTTATACAGAAGGGGTCAACAATCCGAGACAGGACGTCTATGCCAATGGCTCCGGATCCTGTAAAGATATCGGGGTTACTGTACTGATTGATGAATTCAGTGCTTCGGCCAGTGAAATTTTTGCCGGGGCTATGCAGGACAATGATCGCGGACTCGTAGTGGGTCGTCGTTCCTTTGGAAAAGGTCTGGTACAACAACAATTTTCGCTCCCTGCAGGTGGTGCATTGCGCCTTACTGTGGCACGTTACTACACCCCCAGCGGACGATCTATTCAAAAACCGTACGACAACGGCGTAGAGGACTATTACCACGACATCATTGAACGTTTTGAGCACGGAGAATTTTTTGAAAAAGACAGCATCTCCGTCAATGATTCACTAAGGTACACAACTGTTGGTGGTCGCACGGTCTATGGTGGCGGTGGAATCATGCCTGATGTATTTGTACCACGTGACACTACTGACCACTCAGACTATTATTACCGTCTGCGGGAAACAGGAACCATCTACCAATTTGCGCTGGAGTATGCCGATCGCAACCGGGAAGAACTTTCCGCTTTTGAAAATGTAAAAACACTAAAAAACCATCTGGATCAACAAGATATCAGCAACCAACTGATTGAATTTGCAAAAACCAAGGATGTGAAATATAATCACAATGATTTCCAAAGGTCCAAAAATCTGATCGACCTGGAAACCAAGGCATACATAGCACGCAACATTTTGGACAATGAAGGCTTCTACCCCATCATCAGTAAAGAGGATGAAGTGTTGCAGAAAGCAGTTGAGCTGATTCAAACAAACAGTCTGGAAGCCGTTTTATTTGAAAATCAATCAGAAGAAATTCCCGTAGAAATGACTGCGGATAACTGATTGACGAAATCGCAATATCAGGAAAAAGAGAGAAATTATTATGGGAACACTGGCAAGAATACTACTGATTTTTATAATCATCTATTATTTGTTTCGCCTGATTGGAAGATACCTGTTTCCTTATCTGCTAAAGAATCAGGTAGAAAAAATGCAAAAGAAGCAGGAGCAATCACGCAAAGATTTTGAAAACAAACAACGATCTCAGGAGGGTAAGGTAACCATCGATTACAACACCAAAAAGGATAAAAAGAGAGGAAACGACAACCCTCCGGGTGAATATGTGGATTATGAAGAGATCAAATAAAAAAAAAGCGCCTGACCGGCGCTTTTTTTATTCGTTATTCAATTACAGTAACCCATCCGTAAGGATCGGGCTCGTCGCCATACTGAATGGCCCGCAGCTTATTGTAAAGCTTCCTTGATATCGGACCGGGTTCTCCGTCTTTGGAAAAACTGTACGACTTATTGTTGTCAATGTCATCGATGCGTCCTACCGGGCTGATTACAGCTGCCGTTCCGCACTGTCCAACCTCCTCGAAGGTACCTACTTCTTCAAATGGAACCGGACGACGCTCTGTTTTAAGCCCCATATCCTGTGCCAACTGAATAAGACTCTTGTTGGTGATGGATGGCAAAATAGATTTGGATTCCGGAGTAATATAAGTATTGTCTTTAATCCCGAAAAAGTTGGCCGGTCCACACTCATCAATGTATTTCTTTTCACGGCTGTCGAGATACAACACTGCCGAGTAGCCCTTGTCTTTGGCCAGCATACCGGCTTTCAGACTTGCAGCGTAGTTACCGCCCACTTTAATATTCCCGGTTCCCTGGGGTGCGGCACGATCATATTCGCGCATCACAGCCACATTGGTCAATTTAAACCCTTCCTTGAAGTAAGGTCCCACAGGAGTTACAAATACCATGAACAGAAACTCCTCAGCGGGCTGAACCCCCACCTTCGGTCCTGAGCCAATCAGTAAAGGACGAATATACAATGAAGCTCCCGACTCATAAGGAGGAACAAAATGTTTGTTCAGTGACACTACCTTCTTTACTGCCTCCACAAAGAGCTCTTCCGGCACCTCTGCCATCATAATACCCTGAGCAGATGAAATCATCCGCTTGGCATTGTCGGCAGCACGAAAAATCCGGATTTTATCGTCTTTCCCGCGAAAAGCTTTCAGCCCTTCAAAGGACTCCTGTCCGTAATGCAGCGCAGTGGCCGCCATGTGAATATTAATCTGATTGGAGGAGGTCACTTCCAGTTCGCCCCATTTTCCGTTCCTGTAGTAACAACGAACGTTGTAGTCGGTATCCAGATAACTAAAGGATAAGTTTGGCCAGTCTATGTTCATGACAATATTGGTTTTAAACAATCATAATAATGGGTTTAAAGTTAATGATTTTTCGCAAAAGAGGGATGACTAAAATCAGCAGGGAGACATGTTTTTAAGCATTTACTTAAAAAACAACAGCACCGCCGACAATGCTATCACCACCGTCACAAAAACCCGGAATTCCCGCTCAGGAATAAAACGCACCAGGTATTTACCTGTGACAGACCCCACCCATACCGCCGGAAGCATCACAAAGTTTAATTGAAGAGTGGCCGGCGAAATGGACTCCCAAACAAAAAAGTGCAAAGGTATTTTCAGAATATTCAAACTCAGATAAAAAACTGCCCCGGTGGCGATAAAGCTCTCTTTGGGCAGTCGCATGGAGAGCAGGTAGAGATTAAAAATAGGTCCTGCAGCATTGCCGATCATGGTGGCAAATCCACCTGTCACTCCAAGTATTCTGGCAAACCAGTTTTTCCGGCTAAAACCATCCGGACCACCGGAATAGTCACGATAAAAAATCAAACCCAGACATAACAACACAGAAACCCCGATCACATTGCGAAACTGATTGTCAGAGATCATCTCCCCAACCACCAGCGCAATGACGATTCCGGCCAATGCATAGGGGTACAGTTTTTTGATGTGCTCCCACCGCAAACTTTTGTAGTAATAACGAATGGCAAACAGGTCGCCAAAAACCAGAAATGTCACCAACAGGCCCGCCGAAGCCATTCCTCCGTAAAAATGTGCCAGTAAAGGGATGGTGACCATGGCAATTCCCTTCAATCCGCTCTTGGAGACACCAACCAGCCAGGCACTGAATAATGTCACCAACCAAATTCCCCAACTTGTATGTAAAGGATTAACAATCGATTCTATCATGCTGCAAAGAAACGAAAAAAAGAGCAGAGCGCATGGAGGGAGGAGTACGGTGCATAGAGCATGGGGGAAAGAGCGTGGTGTGGTTAGACTGAAACATCCAAAAGGAACAGAATATCACGATTAGACATAAATCAAATCTGAATTAATGGATTTTAAATACTTTTCTTTCACTTCACCAACTCCCTGATCACTTTCGATGCTGCCATCATTCCAAAAACAGCCGGCATATAAGAAATGGTGCCTACGGTAGTTTTTTTATTGCGCTCGCCTTCGGTGGCCACAACAGCTGACTTATGCACAGGCTCGGGACTGAATACCACATCAAAACCTTTCTTAATGTCAAACTTAGTCAGTCTTTTGCGCACCATGCGGGCCAGATTACAATGATAAGACTTACTGACATCAACGATTTCCACCTTTTCCGGATTCATCTTCCCCCCCGCTCCCATGGAAGCGATCAAACGTCGCTGATGTTTCATCGCTGCAACAATCAGAAAAACTTTTGGACTCAGCGAATCAATGGCGTCCACCACATAATCGAACGGTTCCGCCATCAGGGCATTGAAATCTTCTCCGGTGTGAAAATAATTTCTTGGGTGCAGAATCACCTCCGGATTAATTGCTTTCAACCGCTCCACCATCACATCTGTTTTTGGCATTCCCTGGGTGGCTTCCAGAGCGGGCAATTGTCGGTTTCTGTTCGAGGGCTGCACCACATCCCCATCGATAATTGTAAGTTCTCCAACTCCTGCACGCACCAACATTTCGGCACACCAGGAGCCGACACCTCCAAGTCCGGCAACCAGCACATGTGCCTTATTTAGCTTTGTAACATTTTCTTTTCCGACCAGCAGTTCGGTCCGTTCCAGCCACTCCATATTTTTTTATTTTTCCAAGTGGTGCCAAAGATAATAGATCGTTAGATTTTTAGAAGTTAGAGACTAGTGTAAAGAATCTTAATATTCCGAACTAATTTTTGCGCTGTTTTCCTTTTTTCTTCGTTAATCTTTTTCGCCGTAGGTGTTGCTATGGCTGTAAAGATTGCCTTGAAAAAAGAAAACCTTCATCAAAAATTTTAGTTCGTTCTATTAAAACTCTTTACACTAGACAAAATAATGAATTCAACTACGCTTCAATGCAGGAATCAGCTGCTCCCCATTTCTCCTGATGGCTTCTTCAAGTACCTTCACAGAAATCCCCCGGATATCTGCTGCCATATCATACAAAGCCACAATGGATTTATTGGTATGATCAGTCTCCAGCAGGAAACGATCTTCCGGAATCTGACGAAAAGATTCGGCCGCTTTATTGGAAGGATAAAGAATTTTTGGCCCGAAAGAAAGATAAAACCCGGCCTTAACCAGCTGTTCCATCTCCTGAGGATGACCGTTAAAACCATGAATAATCCAGGGCTGGGCGGGGTTCATGGTTTTTCGAAGATTCAGCACCTCATTGTTTGCTTTAACCGAATGGATGATGAGCGGTTTTTTCACAGCTTCAGAAATCTCAATTTGCCAGCAGAATAAGCGTTTCTGGACATCCATGGGTGGCCCCTTCAATTTATCCAGGCCGGCTTCGCCAATGGCGACCACCCGATTGAAATGTGCAGCTTCTCTTACATGATCCAGGAGTTTCTCCGGATCGTTGCCCTGAATATACCAGGGATGGATTCCATAAGAAAGATAGATCCCCTCCTGATAATCGCAAACGGGCTCCGGAGCAACGCAGCTAACAATAGCATCGACCTCAACTGATTCTTCGGGCCAGGTATGGGTGTGAAAATCAAGGTATCGCATAGGTCTGGCTTTGAAAGATAACCAAAACGGGCAAGAAATAGTTTAATGAAACAAAAAACTTAACCTGCCCGTGTAATATAATTTATGGTTTTATAACCTTAACGACAGAACCTCCTAACCTTGCTCTGACATCCCGGTTGTACATAGCCTCGCAACTTACGGGCGGTAAATAATACTGCCCTGGGAAAGCTGCGTGGACAACAACCACAAATTGCTTGGTTTCGCCGGCATCCAAATCAAAATACGACATTACCCGGTCGTCCCGGATATCCCGATAATCAGGAATGTCCTTTTCATGCACTGCATTCCCCTCCAGTCGGGTATTTCTTATCTCCCATCCTGAAGGAATCAACTGAGTAAGTGCCAGATTCTCAACATCTCCGGATGTCCCGGGATTGCTCACACGCACAACATACAGAAAATCCGTGCCTTGTTCAATATTCTCCGGATTAATACGACTACCGTCCATGGTCTGAAATGAAGTTTCCATCCGAAGGTTCTCCGAAAAAGAGGAAGAATCAATCCCAGCGGGAGTACCTGTTACAACAAGCGTTACAAACAACTCACCATCAGCATCATTGGTGACTTTAACTGAACCGTCACGCACCTCACTCACTTCAATATCCCTCTGAGAAACGGGCTTATCAGACCCAATGGTCATCTCATCACCCGAATTCACACTGTAGGTGTATTGCAGCGACTCCCCTGCCATGTGCTGACCGGCAAAATTGACAATACTCATCAAAGCCCAGGCGGTGGTTTGCGTACTATACCAGTTTTGACTACTCAATCTTTTTGCGGCTTCACGAACCATTGGAAACGCAGTCTCTCTCCTATCCAGCAGTGTTAGTGCGTTAATTAATATCGCTTTATCCCGCAAAGGTGACCCATAGGTACGGTAAACAACCTTAGCTTCATCAGAATCGACACCACCATCCATCAATTCAACAGCCACTTCCTGCATTCCGGATATGGAATAAGCGGATGCCAAAAGCCAACGGGCCTGCAAGATCAGATTTTCCTGCTGTCGCAATCTGTTCATCGCCCCTACAACGGGTTCTCCGGCCAGTGCAAGCGTAAACAAGCGATATGCCTGCAACATCTGCTCAGACCCCAAATAACGTGTTTCCGAATCAGGAAGCCAGGCTTTGGCCCGTTGTTTTTGCCATTTCAACCAGGCCGACTTCACGGTTGGCTTAACCATATATCCCTGTTTCTCGGCCTCCAACAGAAAATGTCCCGCATAAGAAGAGCCCCACTCGTTGGAATACGACTGACCGGGCCAATATGCAAATCCCCCCTCGGGAGTTTGATAGGAACTATAGCGATTCAATACACTTCCGATATTCTCCCGTGCCCGGGACTTTTGTTCCTCATTCATATCCACTATTTTGTCGAGATACAATTGAGGGAACCCCCCGGAAGTGATCTGCTCAATACAACCATGGGGATATTCAAGCAAATAAGAGAGCCTGGCGGTCAAATCCATTGGAGGAATAGCACTTACCTCCAACTGCATGGAGTTAGTTCCGGCAATTCCCGGCAACTCATATTCTAAAGACTCCGATTCCTTTCCCTTCAAGCTCGTAAAAACAGTTTTCGTCACCGGCGGATTAGGCATCCGAATCATCAGGTTTTTGGTGATTTCATCTTTTCCCTGATTGCTGTTTGCCGAGATGACAAGTTGCGACATTCCGGTAACAGAACCGGTTTCCAGTTCAAAATAAACGGTCTGTTCACCAAGTTGGTCAAAGCTAAGTTTCTGGGTGGTTTCACCCGATATCTTATAATGTTCCGATCCTTTCAGGGAAACCGTCACATCCCGTACTTTTTCATCAGTGACAAAAATCGTCACCGGAAGCCAAAGCTTCTCCTGGGGCCCCATAACACGAGGCAGAGAACTCCATACCATCACCGGCTTTTTCACCTTAACAGTTGTCTCTTCACTTCCGGTAGCGGCCCCGTTGGTTCCTATAACCATTACTCTTACGGAACCGGTATATTCAGGAACCGTAAATTTGTGTTTTTCAGAACCACGCTTCAAATGAAACGGACCAAAAAAGCGCACCATCGGTTCAAAACGACGCATCTGATTCTGACTTCCGTCACCGGAAAGTTCTCCATCACCTCCCACGCTAAACAGCTGCTCAATTTTACCACCAAAAGCACCAATCACCTCATCGTACAAGTCCCAGGTCTTAATTCCCAGGGCCTGCCTTGCATTAAATCGCTGCCAGGGATCAGGTGTGCGAAAGCCCGTCAAATCAAGCAAACCTTCGTCCACCACGGCAACCACATAATCCAAAGCCTCATTGTTTTTCTCACTCACCTCAATTTCTGCCTCACTACCCGGCAGCCATGTATCTGTTGTTTCAATTTGCGGTTCCAGTCTGGTTCCCGGATCCTCAACCAAAACCGGTACAATGCCATAAAGTCTGATGGGCCGGTTATTTCCTGTTTGAGCATGCGGCTGAAGCAGCGTGATACTCACATAGATGTTTGGACTCATCTCCGGCGTGGCTTTAAAAGAGAACCGGGTCTCTTTCGCTTCGGGTGAAATCCACCAGCTTTTCAGAATACGGGTTCCTGTTTCCACTGAAACCAGGGCACGTCCCTCTTCTGCCGATGGAAAAGTAACCACCACATCTTCACCCACTTTATAGTTCTTTTTATCGGTGGAGAAGATTAATTCTGATGCACTTTCTCCTCCCCTGGATTCACGAGCCCATCCCGGCCAGTCAACCCTGACAGTGGCAGCAGTAGAGTGCCCGGAAGAAGCATTGGCAACTCTTATCAGGTATCTACCCCATTCGGGTTTATCAATGCGCAAATCAAAACTTGCTTTTCCGTTACCGGATGTGGTTACCATGCCATGATCAACTCTGTTGTTGCTATGAAATGACACATAACGGCCCAGATCTTCATCTGATTTTTCCCACCACCAGCGCCACTCTATTTTATATATGCTGTAGGTAAGATTCTGTCCCCCAACCGGATTACCTTCGGCATCCACCGTCACCAGTTCTATGGCATGATCCTCATCGGTAAGCAGGAGCCCCCGATCATCACCAGGTGGTGTCCGCATTCCTGTATAAACATCATAGGGAGATAACGAAACCCGCTGTGAAGAAATACTGAATGCGCCTCCCTCTTCGAAAACCCGTGAAGTAAGCTGGGCCGTCAGTTTTCCCGGAGCACGCTTATACGATGGCACTCTTTCCCGGAACGAAGCATTTCCCTCATCATTGAGAAGACCATCAAAAATAGTTATCTCAGATGCATCGAGGCTACGGGTAGCATCATCAAAAATATATCCTGAGTAATCAGGAAAGGAGGTCTTTCGCTCCTTTACGGACATGCGCACATCTGCCCTGAGATCAGATGCAGGAGAACCATGTAACCATTCGGAATGAACAGAGAAATCTGTCGAAACACCCGATTGTAATTCCTCTTCAGAGAAATCCAGATTTATCTTTAACCGGTTGGGCCTGATGGTTTCCACGCGCAATGTTTTTTCAAACACCACACCTCCCATTGAAATCCGGGCCAGCCACATCCCCGTGGGAGCCTGTTCAGATGTGAGGGTCCGAAAGGTATAAAGCAAATTCCGTGGATGTGTACTTACCTGACGGTCAACCAATCTTCCGCGCGGATCGGTCAGTTCAAAAGTCACGGGGTGATTGGAAGGCAAGGTTCCGGGACTGCTTTCCACTGGCATAAATGAGACAAAAATAGAATCACCGGGGCGCCAAACTCCGCGCTCTCCAAAAATAAATCCACGCAATCCCTCCTTTACGGTTTCCCCGGCCACATCAAAACGATCCAGCGGCAAAGCCTCTCCCTCATTGAGCTTAAGATACCCGCGTTGCTTACCCTGTTTGGCCACAAGCAAAAACGGTGTCTCCTCAAAATTAAGAACAGCAAAACCGTCTTTATCACTGATCTCTTTGGCCATGGACAACATCTGCAGATTAAACACTTCCACCTCCACGCCTTTGAGTGGTTCGGTATTGCGCAAATCTGTAACAGTCACCAGCATCTCCCCATTGGTACCACGCTTGGCCATAATTCCCAAATTGGAAGCCAGCACATTGGTTGCCACCCAACGCTGACGAGTGTAGTAAGAATCGGAACATGGATCATCCCTGTCGTACCAGTTGTAGTTGGAGTTATAATTGTATGGATAAGTGGAATAGTAATCATCTGGCTCATCCCAAAACTCATCATCCGGATCAGACTCATTGGCAATGGAAGGTTCCGATTCATCCCCTTCTGAACAGGCATAAATGGCATCCTCTTTTTCAAATCCTAACTCCACGCGATAAATCGCCCCGGGGTCGGGTTGTACAAATTTCGAGAGATCAAGTGAAAAGGTGTTCCATCGATTCAAATCCAATGTGGGATCATTATCAATGTCAATGCGTTGTCTGTGAACCAACCGACCGGCACGTTTTAATTGCGACTCTCCTCCAAGTTGGTTGATCTGAAGAAAATGTCCGATGTTGTGCTCATAAATCTTGATAATCCGGACTTTTACCGACTTGAGACTCACTGCTCTGAATGGCAGGTACAAACCATCTGAAAAAGGCATAATGGTTCCTTCTCCTAACAATTCAACCTGAGGCGCTTCAGTGGAAAAAGAAAATGAAAAAGCTCCTTTCCTGTTTAACTTTGTTCCGGCAACATTTTTGATCTCCGGCAATATCTTCAAGGTCTGATTTCCCGTGACGGACTCTCCCGGATAAAGTTCTACCCTGTTGTTTTCGATATTCCAGTCAAGATCAACCCCCTGCATCACAAAAAGTCCGGAAACATCCTGAGCCGGATCTATGGGGTCACTGAATGTAACCGTAATCACATTGCGCGGAGCAGACTCCATGCGGGCAGACACAATTTTGAAGTCATCGAGGGCAGGAATGGTAACCTCCAACTCACGATCATCATCGGGCGATAAGGGACCCTCTGCAACTTCTATCAGCAATTCGTTCTCTGAACGGCCCCGGGACAAACCTGTCACCGACAGTTCATGAACCCTGCCATCAATGTGTCTCCACTCAGGGCGTAATTCAGTGCCTTCGTAGGTTACTGTTACATTCTTCTCCACAATTTCTTCATCGGCCACATCAGCCAGCGAAACTCTGGCGGTAACAGTATATGAGTCATACTCCGATACTGACACAGGTTGAATGTCTTCCACACTCAACCAGGCATTCTGCTGAACTGTGCGAAAAGTGAAGAAAAAGGATTCTTTCTCCCCGGGCAACAAACGGGGAAGATTTACCTCAACCTTAAACTCCTTCCCGGAAGGGAGCATCTCTTCAGGCTTAAAAACCAGCGTGCGGTTGCCGGCCCAAACCGCTGAGCCTTTAACTGATGGAGAAATCTTTACAATTCCCTCCTGCACAACCTTCCCGGCCTCGGCGTTTGCCACCGAAGAGGAAAACTCCACCATTACCGGAGAGGTGGAAGAAACCTGACCGGATGTGAATGCACTAATTTTAGCATGAAATGGAGAATGCGCGGGCGCATCTTCTTTAACAGAAGATTCACAACCCCAAAAAAGAACAGCGACAATCAGTATTGACGCCAGCGAAGTAAAAATTTTCATAGGGACAGAGTTCCTTTAAGTCTGATTTATCCATGAATAAATTGTAATGAGTTGTACAAACTCCTTCCAAATCACATATAAATCAGGTTGAATTAATAATTAAACATACAAATATAATCGTGATACCTATTGGTCTTGCGAAAAGTCATCTTCTACAGCCTCCCACCCCATCAGCTCCGAAAGATAAGCCGTAAGTTCAGCCGCATTTTTCTGATGCTGGCCCACTGTAGGGTGCGAATCAATACCAATTCCCAATTCACCGGTTTGTGCCGACATTTCAAAAAAGGTAACAGACCCGTTTCCTTTGTCATTGGCTGCTTCTACAATAAATTGGAGATACCCTCTTACCTCATCCAACACGTCTCCATTCATCATAGGGCCCAGCAGGCAAACAATCTGAGGCTGTTGGTATTTGGACTGAACCGCATCCAGCAGTCGCAGGTAATTGTCCACAAACAAAGCTGAATCTCCACCAATCGTGCTAAAATCATTGGTGCCAAGATTGATACAAATCACATCGGGTTGTGTGGCAAAATCATATTTAGGAAAATCCTCATACAAAAATATACGATCATAACGATTGGTCATACAATCCGGGTTCCCCGCTGCGGGTCCGTCATAATTGCGATAGACTCCGATTCCTGACTTTGAAACAGCTATATGCCCGGCATATAAATTTCTGGCTGTTATGGCAGCATAAGTCAGATAATGATTTTCTGTCTCCGGTCCAAAAGTATCTCCATTCAGTCCTTCGTTTCCATAACCGCAGGTGATGGAATTGCCAATGAACTCAATAAGGCGGGTTCGATTGGAGTTTAATGGTTTTAAGGTGGCCCCTCTTTCCAGTTCAAAGCCTCTGAAGGTAGATTTCCCAAAGCTGACCTCTGTACGTTTAAAGAGTTCAATCTCATGAGGTTTCCCGGTCAGCCCTTCTGCCAGTACGTAAGCATGCTTACCTTCAAAAGTACGAATGGTTTTAATCACTTCTCCATCAAGAATGACATTGTAGTAATTTTCTCCTTTCTCATCCTCCAAAATGGCACTGATACGGGTTCCTTCGAAACAAGCCCTGATACTTACCCCAGAATAAGCAAAAGAAGGGGCTTCAGGATTTGAAAAATCAATGCGCCCTGTATATTCAATCAGGGGATCATTGGCAGAAACGGAGCTTTGAGCATGAAGCAAAAATCCGCTCATTGAAAACATGAAAATCAAAAATATTCTTTTCATTCGTTTAA
>CEGE01001508.1_pt1 | contig 16532 bp, 17 predicted proteins | sample 306311 | NCBI WGS metagenome assembly CEGE01 (sample SAMEA2755654, study PRJEB7226) | microbial mat metagenome | biome: microbial mat; feature: hypersaline; material: grass silage | place: USA | collected 2014-02-19 | depth 0 m | reverse complement strand
GCTGAGCAGCAGGAGCAAACTAAAGCCGTTGAAAGCCAACCGGCTGCGGATGAACAAGCACCAGCGCAGGGAGACGAATAACATGAATATTTTAAACCTAGTTCAGGGCTCACCCGAATGGCATGCGGCCCGTGCAACACGAATGACTGCATCAGAAGCCCCCGCAATGATGTCTGCGACGAAGAAAATGTCGCGTAACGAGTTACTGAAAGCCAAGTCGCTTGGTACCGAGAAAGAAGTCAGTGAATACGTGCAGAAGTTCTTATTCGACAAAGGTCACGAAATGGAAGCCATGGCTCGCCCACTGGTGGAAGAAATTGTTGGTGAAGAGCTGTTCCCTACTACCGGCGAAACTGAAGACGGTGAGTACCTGGCATCGTTCGACGGCATGACCATGCTGGGTGATATCTTGTTCGAGCATAAAATGTGGAACGAGTCACTGGCCGAGGCGGTTCGCAACGAGAAACTGCCGGCTGAGTATTACTGGCAGCTTGAGCACCAACTGATGGTGGCTGATGAAGCCGAGAAAGTCATCTTTGTAGTGTCTGATGGCACCAAAGAAAACTTTGAATATATGTGGTACAAGCCGGTGCGTGGTCGCCGTAATAAGCTCATCAAAGGCTGGGAGCAATTCAAAGCTGACCTCGCGGAGTTTGAGCCGGCACCAGCAAAAGAAGAAGTCGTTGCTGAAAAGCCGAGTGAATTACCAACATTAATGATCAGCGTTGATGGTGAAGTTAAGAGCAGCAACCTGGCTACATACAAGGACACCGCTCTGGCGTTTGTTAAAAGCATCAGCACGGACCTGCAAACTGACCAGGACTTTGCTAACGCCGAAGAGCTGGTTAAGTTCTGTAAAAAAGCTGAGGGCGAGCTGGATAATGCCAAGAAGCAAGCTCTGGCACAAACGCAAAGTATCGATGAGTTATTCAATACCATCGATGAGCTTAAAGAGCAGTTACGTGGCAAGCGCTTGCAACTGGATAAACTGGTTAAGTCGCGCAAGGACGAAATTCGCGGTGACATTAAAAAGGTTGCCCTGGAAAAATTGCAGAAACACGTTGATGGACTGAATGAAGACCTGGGCGATTTTCAGGTGCCAATGCCGGACGTTGATTTTGCATCGGTGATGAAAGGCAAGAAGACCGTGAACGGTTTACAAGGAGCTGTTGATGATCACCTTGCTAAAGTAAAAATCGAGCTTAACGACTTGCATGTTCAGGTGATGATGAACTGGCAGATGTTCATTAAAGAAGTCGACAAAGACCTGCGCTTTCTGTTCCCGGACATCAAAGACCTGGCATTGAAAGAGAACGACAATTTCAGTGCCATCGTTAAACAACGCCTGACTGAGCATGAGTTAGCCGAGCAGAAGCGCAAGCAGGCAGAGGCTAAGCCTGATCCGGCACCGGAGACAAAACCAGAGCCGGAAGCTGATAAGCCCGCTGAAAGCGAAGATGCGCCAGCCCCTGTACGCAACCCTATTGCTGATGATTACACGCCAACGGACAACGAGATTATTCAAGCTGTAGCCTATCAGTTCAACGTGTCCCAGGGCAAAGCAACGCTATGGATTGCCGGCATGAAGATGCATCAAGAAGGCGTAAGCGAAGTATCCAGTCTGGCCAACTTCCTTATTGACAAAATTGCCGATGCCACGAATAAGCGTGACCTTGAAGACGTGGGCAAGGAAGTTTGCACAGCCAAAGACCGGGGTTACCTGAGCGAAGCCGACTATGAGGCGTTACAAACCTCTTACCGCGCTCAGAAGTCAGCAACTCGTAACGCTGCGTGAGGTTACTATCATGAAAAATAAAATGATGGATTTACACAACCACCTGTTTGCTCAGCTTGAGCGCTTAGGCGACGAGGGACTGACTGGTGATGAATTGAGTCAGGAAATAAAACGCGCTGATGCCGTATCAAAAGTATCTCAGAACATCGTCAAGAACGCTGAGGTTTGTCTTAAAGCTGAGCGTATGCGCACGGAACGTTTAATTGAAAAGTCTCCGGAGATGCTGGAGGCGAAGAGCGATGGCTAGATTCATCTACGAACAGCACCACATTGAATTCCTCATCGAAACGTATGCTGAATACGGCGTGGCTGAAACAGCACGCCTTTTCAACGCAGCTTTTGGTCTTGATAAGTCACAGGCTCAAATAAAAGCGGCGCTAAAAAACCACCGTATTACCTGCGGGCGGAGAACCGGAGAGCTCAACAAAGGCAAGTTGCGATCGTTTACCCAAGAGCAAAAGCAGTGGGTAGAAATTGCTTACAAGCAAATGAGCCTGGCAGAAATGACGCAGTCATTTAATGAGCGTTTCGGTACCGACAAAACTGAAAGGCAGCTCCGGAGCTTTACTCGGAACCACAAAATACGCTCTGGTCGTACTGGTCGCTTCGAGAAGGGTCAGGCTTCGTTTAATAAGGGTCTTAAAGGCTGGAAAGCCGGCGGACGTTCGTTGCAAACACAGTTTAAAAAAGGTCATCAACCACATAACCATCAGCCGGTCGGCACTGAAATTATCGACTCTTATGGTTATCGAAAAGTAAAAACAGCGGAGCCTAACCAATGGGATTTTGTTCATCGCATGGTTTGGGAGCAGCACAACGGACCCATACCTGAAGGCAACCTCGTTCGTTTTCTGGATGGCAACTACCGTAACTGCAGCATCGAGAATCTGGCGCTGGTAGATCGGGGAGCCCACGCCATTTTAAACCGTTGGGAAAAGCCATTGGAAAAGGCTGAGCCAGAAGTCAGAAGCAATATTGTCGGGGTCGCCATGGTTCGATCGGCTATTCGCAAACGCCTTAACCAGCTCAGGGAGGAGTCATGAAATACCTTTTTATTGGCTCTCAATCGGATGAGCGCTTTGAGCTGCTACTCAGCCTGACACGCATTAACAGCGACGACGTAATTGCCGCTTTATATGACCACGTTGTGAAAGGCGCAAACGAAAGCAGCGCCGCCATTATGAATGGCATATCAATGTCTAACTTTAACCGTGCATTTAAAAAGCTGGACACCGTGGTAGCGACCGTCGAACAGATAAAAGAAATTGACCTACGCAAGCTGAAATCAGTTAAGCGATAACAAACAAAACAACACATTGGTGATTTATGAGTGAGTTAATGAACGACCAGGTGAAAAGATTTCAGCCTAAAGCAGCCAAGTTTGGCGCTGAAATGGCTGAGCATGAGAAAGGTGATTATGTTGATTTTATTGATTACGCGAAACTCCGCGAAGAAAACGCAGCGTTGCGGCAGGAGCGCAATGATTTAGATAAATTTTTCCGTTTTGTTATCGGCGCTTCTTTTGACGGCTGCGATACAGACGGGGCATCAGCACAAAACAAAGCTTTAGAACTGGGACTTTTACATGAGCAAAAATACGACATGGGGAAACACGGGCACGGCCCAGCTGAATTCTATGGTATTGGACAAGGTGAAACATTTTTGACGTACGCCAACAAAATCAGCAACGGCAAGGATGGGGATTTATGAGTGATTTAGTAGACAACGCAAATGCAACTGCAGAATACCTCGCCAGGCTTGCAGTTAAAGATGCACGAACGAAGAAGCAAGGCCCTAAGCCAACCGGTCACTGTCTTAATTGTGGCGAACCTTTAGATGAAGAACGTCGTTGGTGTGATAGAGATTGCGCCACTGACTGGGAAAAGCTTAATTCAAGAGGACTAGCATAATGGCATCACGCGGAGTAAATAAGGTGATCTTAATTGGTAACCTCGGCGCCGATCCTGACGTTCGATACACCCAGAACAGTACGCCTATTGCCAACCTGTCGATTGCCACCAGTGAAAGCTGGAAGGACAAAGCAACGGGCGAGCCGCGCGAGCAGACTGAATGGCACCGCTGTGTGGCTTACCGCCGCCTTGCTGAGATTGCCGGCGAGTATCTCAAGAAAGGCTCGAAAGTTTATGTTGAAGGACGTTTGCAAACTCGCAAATGGACTGGCCAGGACAATGTAGAGCGTTACACCACCGAGGTAGTCATTAATGAAATGCAGATGCTGGACAGTCGCGGCGGTGACACGGGCGGCTATCAAAGCGCAAGTCCGGCTCCGGCGCCGCAGCCACAACGTAGCGGCTTAGGCAGCAGCATGCCGTCAGGCCAGCAAAGCCCTAGACGAAAAGAGCCTGAACCCTTCTAACGAGGTAAATATGATGCAACAAACAGTACAAGACAACCGCCACATTGAAGTCATGACAGTAAAAGAGGTCTGCGATTTACTTCGTATTTCACGCTCTACGTTTTGCCGGGTAACGCAGAACCATGATCGTTTCCCGGAGCCAATACCTGGCACGGGAAAACGGTTTCTTTACCCGGCTAAAGAAGTCAGGAAGTTTGCTGGGCTGCAGTAATGCGCCCAGCTGCATGCTCAGCTGCAGCGCTAACTAACTGATACCAGGTCTCGTAAGCTTCGTTCTGCTTATCTATCCAGTCATGGCGGTTGTATACTGCTAAAACACCGCCAAGACTGTGCCCTAATATCTTCTCAACAATGTGAGGCTGGATCCCTTGCTCTGACAGCCGTGTTGCCAACGACCGCCGGAAGTCATGAACACGCCAGTCATCCATATTCAGTTTGGCTCTCAACCGACGAACAGCTCTTTGAATTGCATGAGTCGTTATTGGCTTTTGAAAGTCATTATCCATTGATCCGAATACATACGTCGGACTGGGCGTAGCTCTCATTGCATTAACTAACTGGATCATTTCATCTGTGAGCGCCCGGCGAATCGCGACGCCTGATTTGCTTCTCTCTTTTGGTAGCGTCCAAATTCGGTTTTCAAAGTCGAACTCATTCCACTTGGCTTCACGCACTTCTGAATTTCGTGCACCGGTTAGAAGTAACAGCTTAATGCTATTCCTTACCGCCAGAGATAGCTTAGTGTTTTCAATGGCCATCCAGATACGGCCGATTTCATGCAGCTCAAGCGTTCTGTCTCGCCTGCTGTTACCTGTGCCTACCGTACTCACTTCAAGATTCATCACCGTCGGTTGGTTGATAAGCTCTCGACGCATGCACCAGCCCAGGGCGCGTTTTGTAACTTTTAGAACCACTCCCGCATTATAAGGAGATGTCTTTTCAGCAATACCATCGAATAGACTTAGCCATTCATCCATCCGGATACGCTCAACAGGAATAGAATAGCGACCTTTTAAATGCTTCTCAGCGATACTCGAATAGTTCACCCGCGTGCTATCTTTTAGTTTGCGTGCTACGTGCTTATTCAGCCATTCATCAATGCATTTATCGAGAGTCCATTCGCCACCAGAGTACCGTGAGCGGGCAGCGACTTTCGGATCTCCGCCTTCTTGCAGCACCACAGACAATCGTGTAGCCTCATCTCTAGCTGATTTGAGCGCCAGCAATGGGTATGAGCCAAGCGTAATGCGTGTGTTGCGGCCACCAATACGATAGCGAAACTGAAATGAAATAGTGCCCTTATCCGTTACCCTGGCATAAAGGCGATTGCCAACTGAAATCTCTTGGGTTTTCTCCGGAGGATTCTTGGTCCAGCTCTTGAGTTGTCTGTCTGTAAGCATAAATATCCAAAATAGCACGCAGGCATCAATTTATAGCACGCTGGTAGCATATAGAATTTTGCAATAGAAGAAAACAAGAGAATAAAGCGAACAACTGGCGACACAGATAAACACAACAAAAGCCGCGCGGTATAAGACATGCAGCCATATTCAGACAATAATAACGAACAAGAGAATCAGCCGACCTTTTACTGGCACGATTATGAGACTTGGGGGGCTAACCCGCTGGTTGACCGTCCGGCGCAATTTGCAGGGCTTCGCACCGACACTGATTTTAATGTGGTTGGCCGCCCATTAACGCTTTATGTTCAGCCCACGCCTGACTTTCTGCCGAACCCTGAGGCAACCTTAGTTACCGGAATAACGCCGCAGCTCGCATTAAAGCAAGGTGTTAGTGAGGCTGCGTTCAGTAAAGCCATTGCCGAAGAGTTTCAAAAGCCCAACACCACCATTATTGGTTACAACAATATTCGTTTTGACGACGAAGTAACCCGCTCCCTGTTCTATCGCAACTTCTATGACCCTTATGAATACAGCTGGCAAAACGGCAACTCACGATGGGACTTAATTGACGTAACCCGAGCCTGCTTCGCCTTGCGTCCTGAAGGTATTAATTGGCCCGAAAACTCTGACGGACAGCCCAGTCTGAAACTCGAACACTTAAGTGTGGCGAATAACATTGAACACGGTCAGGCGCACGATGCAATGTCCGATGTTTACGCCACCATTGGTCTGGCTAAACTCATTAAAGAAAAGCAGCCAAAGTTATGGCAGTGGGCGTACAGTATTCGTCGTAAGCAAAAGCTGCTTAACCTTTTTAACTGGCAAGCGCCGGAGCCGTTAGCACACGTCAGCGGCTTTTACGGCACCGTAAACCGGTATTTGTCCGCCATATTGCCACTAGGCTTTCACCCCAAGCAAAACAATAATGTTATTGCCTGGGACTTGCGCATTGACCCTAAGCTCTTTGCCGATAAATCGGTCGATGAACTCGTTGAACTGACTTACACCAGCCGCAAAGAGCTGGAAGCTCAAGGGCAGCAAAAAAGTGGTCTACAAAACATTCATTTAGGCCGTAGTCCGTTTCTTGCGCCTATTAAAACAATCTCTGAGGATGCTTCTGCACGAGCTGACCTCAATATGGAAACCGTAGCTGCCAATGCGCAGTGGCTGCAGGAAAACAGTGCGTTCAGAGACAAGTTAATGCAAGTGTTCGAGCAAACCAAAGAGTTTGCCCCAAGGACCGATGTTGACCACCAAATTTACGACGGATTTTTCTCGCCGCAAGACAAAAAGCACATGGAAATTATTCGAGCGTCCGAGCCGCAACAATTAGCTGGGTTAGATTTAGCCTTTGAAGACCCGCGTATGGAAAAGCTACTGCTGAGATACCGTGCTCGTAACTATCCGTCGACATTAACGGACAAAGAGCTGAACCAATGGCGTCAATTTTGTCAGCAACGCCTTATTGATCCTCCGGAAGGTATGCTCTCTGCGGACGCTTTTGCGCTGCGCCTGGAAGAGCTGGCTAACCAGCATCAGGAAGACGCCCACAAATTGCGTCTTTTAAAGTCACTGTATGACTATGTCTCTTCGCTCTAATACAGAAGAGTCTTTCGACTATATTATTGTCGGTGCCGGCTCTGCCGGCTGTACACTGGCCAATAGGCTTACTGAAAGCGGTAAACACAGCGTTTTGTTATTAGAGGCCGGAGCATCGCATGGTGGGCTGTTTTCTGACATGCCATCGGGTTTTGCCCGCTTTATGCACAGTCGCAAATTTAACTGGCTGTATCGCGCTGAAAACGAGCCGCATTTAACCACGTCTAAAGGCAGCTATACGCCGCGCGGAAAAATGCTGGGTGGCAGCAGTGGTATCAATGCCATGATATACACTCGCGGTCTTGCATCAGACTATGATCACTGGGCCGCCTTAGGCAACAGCGGCTGGAGTTATAAAGACTTACTGCCCTACTTCATCAAAAGTGAAAACAACAGTCGTGGAGCTAACGCTTATCATGGAGCTGAAGGTCCGTTACATGTTTCTGATGTCGCGCCTTATTACTCGGTTTCCACGCAATTTTTAAATGCCTGTGGGGAATACGGCTTACCCGAAAGCCCTGACTTTAGCGGGGAGCAGTTAGAAGGCTACGGCCCTTATCAGTTCACTATGAAAAACGGCAAGCGATGCAGCACCTACCACGCTTACCTTAAACCTGCCTTGCATCGCCCCAACCTCAGAGTATTGACCGGATGCCTGACTGAACGTGTTTTGTTCTGTGGAAAAACCGCCACCGGCATTCGTTATCAACACTCGGGCCGCGATTGTATTGTCAAAGCGAATAAGGAAGTTATTTTAAGCGCTGGCGCCTTTAATTCGCCGCAGATTCTACTGCGCTCGGGTATTGGCCCGGCGGGTGAATTGAAGCATGCAGGCATTAACGTCGTTCATGACTTACCCGGTGTGGGCAAGAACTTGCAAGAGCATGTTGATATTAGCCTGCACTACAAAAACAAAGCCAAAGATGGACTGACCCTGACCCCCTGGAATTTACTGAAGCTCTCAGTGCCTTTCATAAAGTACCTGTTTACTCGAAAAGGTCAGTTGGCTCACTCAATTGCTGAAGTCGGTGCTTTTTATTGTTCGTCAAATGCGGTTAAAGAGCCCGATATACAAGTGCACCTACTACCGGTCATGTTCAACGATAGCGGTTATGACTGGTTACCCACGCTAACCAATGGGTTCACTTGTCACGTCTGTCTGCTACGTCCAACGGCTCGCGGTATGGTTCAGTTAAACCCGGATAACCCAATGGACAAGCCTCAAATCACTTATGGCTTTTTAAGAAGCAAAGAAGACCAACAGGCGCTGTTAAACGGTATAAAAAAAGCCTTTGAAATAATGGCGCAACCGGCGCTCAAAAAACATAATGGTGGGCGCTTGTTTCCAACTGAAAATGCGACAAACGACTCGCTACTACTCGAGGAAATAAAGTCGAAAACGGGGCTTATTTACCATCCGGTAGGCACCTGCAAAATGGGACCCGACAGCGACTCACAAGCGGTTGTCGATGCGTCACTGAAAGTGCGGGGGCTTGAGAATTTACGTGTAATAGATGCCTCAATTATGCCCACCGTTATTAGCGGTAACACCAACGCACCCACTATCGCTATTGCAGAAAAAGGCGCCGACTTAATAAAAGCCGACGCCTAGTTTTTTTCCGTCATTTACCGGTTAACAGCAGTTACTTCTCGTTCTTACTGCCAACCCGGAATAAACGTGCCAGTGCCGGAATAAGAATAAGCGCGCCCAACATATTCCAGAGGAACATAAAGGTCAGCAATATGCCCATATCCGCCTGGAACTTAATTGGCGAGAATATCCAGGTTGCGACACCTATGGCCAGCGTTAGGCCGGTGAAGCCAACCGCTTTACCCGTGCTATCCAACGAGTATTTATAAGTGTCATGCAGCGACATACCCTGCTGTAAGCCCTCTTTTACCTTGCTGTAAATATAAATGCCGTAGTCGACACCAATACCAACACCCAGGGCAATAACCGGCAAAGTAGCCACTTTAATACCAATACCCAGCACCGCCATTAAGCCTTGGCTCATTACAGTCGTAAAGGCAAGAGGTAAGATAATACAAGCAACCGCTCGTAAACTGCGGAAACTAATGAAGCACAGCACAATAACGACACCATAAACCCACAACAACATTTTATTCTGGGCTTTTTCAATAACGGAGTTCGTTGCCGCTTCAATACCGGAATTACCGGCAGCCATTAGTAGATCAAGACCTTCCTGCTGGTAGCGACCATTAAAGCTTTCCACAGAGTCTACGACCGTTTGCAGCGTTTTGGCTTTGTGATCATCCAGGTAAATGATGATTGGTGCCATTGAGCAATCGTTATTAATTAAACCATCTGGAATGCGGCTTAATGAAGCGTTAATGACATACTTGTTGCGGTTCAGGCTGAACCACTTCAGGTTACCTTCGTTAATGCCGAACATGCCCATTTTTGACACGTAAACGACTGATTTAACGTCTTGCACACCTGGAGTGTTCTCCATGTGCCAGCTGAAGCGCTCCATTAGCTCTAAGTTGTCGTAAGCAATGCATTGCTCTGGGGCTGAAGCTGCCATAACAACAAAAATATCAGTACTTGAGCTGTAGTTGTCGACAATAAAGGCGTTGTCCTGGTTGTAACGACTGTCAGGACGTAATTCCGGAGCCCCCTTGTCGAGGTCACCAATTTCCATGTTCTGGCTGTTTATTAAGCCCCAGGCCAACATCGCTAATGCAACCGCTACTGCGGAATACGCCCACTTGGGTTGGGTAAACTTGGAGAACAGCTCAAATATTGGGTGACGTTCGCCTTCAATGCGTTTCTCATACTCAACACCATTTTTTGAGGTGCCCAGGTATGACATAAGAATAGGTAACAAGCCGAGGTTGGTCAGAACCACAACTGCCACACCAATACTGGCGGCAATGGCCAGCTCTTTAATGACTTCGATATCAATGACCATTAGCGTGGTAAAGCCAATAGCATCACTGGCAAGCGCCGTTAAGCCCGCCACGTACAAGCCGCGAAACGCCAGTTTGGCTGACTCAAGCTTGTCGAAACCTGCAACTCTATTATGGCTAATGGCGTTGATGACCTGAACACCGTGCGAGACCCCTATTGCAAAGACCAGGAACGGCACCAGCATGGAGTACGGGTTAATACCACTACCAATAAGCTTAATAATACCCAGCTGCCAAAGTACCGCGATAATAGAGCAGCCTAGTACAGTGAAAGTGCTACGCCAGCAACGGCTGTAGGCATACAGCATGGCTAACGTAATAGCGATGGCCAGCAAGAAGAACAAACCGACCTGCTCAGCGCCCTCGATAAGGTCACCAATTAACTTAGCAAACCCCGTAATGTGAATGCCGATATCATCGCTTTGGTATTTGTCGCGAACCAGGGTCTCCAGCTTTTCTGAAAACTCCTGATAGTCCAGCTTCTCGCCTGTTTCAGGGTGAACTTCGTCAAGCGGAACATAAATAATAGTGGACTCAAAGTTATTCGCCACCAAGTTGCCCACTTCACCAGAGCGCAGTACGTTTGTACGCAGCTTTTCTAACGACTGTTCACTGCCATCATAGCCATCCGGAATAACTGGACCGCCCACAAAGCCTTCCTCTGTTACTTCCATCCAGCGAACATTGGGCGTCCACAGACTTCTCAGCCCTGAACGGTTAACACCAGGAATGAAGAAGACTTCATCAGTTATTTCCTGAAGCTTCTTTTGAAAGTCAGCGTCAAAAATATCGCCATTTTTGTGCTCAACAGCAATACGGACCACGTTGCCCAAACTGGCTAAGTCATCCTGATATTCAAAGTAGTTTTGAATGAACGGATGATGCGTTGGAATCATCTTGGTCAGGCTTGCGTCCGGGCGTACCTGAGCGGCGTTGTAACCAAGAAAAACAGTGATCAGTAAAAATATGACCAGCCAGGGCGCTCGAAAACCAAAAAGTAACTTCTCAATAATTCCCGCCGGCTTTTTTGATATTGGATTATCCATTGTTACTGCGCTCCTTGTTGAGATGCCAACGCTTCTTCCTCGGTGACTTTAGCGGGCCAGTGTAATAGACCACTGCGTCCTGTCATGAGCCATTCGCCGTCATTGACCACAACAATATCTGTCATTACCGAGCCGCTTGGGTGTCTTAACAATTCAACGTTAAGAGCTGCATCCACTTTTAAAATTGTTCCTGAGTGGCCAACGATCAGTTGTTCTCCTGAGTCTGTTGCTACACCAGCCGATAAGTTTACACTAGTGCCGGTTTCTATTTGCTCAAATGACTGTCCTTTGTCTTCCGACACATAAGCGTTGCCACGCAAGCCATACACCCATAAGTTGTTGGCATTATCTAAGTGCGCCCCAAACAAGGAGCCTCGATACGGTGATTCTAAGCGCGTCCAGTCTTCTCCGCTATTCTCACTACTAAACAGCAAGCCCGCCTCTCCAACAATGAAGAAGTCACTGTTGCGAGCAATAATCGCATTTAAATGGTAACCACCCGGGTTTTCCAGCTTGTCAGAAATAACCTGCCAGTTAGCACCACCGTCAGCGGTTTTTAAGAAGGTGCCATAAGCTCCTATTGCGAAAGCTGTTTGCTCATCTACCGCTAAAATATCCAAAAACGGTTTGCTTGGTCCTTCTTCTTCAGCAACTTCAATATTGCTGATTTGGAATTGCATTTCTTCAAGCTGCCATTCAAGTTCGCTGATAACCTCATCATCTTCTTCAGTTTCCAGACGCTCTTGAAGAGTAGCTACTTTTTTCTGGTAAAACGCTTTTTCCAGCGCCATTAACTGAAAACCGTCGAGTTGACGTGTCCAAGTCTGACCACCGTCTTCAGTTGTTAAAATAACGCCGTGATGTCCGGTCGCCCAGCCCTTTTCTGCGCTCGCAAAGTCCACACTGGTAATTAATACGCTGCTATCCACATCGGCCTGTATCCAGCTACCGCTCTCGTCATGACGAATCACATTACCGTGTGCGCCAACAGCAACCAATTGTTGACCATTTGATGCGATTTCAATGAGAACTTCACTTTGTATTTCATCAGACGGCAGTGCCGGTGCACTGATAACTTCGTAATCAGTGTTTGTTGTTGTATTGCCATCCTGGGCATATACTGCGGTGCTAAACAACGCACCCAACAACAGCCCGAATTGGGCAAAAGACGAACGCATGGAACCTCCTGGGTACTCAAAATGTCATAGGATTGTATAAGCTCAAGATAATTTGAAAACCTTTTTTCGTTAATTTCGTGCTTTTTTTCGTTAAAGTATTGCCTGAGAGGTCAGTCCTCTGGCAAAGTGATGTTGGAAAGTAGAACAACAAGGAAAATCATAATGAATAAACTGATGCTAAAAGCTGGCGTATTCGCCATGTCGGTGATTTCCGCGAGCGTTGCGGCTAAAGTATCACCTGAAGAAGCCGCACGGCTTGGTCAAGACTTAACCCCTATTGGTGCTGAAAAAGCAGCAAATGCCGATGGTTCCATCCCCGCGTGGGACGGTGGTTACTCTGATCATTCGGTGGAAGTTGTTCGCGGTAATGACCCGTTTGCTGACGAGAAGCCATTATTTACAATTACTAACGACAACTTGGCTGAGTACAAAGACAACTTAACGCCGGGTCAAGTGGCAATGTTCGAGAAATACTCGGACTATAAAATGCATGTTTACCCAACTCATCGCACAGCCACCTACCCAGATGAACTGTGGCCAAAAATTAAGTCAAATGCGGAAAACGCAGAAATGGTTGCCGGTGGTAATGGTTTCGAGAACTTCGATACCACCATTCCATTTCCTATTCCGCAAAACGGTCTGGAAGTCCTTTGGAACCACATTACCCGATACCGTGGTGGCGCTGTGGCTCGTAACATTGCCCAATTCCCGGTACTGTCAAACGGGGACTACGTAACTGTAGAATTAAAAGAGACTTTGGCTTTCCCTGAGTATCTGGAAACAGGTCGTCAGGAAGCCGATGACAATATTCTTTTTTACTTCATGCAGGAAGTTGAAGCGCCTTCACGCTTAACCGGCACTGTATTGTTGGTTCATGAAACCATTAACCAGGTAAAAGAAGGCCGCCGCGCATGGATTTACAACGCCGGTCAGCGTCGTGTCCGTCGTGCACCTAACGTCGCCTATGACGGTCCGGGTACAGCGGCAGATGGTCTGCGTACTTCAGATAACCTGGATATGTATAACGGTGCCCCAGACAAGTACAACTGGGAGCTTAAGGGCAAAAAAGAAATTTATATCCCTTATAACAACTTTAAAATCATGGATCCTGAGTTGGAGTATGAAGACATTATCCAGGCAGGTCACATGAACCAGGATCTTATCCGTTATGAAAAACACCGTGTTTGGGTTGTGGAAGGTAGCCTTAAAGAAGGCGAGCGTCACATCTACTCAAAACGCACAATGTACATTGACGAAGACAGCTGGACAGCTTCTATCATCGACCACTATGACGGTCGCGGTGAGCTATGGCGTGTTGGTGAAGCACTGAATACTCAGTTCTACAACCAGGACGTACCATGGATGGCTGCCGAAGCGCTGTACGACTTAAACTCTGGTCGTTATATCTCTCTTGGCTTGGGTAACGAAGAAAGCCCATACATGGAATGGGATATTGAAGTGAGCCGTGACGAATTCACGACTAACGCCCTGCGCCGTAAAGGCTTTAGATAAGCCGATACTGGTGATAAACCACAAAAAAGGAGACTCACATGAGTCTCCTTTTTTATTGCCAGGCGCTCTTTTTTGACATCTCACCTGATGCAGTAGCATCAGGCCACCGCGGTTAGATTATTTTTCCAGGCGGGCCAACAGACTTGAAGTGTCCCAGCGGTTGCCTCCCATTTTCTGAACATCGGCGTAGAACTGATCAACTAAGGCTGTTAACGGCATAGAAAGACCTTGTCTGTCGGCTTCGTTCAATGCAATTTTCAAGTCTTTGCGCATCCAGTCTACCGCAAAACCATGCTCATATTCGTTATTCCACATGGTTTTATAACGGTTTTCCATCTGCCAGGAGCCAGCGGCGCCCTGGCTGATAGCCGCAATAAGTTTGTCCGGGTCTAACCCTACCTTGCGCGCAAACTGAAGGCCTTCAGATAGCCCTTGTACCACACCCGCAATACAAATTTGGTTTACCATTTTGGCTAACTGCCCGGCTCCCGCTTCACCCATCAGCTCACGCGTTTTGGTATAACACGCTAACGCGTCGCTAACTTCGTCAAAAGCAGACTGTTCGCCGCCGATCATAGCTGTCAGAACACCATTCTCTGCACCTGCCTGCCCGCCCGATACGGGCGCATCAAGGAACTGACCATCTTGCTCACGTACCGCTTCGTTAAGCTCTCTGGCCAGTTCTGCTGACGCCGTGGTGTGATCAACCACAGTAGCGCCATTTTTTAGACCACTTAGAATGCCGTCGTCGCCATAAAACACGCTACGCACATCGTCATCGTTACCCACACAGACTAAAACAATATCCGCATCTTTCACCGCTTGTGCTGGTGTTGCACCATAACGCCCTTGATACTCTTCAACCCAGGCTTTTGCTTTACTTTCAGTACGGTTATACACGCAGGTATCAAAGCCTTTCGTTTGCAAATGTCCGGCCATTGGATAGCCCATAACACCTAAACCAATAAATGCGCACTGTGTTGTCATTGTTCGTTCTCCGGTTTCTTAATCAACCAATGTTGGTAGCGCCCTAAATCACGATAAGGCGGCTGCTGATTATATTTCAGTTCAATCGCCAGCAGTTCGTCAAAGCGCTGCTGATCATCTAGATTTCTCAGGTAGTCATGAAAACAACGAACACCGGTTTTTTGAATAACCTTGAGTCCAAGCTTATTCAGTATGTTTTGAACCTCGTCCGGCACTAATGGGTTCTGCGGGCTTAGCCGTACTGTTTTCTTAACCTTTAACCCTCGCTCTATGTAATCAAAATTACCGTAAATTGCATTAGCAAACAGCTTTGCATTGCGGTTATAGAACATCAGCGAAAGTGTACCGCCCGGTGCTAATAACGTCTTTAATTGGGTTAACGCTGTCTCGGCATCTGGCATCCATTCCAAAACCGCATGGCAGAGCACTATTGGGAATTGGTCTTCATTACTTGCTAACGTCGCTAAATCGGCCGTTTGGTAGCGACAGTTATCGGCTAACCCTAGCTCTTTGTGGCGCAAGCGAGCGGCTTCAACCATCTCTTCTGAAATGTCAGTGTGCAAAACCTCGAAGCCTTTTTCCAGAAACCACTCATTGGCCTGCCCCAGCCCGGCACCAACATCCAGTACCCGACAAGGCTCGCCGTTTAATAGCGGTTGTAAGTCTTCCTTAAGAACCGCCATTCTCAAGCGCCCTTTCGTACTATCGTAAATGTTTTTCGAGAACTTTTTACTGATACCGCTAAAGTCGCCACGCGAGCGTTTTTCATTTTTCATTTACGTTCCGCCTAAGCTGGGCTGTCTATGTCAATAAATTGAACGTCCAGGCTAAACTTCTGAGCAATATGTTCACCTAAGGCCTTTGCTCCGTAGCGCTCTGTAGCATGATGGCCGGCCGCATAAAAACCGATACCTTGTTCGCGTGCACTATGAATGGTTGGCTCTGATACTTCGCCAGTAATAAACGCATCGGCACCCAGCGCCGCCGCACGGTCGATAAAGCCTTGTCCGCCCCCTGTACACCAGGCTAATTTCCTAATAGGCTGAATAGGCTCTACCCAGCAGGTCAGTGGGCGCTGGAGTTTCTGTTCAAGCTCGTTCGCCAGCAGCTGCCCTGCCATCGACTCTTTTAAAGAGCCCATAACTAAAGGGCACGCCGGATCATTTGCATCTACCGGCCCTTCCATTTGCCAACCCATAAGCTTTGCCAGCTGTGCGTTATTACCCACCTCAGGATGAACATCGAGCGGTAAGTGATACGCAAATAAATTAATGTCATGCTTCAGCAGTTGTTTGATACGTGCTTTTTTCATGCCTGTTATAGGCTCAGGCTCGCCCTTCCAGAAATAACCATGATGCACGAGAATAGCGTCAGCTTGCTCATCAACAGCCCTGTCAATTAACGCCTGACACGCTGTCACTCCGGTAATAACTTTGCCTATAGACTCAGAGCCCTCTACCTGTAACCCGTTTGGGCAATAGTCTTTTATCGCCCCGCTGTTCAAATACGAATTCAAATAATGGTGAAGTTCAGAACGCTTAATTGTCATACTGCTTTCTCGCTTAAAAGGCCTGAAAAAACGTTATATTAACGTAAATTAGACAATAATCCGAAAAAACGGTATAAACGAATTGTGAAGCTTTTTTAAGCAGAGTTTTAAAGTAACCCTTGAATAAAGGAAAATTTGCATGAGCAAACTGGATA
>CEGE01000603.1_pt1 | contig 16561 bp, 14 predicted proteins | sample 306311 | NCBI WGS metagenome assembly CEGE01 (sample SAMEA2755654, study PRJEB7226) | microbial mat metagenome | biome: microbial mat; feature: hypersaline; material: grass silage | place: USA | collected 2014-02-19 | depth 0 m | reverse complement strand
GTGATTGAGCACAACCTGGATGTGATCAAAACCGCCGACTGGATTGTCGATCTTGGCCCCGAAGGGGGTTCAGGTGGCGGACAGATCATCGCCGAGGGCACGCCGGAACAGCTCGCCAAACAGGACGTTTCGCATACCGGCCGCTTCTTAGCGCCGCTGCTCGCGCGAGGCAAGCGTGCAACGAAGCGTTGACGCTGGTTTTCGAGGGGTGAGCGCTGCTCACCCCAGGCTAAATAGGTACGCTAGTTAGCCTATTTGGGCGACGCAGTAGATGGCCACATCGTTTATAGTGGCGGGCAGATAATCGTTAGCAGTATTATCCAATCCTGTGCTGGAGGGATACGTCGTGGGTCAGGAAAACAGCTGTATTATTAAGCACTTCAATCACTACTGCTCATTAAGCGATGATGAGAAGGGATTGCTCATGGCGCTAGAGGAGAGCCCAACCAATATTAAGTCGGGCACGCTACTCTGGGAGATGGGCGATGCGGCCAATGAGTTTTGCACGCTAAAAAGTGGTTGGGCCTACTCCTACCGTCACTTAGAGAATGGTGACCGACAGATTCTCGAAGTGTTTTTGCCGGGCGATATCATCGGGTTGCGCGAGTTTGCCTTCTCGCAGCGGCTTGAAAATGTGCGCATGATTGATGATGGCGTGATTTGCCATTTCCCGCATAAACGTATGCTGGAAATATTTCGCCAGTCGCTGCCTCTCACCTCGGTGATGTTTGCCATTGGCAGCCGTCAGCAGGCGCTGCTCACTGAGCGCCTCGTCACTCTGGCCAGACGCAGTGCACGTAAGAAAATGGCGCATTTTCTGTATGAAATGTATTTAAGGCTGCGCCAAACCAACCCGGATATTAGCAACCAGTTCCGCCTGCCGCTCTCACAGGAGCAGTTAGCCGATGTGCTCGGGCTAAGCCCGGTACACGTTAGCCGCACCTTTACGGCGCTTAGTGAAGACGGCCTAGTATTTCGCGACCGCCACCATGTCACCATTCCAGACTTATCCGCGCTATGCACCGAAGGTGAATTTGACGATTGCTACCTCACCGACAATGTCCGGCCACTGTTAGGCGATTCCGCCTGAGAAAACTAACCACACTTTGACCAGCCGCAGCCAGCATAGCAGGTCGGGCAGCCATCCATCATGATCAGCTCACCGCGGCACTCGGGGCAGTTACCCACTATGGCTGGGCCACTGCCTTCAGGCTTTTTTCCCTTCGTTGCCTTATCACCGCCAATCGACTCCACCGCGCCTGTTTCAATGGGTGCATCATTAGCTTCGTCTTCAGCACCGGGCTGCCAAGCGTGGCCGTGAGCCATACGATGAGCATAACGCTCTACCAGCTTTTCAACCGGCACCTGGTTGCCATCCCGATCTAGAAAACCGCGGCGATAAAGAATCTGCTGAATCGACCAGGCAATCGCCGCCACTTCCGAATCGTGGAACATTGGCTTATTCCAACGGTTCATACCACAGCGTACCAAGCCTTTGTCCCAGGCCACTTTGCGTAGATCCGCCACCGCTTGGGTGACGTAACCACCGCGGGCCGCCAGCGAAAGGCTGCGCATGGTCGCGGTGATCCACTGGTGCTCGCTGGAGAGCTGCCCTGACGGAAAAAAGAACTCCACCGGGCGCTCAATCACCACGCGCTTACTGCCAATCACGCCTTCCACTGGCATAAACGACACCAGCAAATAGACTTTTTTACGCCCTTCCGCGCCTACGTATGAAATCTTTTCAGACACGGCTTCCAAAGTGCCTTCCGGACGGGAAGGTATACGTACCGTTAGCGGATCTTCATCTTGTAGCTCAGGAACGGGAACGGCCTGCTCCTGCTGCTTGATACGGTAACCAACAATTTTTGAGGTAATTTCTACAGCCATGGTGTTCTCCACTTAGCAAAGGTGTGCGTTTTTAAACAGATGGCGCTTAACGCGGCATCACCATTTGCCGTAGGTGCCTTCTTTTAAGCCATCAAAGAGGTTGGCAGCGTTATGCTCTTCACCGTCGTAAATCACCTTCTCATCCCCGGCTAGTTCGAGGGTTTCACCGTTTTCCAGTTCAAATACGTAGGTCGTGTTTTTAAGATCATCTTCCCGCACGAGCACGCCCTGGAAAGCTTCGGGATTAAAGCGGAAAGTAGTGCAGCCTTTTAAGCGGCTTTCATAAGCCTGCAAATAGAGGTTCTGGAACTGTTCAAAGGGGAACTCGGTAGGCACATTGACCGTTTTCGAGATCGCTGAATCCACCCAGTGCTGGGCGGCGGCCTGAACGGCAACGTGCTGTTCGGGAGATATCGCATCGGCGGTGACGAAGTAGTCAGGCAGGTCGCTGTCCACCGCATCAGATGCAATAAAGTGACGGTAGGCGGCCAGTTCAAAGGAGACGACTTCGACCTGCTCTTTGGTCTTCTTGCCCGACTGAATAATATTGCGGAAATAGCGGTGCGAGAAGGAGGGTTCGATACCGTTGGAGGCATTGTTACCCATCGACAGGCTGATCGTGCCGGTCGGCGCGATCGAGCTGTGGTGGGTGAAGCGCGCACCGTGCTCGGCTAGCTGTGACACAAGCTCCGGCTCCAGCTCGGCCACTTGGGCCATGTACTGACTATAACGGGCGTGTAGGATACGCCCCGGCACTTGATCGCCCACTTCGTAGCCATCTTTGGCCAACTGAGGCCGCTCGCGCAACATTTTGGGAGTAATGGTGTGCTCCTGCTCAAGCACCGGCGCCATGCCTTTCTCTTGGGAGAGCTCCAGCGCCTGCTTCCAACCCTCTATCGCTAAGTGCCGGCTCACCTCATCAGTGAACACCAACGACTGCTTAGAACCGTAAGGGATTTTGAGCATGGTGAGCGTTGAGCCTAAGCCCAAAAAGCCCATACCGTGACGACGCTTGGCTTCTATTTCACGCTGCTGCTGGGGCAGCGGCAAACCGGCAATCTCGACCACGTTATCGAGCATACGCGTGAAGATCGCCACCACTTTGCGGTAGCGTTCCCAATCAAAGCGCGGCTCGGCGCCGAAGGGGTCGATCACGAACTTGGTTAGGTTGACAGAACCTAGCAGGCAGGCGCCTTCTGGCGGCAAGGGTTGTTCGCCACAGGGATTCGTCGCACGGATATCTTCGCAGAACCAGTTATTGTTCATGCGGTTAACCTGGTCGATCAGGATAAAGCCAGGCTCGGCGTAGTCATAGGTGGAGGACATAATGGTGTCCCACAACTCCCGCGCTTTAATCACTTCGACAATGCGGCAGGCGACGCGGCCTTCGGCATCGACCGTGTAGCCCTCTTCAACTACCGGCCAGTCACGGTAGATCAAGTCTTCCGCTTTGACATCCTCTTTCTCACCGGGGTGCAGCGGAAAAGCCAGCGGCCAGTCAGCATTGTTCTTGACCGCTTCCATAAATTCGTCGGTGATCAGCAAGCTGAGGTTAAACTGTCGTAGGCGCCCCGCTTCGCGCTTGGCCTGAATAAACTCGCGCACATCTGGGTGGCCCACATCGAAAGTACCCATCTGAGCACCACGCCGACCACCAGCAGAGGCGACGGTGAAGCACATCTTGTCGTAGATATCCATAAACGCCAGTGGGCCGTTGGTGCCCGCGCCAGCGCCGAATACGAACGCGCCCTTATGACGCAGCGTCGAGAAGTCGTAGCCGATACCCGCCCCGGATTTCAGCGTCATACCCGCATCAACCACTGAGTCGAGGATATCGCGCATGGAGTCACGAATGGTGCGGGAGACAGTGCAGTTAATCAGGCTCACCGCAGGCTTGTAGGCCTCAGCCCCCGCGTTGGAGAGAATACGACCGGCAGGAATCGCGCCGTTTTCCAACGCCCAGCGAAATTTGGGCAACCACTCTTCCGCTTTATCTCCCTCCACCGCTGCCAGGGCACGAGCAACCCGTTCAAACGTAGCACCAACGTCCTGATCAACGGGTTGGCTATGACGATCCTTAAGACGGTATTTGGCGTCCCATATTTCCCGCGAGGGGGCCTGCATAGGGACATCGTTAGAGGTCTTCATAGCCTTGGCAGCGGTGCTCATGTCGCAAAACTCCTTCACAGCGAGGGTGAATTATAGCGCTCAAATAGGGCGATTATACGTAGCATCGAAGTGAAGTATAGACGTGACCTCCCACCATATGAGGCACTTTTTTTAATTTTTTCTACCATATATAGGAAAATCAGCGCGTTACTATTTTGCCAATCCCAAACACGATATAGACTGGGGTTTTGGGTTAAATGGCTTTGATCATGTCCGCAACTCACTTCCTGCGCTCTCCATCCCAGTATCTTTGCACGCTCACGTTTACCGTTGTGGCGATAGCGACCATGTGGATGGTCGCTACGCCCGTCGCTAACGCGACCACCTTCAATACTGACGATGTGGCCACCCACGACCATTGGCAGTCAATGACGCTCTCACTGGGGGGCGAACGCCACTATCGGGCGGTAGAAACCCACAGCTACTCGGATGCGACGCTGAGCTTAAATGCCACCTCGGGCGTTTGCGATTTACCCTGGCTGGAGATGCGCGTCACCCTTGAGCAACAGCAGGGAGAGAGCCGTACAGTAAGCCTGGTGCCCACTCGGCTGCGCATCGATGAGCGGCCCGTTATCGACACCATGGCGGAATTTATCACTGAGCGCGGCGATGACGGGTTTTATGCTCACTTTTATTTAAGTGACTTGGCATCACTGATGGCCGACATGCGCCAGGGGGAGCAGCTATTTCTCGGCTTCGACCAGGACGAGCGCGAGCCGTGGTATATGACCTTTAGCCTAAAAGGCGCCGATGCGGCGATCAACCGGATGCTCACCCAGTGTGAAGGTAGTGGCACCTAAAGGTTTGCTTAAATCAGCACCACAGGCTCAAGCGCCATTTCAACGCGGTTGCGTCCGCCATGCTTAGCGCGGTACATGGCGTCATCAGCCCGGGAGATAAGGGTTTTACAGCTGTCACCCGGCTGCCAAACGGCGACACCGATACTCACTGTAACCGTTTGCTCAACGCCCTCTATACGCAGCTCTTCTACCAGCGAGCGCAGCCGCTCAGCCAGGCCAGTGGCGGCATCAACATCGGAATGAGTCGCCAGCACAATAAACTCTTCGCCTCCCCAACGGCCCAGGTGGTCGCAGCCACGCAGCGAGCTTTCCACTAAGCGCGCCAGGGCCACCAGCACATCGTCACCCACGCTATGGCCGTGAGCATCGTTGATCTGCTTAAAGTTATCCACATCGAACAGTAGCAAGGCAAAAGCGGCCGCATAGCGCCTGGCAGCCACCAGCTCTGCATTGATCGCTTCTTCGATGCGGTAACGGTTCCACACCTTGGTTAGAGGATCGAAATGGGCTAATTGCTCAAGACGTTGGTTGGCTTCGGCAAGGGCTTTGCGTTCGTGCTCCAGGTGCATATTCAGTGAGCTAATTTCATAGGCAGAAATCGCCAGCGTCAGGTCTTCACCCAAGTCTACCGCCGCTAAGCGCTCTACCCGCAGCCACGCTTCACTTCTGCCGACTACCTCTTCAGACCAAGCAACCGATGGAGCCAATATCACGGCCGGTTTAGGGTTGGTTGTAGGCTGCATCGCCCAATACAGCGTTTCCACCTGCTCGGGGCGAAAAAAAATCAGCCAGGCGCGCTGGGTCGAACTCATTGGCAGCGGCACTGCTAGAGCCCCACACTGCTCGGGCATGGCTAGCGAAGCGGTTAACGTCTCTTTGCCGATTTCGCGCGTGCACCAAGGGCCGCTATGTACATGAGTTCTTTCCAGGCGCAGCACAAACTGGCTTATCGCTTCTGGAGTCGGCGTCACACCCGCTTGATAAGCGCCACCATTCACCCACAGCACCACGCCATGGGCGCGAAACAGCTTCATCCAGATAGCCGCCTGCTCATGAAGTAACTGTTGGGGACTTTGCGGCTCGCTGCGCGCTCGCGCACTGAGCACGAGGCTATCCTGAACCCGTTGTAGGTAGCGGGCTTCTTGACGCGCCCGTAGCAACAGCATGCGCTGGGTGGCCATTTGCACGAGGGTGCGAACGGCATCACGCACGGGGGGTTCAACCGAGTGCGGTGCTGGCGAATGGCAAAACACTAGACCCCATAAGCCAGTATCCCCCTGCATGGCCAAACTGAATGACCCACGCACCCCCAGGCGATTTAAATATCGCTGCCGCTCAGGGGCAGGGGCGCGTAAAAAGCTGCCGCTAAGGCTCACTCCCGAGTAGGCGGGAGTCAGCGTTTCAGGCGGCGCATCGACGTCTTCAATTAACCGAACGGGGTAATGTTGGTAACTTTTGCGTAAGGCGACAGGGAAGTCGCTTGAGGGGAAGCGCTGACCCAACAGCGAGGGCAGCTGGTTGCCCAGCGCTTCGGCAACCATTAAACCATGCCAATCACTGTCGAAATGGCACACGGTGACGCGATCATGGCCAGTGAGCTGTTGAATAGCGTTAACCAAGCAGTCGAGCAGCTCTTCCTGGTGGGTTGCGTCGGCTAAATGCATCAGCCGCTCATTGACTGTGCCAAGCAGGCGGCGCTTACCTTGGGGGTTGAGTGACTCAATCTCGACGATGACCTTCCCACCTGCTCGGTAAGCATAGAGCTGAAAACGCATGTTGCTATGCTTGGAACGAATAAACACCAGCGGGCCGGAGAGTTTCTGCTGCCCCTGCAACTCGCGGCGCACCCGCTGGCTTAGCCGTTTTCCTAACACATAGGCAAGAGTGTGCGGCCCATTTTCAGGGCGCTCAATACCGGTCAAGCGGGTTAAGTTGGTGCTACTGGCTTGAATGCGGCGACAATCGGCATCTAAAACCAGCAGAGCTCCAAACGACTGCAACCGCGGGTGGTACATGGACACAAACGTGGCCTCGCAATCTATTCACCCTCGACCTGCTGCCTTAGCAACAACTCTACGCGACGGTTGGCAGCTCGGCCCTCCGCCGTTGCGTTCGGTTCCATGGGTTGGGTGTCGGCATAACCGACGGCCCGCATACGAGAGATATTGAATCCTTGGCGCTCTAAATGCCTCACCACAGCGATAGCCCGCGCTGATGAAAGCTCCCAATTAGAGGGGAAGCGGGCCGTTGAAATAGGCACGCTGTCGGTGTGGCCTTCTACCGAAATCTGACCGTCAAAACGGGTCAGCACATCGATAAGGCTTTCTACCACCTCTTGCCCACGGGAAGTCAGTACAGCTTGACCGCTGGGAAATAAAAGGCTGGTATCAATACGTAACGTGACCCCTTCACTCCCTTGCGAAACACTGACACCGGGGATGTCGAGCCCGTCAAACTGCGGCTGAACCCCTGAATGGCGGGGCTGAATGCCGGTGGCAAGAGACGCCAGCGGCAGTGATGATACAGCGCTAGCTGAACGCATGAAAGCAGTATCAGCCGCCTCACCGCCTCCCGGCGGTGTCAGTGAAAGCAGCAGCACAAAGAGCGTGATTAGCAGCGTCAGCACATCCAAATAGCTGGTTAGCCAACCCTCGTCACCATCGCCTGGCGACGGCGTCATTTCCAGTGCGTGGCGCGTATCACGGTCAAGCATCTGGCCTACCCCTTCGCCGCCGCACTAACCGACGAATCAGGCCTTGGTTTGACGCTGTTATCACGGATCTCATCGTGATAGTTAGCTACAAACGAGTTGAGGGTCTCTTCAATAAACGACGGCAGGCGGCGCTTGGTAATCAGCGAAATACCTTCCAGCACCATGTTCATGGTAATCAGCCGCTCTTCAGTGCGGCGCTCGAGTTTCACCGCAATCGGCTTAAACACCAAGTTGGCGAGTAAAATGCCGTAGAAGGTGGTGAGCAGGGCCACCGCCATGCGCGGGCCGATCACCTGCAGGTCGCCTGCGTCCATGACTTCCAGCATATTGACCAGCCCCACCAGGGTGCCGATCATGCCAAATGCGGGTGCATAGGTGGCCATGGTACGGAATATTTGTGCCTCGGCATGCTCACGCGCTTTAAGACGGGCAATGCGCCAACGCAGCATGTCAAAAATTTCATCCTCTTTGGTGTTGGCAATGACCAGTTGGATCCCGGTACGCAAAAACGGGTTTCGGGTATGCTCCAACTCGCGCTCGACCGCACGTACATCGCCCTTAAACCAGAGTCGCGACATATCCACCAATTCGCGGATATCGTCACGCATATAGGTATTTTCGCGCCGGAATACCAAGCCCACCAACCGTACGACGCGGAGCACCTCTTTCAGCGGATAGCTGATAAAGGTTGCCGCTAGGGTACCGGTCACCACAATGGCCAAACCCGGCAAATTGATAAAACTTTCAGGGGACTCTGCGGTGAAAAACAGCACGCTCACCAACAGTAGTATGCTGGCAAATATGCCTATCAGCGTCGAAGGGTTCATCCACGGCTCCTTGCCGGTCACAAGTGAGTAAAAAGAGGTGTTATGCCGAGTCGTGTAAACGCGCGCGTAAGCGGCTGACGGCTTGGCTGTGCAGTTGTGAAACGCGTGACTCCGTGACACCCAACACAGCCCCTACTTCCTTAAGGTTGAGTTCTTCTTGGTAGTACAGAGCCATTAGCAGCTTTTCACGCTCTGGCAGCGCTTCAATTGCCTCAATCAACGTTTGTCGTTGCTGGCCGTCTAGCAACTGCTCGAACGGTGAATTAGCCAATTCATTATTGCTAGGCTCGCCACCGTCGGCCACCAGCTCTTCAAACGGCAACAGTTGACCACTGTTGGTGTCGTTGAGGAGCTGCTGATACTCACTCAACGGCATTTCAAGGTGTTGGGCGATTTCGTTCTCTTCTGGTGCCCGTCCGAGCTGTTGCTCTAATTGACGAACGGCACTGTCAACCGCTCGCGCTGAGCGGCGCACGCTGCGGGGCAACCAGTCGCGGGTACGTAATTCATCCATCATTGCACCGCGAATACGCTGACTGGCAAACGTCGCGAACGTTGCCCCCTGGGTGGCATCGAAGCGCCCCAGCGCTTCCAGCAGCCCTACCATCCCGGCTTGAATAAGGTCGTCGAGCTCAATACTGGCTGGCAAACGGACCTGAAGCGTCAAGGCCTGACGTCGTACCAGTGGCATGTATTGCGTCAACAGCTCACTCTGTTTGATCCTGCCTTGTGCTGTGTACATCCTCTCGCCTCGCGTCTATCCAGCCTTCACTGATAGTTCACAATCATTTGCAGCCCCTGGACACGAACAGGCCGCTGCCCCGGACGTAAAGCGAAGCGAAAATGCAACGGCGCATCCGCGGCAAACCCCGCCAGGGCAGTGGTAGTCCCCCGCATGCCAGCTAACGCAACGCACTGCTCAGGATGGCACAGCCAAGCGTTTAATAACGCACCAGGGGGATATTGAAACTGCCAATGAATACGCCCGAGCTGTGCTGACTCCACATTGTTAGCAGCAGCAGGTGGGGTAGCGTTTTGGCTAGCGCTTGACCGATCACTCATCGCTACCATCAGACCTGGTATCTGGCTGCTCCAGCTACCGGGTGTCGCCTGGGCGTTTCCCGTTACCCCTGCTAGTAGACACCCTGTCAGCAGTACTGGGCTCAGTAGCAGTCTCCCTCTTAATAGCCAGCTTAGCATGCTTGGTCTCCTCGGCAGAGTGCGCTCATCGTGCAAGTACCAACAGCTCCATATTTAAGTAGTAATCAGCTGCCTCACGCAAGTTATTGAGCAACCCTTGACGCGGCAAGTGCGGCTCGTGGAGCGCCAGCAAACGGCGCGGCCCGCCACGCTCATGTAGTTGACGCAAGGTACGGAACATGGAAGCAAAGGTATCGGCATCGCTACTGATCCACAGTGCCCAACGGCTGTATTGATCGCAAAGTTGGGCTAGGTCGGCCGTTTCGGCCATGACGATATGAATATCCCAATCCTCAGGATCACCGGCCCAGCTTCGACCTAACGTCGACCACTGCCCTAATCGTGCTTTAACCTTGTTCACCTGGGCTGCACCACTACCCGGTAGTCCGACCACAATAAGCGGAATTTTGGGCCGGTGCGCTACCACCGTTGCTGGCTCTTCCACCGCTGCAGCTGTCGGCTTTAACAGAGAGCTAGGCTGTTCAGATTCCGGCACGTGTTCTGCCGCCGCAACATCAACTGTACCCTCAGCTTGCTGCTGTTGGCGCTGCAGGTTTGCCCACTTGCGTAGACCCGATGCTTGATCCTGTTCGCTCACGCCACGCCCTCTCGACTAACACTGCCCATTTGACGAATCGCATCTCGTGCCATAAAGGCGTAGACCAGTGCATCAAGCATGCCGGTATCGCGGCGGCGACGGCTGTTGCCTAATAGGTTGAGCAGATCGCCACGCAGCGTCTGCGCCTCCTCATCATCAGCAACATCGAGATGCCCGGCGACCGATGCCACACCGCTGGCCATCAATAGGCGAACTTCAGCATTTAGATCCCCGCTATCGGCCTCTTTTAACTGCTGCCACGCGCGACGCGTCAAGGCGGCCAAGCCTTCGCTTTGCAGCTGGGTTAACAGCAGTGAGAGCACCTCTGCTCCTAGCCGAGCGGGGGTAAGCCAGTAGCGGCGCGCCACTACTTTGGCGCTTTCCGGATCGCGAACTTCACCGAACCAGGCGAGTAGCGCCGTGCCGCTGGCGTCCTCGACTTCGGCGTAGGCAGTCCACAGTTGCACCGATTGGCCACGAAAACGCACGCCCACATGGTGCGTTAGCACACTGTCACTAAATAGCTGGCGGATAGATTGACGTTCGTGGTGAAAGCGTAACCGATGACTGGGGGCCACTTGGCTGACCCAGGTCAAGTGCTCGGCTTCCAGCCACGCTAGTGCATCCGGTTCAGGGAAGCGCGGTAGTAAGTGCACCGCAACGCCGCTCGATGCCGACAGAGCGGCTAAGCGTGGCTGCCACCCTGCGGCGTGGCGATGCTGCAGCCAGGGTAGCGCCAGCCAGGCACCATCCGTGTCCAGGCCAATGTCCGGCATTGCCCAGTCGCAGCCGCGCTCATTGCGCCGCGGAAACCACGCCATCCCTAAGGTGGTCTTTGCCGCTGGATAACCGGCAAGTAATGCATCCAAATGTGTTTCCTGCAAACGACTAGGCAGCGAAGCTAGGTTCCAGATCTCTTCTAATTCCGCAAACCCCGTGACGCGTTGGCGCAACCTCGCCAGTAGCGACGACAAACGACGCCCTTGGCCCAGGACATCCCGCGACCAGCGCGGCATTCCCATCGGCGCATCGGCACTTTGCACCCGTTCACGCTGAGGTGTCGCGGTACTCAGCGCTTGATCCACTAGCGCATCGGGGGCGGCAAGGGCCATATCTTCGGGCACCTGCTGGCCATTAGAGCCAAACAGTACGCGCATCCCGTGACGCATAATAATATCTAACACTGGAGCCAGACGTCCCGCCTCATCCTGTTTGGTGATAATACAGTCATCTAACTCTGCGCCCGCCGCCCGCGCGGCCTGACGGTAGCGCAGCACCACTTCTTCGAGGGTTTCCGGTTGGCTGGCAGCATTGAGTAGCAGCACCAAACGTACCCGCGAGCGTCCGCCTTGCAGGTGGGCAATCTGCTCTATCACCCGCTGGTCACGCTGACTCATGCCTACGGTGTCGATAATTACCCACTGCTTGCCCTGCAGGCGGCCCAGCAAATCGTCGATGGGCTGTTCGGCATCCAAGGCGTACATCGGGGTATCCAGCAGGCGCGCATAAATGCGCAACTGCTCATAGGCACCGATCCGGAAGCTGTCGGTGGTAACCAGCGCTACCGGGCGCGTGCCGTGGCGCATCACAAAACGAGCGGCCAGCTTGGCGGTGGTGGTGGTTTTACCTACCCCCGTTGGCCCCACCAGGGCAACAATGCCGGTTTGGTCGAAAAAGCTTGCTTCATCGTTGAGTACGTAAAGGCGATCCATTAACTGCTGTCGCAGCCACTGCAGTGGGGCTTCGCTATCGCCGTCTAACCTGGTTAGCGATGCAGGCAACCCAGCCAGCAGTTCATCGGCAATTTCGCTGCTAAAACCCACATTCCACAGCAGTTGACGCAGCCGTGCAGCCGTTCCGGTGGGCGCTGCTGGCGATGGTGAAGCAGTATGGGTTGACTGGCTGTTTGCCAGCAGCGCTCGCATATCCTGCATTTCGCGCAGTAAGCGCTCGCTCATCGCCTGCATGGGGTCTTGCGCTGAAGGTGCTGTCGGCGTTTCGGGTGGTGCAGGTTCTGGTGAGGGTTCAAAGTGGTCAATGGCTTCATCCGCCATCGCTAAAATTTCAACGCCCCCTTCGGTACGCCGATTTGCGACAATCAAGGCGTCTTCACCGAGCGTTTCACGCACTTGGCGCATCACATCACGACTATTGGCTCCCACGAAACGTCTAACGCTCATGATTTACCCTTGCCTGTTCTGAAAATGGACGACGCTAGCCTATCACGGCGTGCCATCTTTAACGTCCGCCGACCACTGTGGTCACTCTTAATGTGCGATCGTCGGGAATTTCAGCCTGGGACAGTACCGACATATGGCGTAACCGGCGGCGTAAGAAGCGCGATAGCACCGCCCTTAGCGAATGTTGCACGACCAGCACCGGCGGCTCGCCGGAACTTTCGTGACGCTCCAGCGCCTGCTGGGCCTGGGTCATCAGCGTTTCTGCCAACCCGGGCTCCATGGCGCCGTTGCCATTCATGGCCTGTACCAGCACTTGTTCCAGTTGAGCATCCAGCCCCATGACATTGAGTGTCTCCTGCCCCGCAAACCACTGCTGGACAATGGCGCGCCCCAGCGAGACTCGCACCAGCGCCGTCAGCTCATTAGGATCTTTTTGCTGTGTGGCGTACTCGGCCAGGGTATCGAGAATAGTGCGCATGTCGCGGATAGAGACATCTTCGTCGAGCAGGTTTTGCAAGATACGCTGCAGTACCGTCAAGGAAATAGCTTTGGGGATCACCTCTTCGACCAACGCTTTTTGATCATCGCCCATTTTATCCAGCAACTTCTGTACTTCCTGACGGCCCAGCATCTCGGGTGAATGGCGGTGCAACAGGTGGTTCAAGTGGGTCGCTATGACGGTACTGGCATCCACAACGGTGTAGCCATACACCTGGGCATGCTCACGCTGGTTGCTATCAATCCAGACAGCGGGCAAGCCAAAGGCGGGATCCTGAGTATGGGTGCCCTGCAGCTCGCCCGATACCTGCCCAGGGTTAATCGCTAGCCATTTGCCCGGCTGTGCCTCAGCGCGACCAATCTCGGCGCCTTTCATGGAGAGCACATAGGCGTTCGGCGGCAGCTCCAAATTATCGCGGATATGCACCACTGGCGGCAGGAAACCCACTTCTTGGGCAAACTTCTTACGCACGCTCTTAATGCGCCCAAGCAGCTCGCCTTTTTGACGCGAGTCCACCAGCGGGATTAAGCGATGGCCCACTTCCAGGCCGAGGGTATCGACCAGTTGCACATCTTCCCAGCTCGCTTCGGGTGTCTCTTGTACAGGTACAGGCGCAGTCGCAATTTCCTCCTTGACCAACGCCTGTTCTTTTTGGCGCATAATAAACCACGCCAAACCCGCCAATAGTGCGGTAAAGAGCAGAAATACGACATTGGGCATGCCGGGCACCATGCCCAGTAGCCCCATCACTATGGCGGCTAATATCAGCACCTGGGGATTAACGAATAGTTGGCTGAGCATTTGCTGGCCAATATCTTCGTTCGTATCCATGCTGACCCGGGATACCGTGACACCCGCGGCGGTGGAGATCACCAAAGCAGGGATTTGCGCCACCAGGCCATCACCAATCGCCAGCAGCATATAGGTTTGGCCTGCCGCACCAAAGCTCATATCGTGCTGCAGCATACCAATCATCAACCCGCCGATGATATTGACCACCATTATCACCAAACCGGCAATGGCATCACCACGGACAAATTTACTCGCGCCGTCCATCGAACCAAAGAAATCAGCCTCTTGTGAGACCTCTGCGCGGCGCTTTTTGGCATCGTCTTCGCCGATTAAGCCGGCATTCAGATCGGCATCGATGGCCATCTGCTTACCCGGCATCGCATCCAACGTAAAGCGCGCACCCACTTCGGCAATACGGCCAGCACCTTTGGTGATAACCATAAAGTTGATGATGACAAGAATCAGGAAGACCACTAGGCCGACAGCGAAATTGCCGCCGACCAGGAACGCCCCGAACGCTTCAATGACCTTACCCGCAGAGGCGCCGCCTTGGTGGCCCTCCATGAGCACCACACGGGTAGAGGCCACATTGAGCGACAGGCGCAGCAGCGTAGTAAATAGCAACACGGCAGGGAATGCCGCAAAGTCCAGCGGCTTCTGGGTAAACATGCTGACCAATAACACCATAATGGCCAGAGCGATATTGAAGGTGAAGAGTAAATCCAGGGCGAAGGGAGGCAAGGGCACAATCATCATGCCCAAAATCATTAGGATGAGCAGCGGCCCGACCAGCAGCTTCATGCGCACATCACCCATCCAGTCGCGCCGACCTACTAGTTGACTCAAGCCTTTCATGGTTGCGCCTCATTACCACCGGCGCCATGCCCGGGGCTTTCCATCTCCGGCGGAACCGGCAGGTTATCGGGGGTTGGGGGCACCTCGCCTCCTTGTTGTGATACTTGCTTGAGGCGGTAGGCCCAGGCCATTACTTCCGCCACCGCGGTATACAGTTCGGCAGGTACTTCTGCATCTAGATCGACGTGATGATACAGGGCCCGCGCCAATGGTGCTGCCTGCAAGCGAGGCACGCCTGCCTCTTCAGCGATTTCGCGAATGCGCGCAGCCACTGCGTCGGCGCCTTTTGCCACCAGCCGCGGGGCGCCCATACTGCCTTCCTGATAAGTCAGTGCTATCGCGTAGTGCGTAGGGTTGGTAATGATGACATCCGCTTCGGGTACTTTGCTCATCATCCTGCCCCGCGCCATGGCCTGCTGCTGCTGGCGAATGCGTGCTTTCACTTGCGGGTCGCCTTCGGACTCTTTGTGCTCACGCTTAATCTCTTCCTGACTCATGCGCAGCTTCTTAGCATTGTCCCAGAGCTGGAAAGGGACATCGATCAAAATGACCACGATCAACACCAACACCATTAGCCCAGCTGCCTGAGCCGCCATGCTTAGGGCATTGGTCAGCGCTTGCTGGATAGGCTGATCCATTAGCGCCATAAATTTGCCGATGTTGAAATACAAAAACGTCGCAGCCACGCCCCCCACCAGAACCGACTTGGCGATCGCTTTTGCCAATTCGATCAGTGCCTGGGTGGAGAAGATACGCTTTACGCCCTTAATAGGGTCTAACTTGGAAAACTTGGGCTGCATCGATTTACCCGATATCAGCCAGCCCCCCATCAGCCCAGGGGCTACTAACGCAATGATGGCTAACAGTAAAAACAGCGGCATCATGGCAAATAGCGTGCGCTGACCAAGATCCAGCGCATTGACCAGCATCGGCGTACTTTCCATTGCCTGGCGGCGCTCAAACAAGAAAGCTTGTTCCATCACCGCACCCAATTGGTCGTAGAGCATGTTGCCCATGCTATAGAGGCCAATCACACCACCCAGCAAAAGTAAAAACGTATTTAACTCGCGGGAACGGGCAACTTGGCCCTCTTCACGGGCTTTCTCTTTCCGCCTGGGCGTGGCCTCTTCGGTCTTTTCCTGGTCGCTATCGTTATCTGCCATACGGGTATCCGGCCAGGTGAAGCAAAGCTTATCACGTATTCAGCCGTCCATAGGGACGGCTGAATGGCGTACTTGCGTGCCCAGAGGGCGTTTAATAACGCATCTTAGAAGCCTAATTCGTCCAATAAGTCGTCTACTTGATCTTGCCCAGAGACGGTATCAGGGACATTATCCTTCACTTGCGGCCCATTCAAAAGCTCTTCGTTACGCCGTGCACTGTCGCTTTTCCACTGATCCTCGGCCTTGCGCTGCAGCGTTTCTCGTGCATGGGCGCCCGGCGCGTTATCGATCAACACTTGCACCAACTGATGTTCGATCTCATGGATCACGTCCATCATCTTCTTAATCACTTGGCCGGTCAGGTCCTGAAAGTCCTGAGCCATCATGATTTCCATCAGTTCTTTGTTAGTCGCTGAAACCACATCGGGCACTTCGCTAAGATAAGTGCGTGTCTCGACAACGAGCGCTTTCGCCTCATCCAGCTCTTTCGGTGCTTCAAACCACTCGGCCCAGCGCTTATCCAGCGCTTCCGCCCGGTCTGACAACTGATCCTGCAGCGGCTGCGCACGGTCAACGGCATTGAGCGCTCGATCTGCTGCCTGCTCCGTCATGGTGGCGACATAGTGCAAGCGGTCGCGTGCATCGGGGATGGCTTCGGCCGCCTTCTCAATCTCTTTATCAAGCCCCAGTTCACGCATGTTTTCGCGCAGCATGCGCGTCAACTTACCGATGCGATGAATTAAGTCTTCGGCGGCTTGTTCGGACGATTGGGCAGAATCGGACTGCTCATTCTGGCTCATAACGTTGTCTCCTCGTTAACCAAGCACATAGGCCCAGTTGCTCACATACCCAGTTTGTCGAAGATCTTATTGAGC
>CEGE01004395.1_pt1 | contig 16576 bp, 18 predicted proteins | sample 306311 | NCBI WGS metagenome assembly CEGE01 (sample SAMEA2755654, study PRJEB7226) | microbial mat metagenome | biome: microbial mat; feature: hypersaline; material: grass silage | place: USA | collected 2014-02-19 | depth 0 m | reverse complement strand
GCGAAACCTTGGCTGATTCGGTCCGTGTGATTTCTTCTTACGTTGATGGCTTTGTCATGCGTCACCCAAAAGAAGGCGCTGCGCGATTAGCGTCGGAGTTTTCTGAAGGCGTGCCGGTGGTGAATGGTGGCGACGGCGCGAATCAGCACCCGACCCAAACCTTGCTCGATTTGTTCTCGATTTACGAAACCCAGGGCCGCTTGGATAACTTAAATATCGCCATGGTGGGGGATCTCAAATATGGCCGTACCGTGCATTCGCTGACCCAGGCGTTATCAAAGTTTGAGGGCAACCGCTTCTTTTACATCGCCCCGGATGCACTCGCCATGCCAGAGCACCTGCTTGATGAGCTTGCCGCGGGCGGCCACCCTTATAGCCTACACAGTAGCATTAGCGATGTGGTGCCTGAGTTAGATGTACTTTACATGACACGGGTGCAAAAAGAGCGCTTTGATGAGTCAGAATACGCCCACATTAAATCAGCGTTTATTTTAAGTGCCGGCATGCTGCGTGATGCCAAGCCGAATATGAAGGTGATGCATCCGCTGCCACGCGTGGATGAAATTACCGTTGATGTCGATAAAACCCCGCACGCGTATTACTTTGAGCAAGCAGAAAATGGGGTGTATGCCCGAGAGGCTCTACTCGCGCTGGTGTTAAATGAACAGGTTGAAGGAGTTGCAAAATGAGCACGGATAATAAACTACAAGTCGAAGCGATCTGCCACGGCACTGTGATTGATCATATCCCCGCGCACATTGGCTTTAAGATCTTAAACCTGTTTCAAATGCATGGTAGCGATCAGCGGATCACTATTGGTTTGAATCTGCCTTCGTCGGCGCTCGGCAGTAAAGATTTGATCAAAATCGAGAACGTGGTGATCAGCGAAGATCAAGCCAGTCAGCTTGCCCTGTACGCGCCACAGGCAACGGTGAATCAAATTGAAGATTATCAAGTGGTCGCCAAGCTGCCGCTGACATTGCCTGAGGTGATTCAAGGGGTGTTTAGCTGCCCAAACTCTAACTGCATTACCCATGGCGAGCCGGCTGTCGATAGCTCATTCCGAGTGCTCACGGAGGCCGACGATGTGAAGCTCTGCTGCAAGTACTGTGAGAAGGTATTCTCACGCGAGATCATGACCGAGCGTCACTAGTCCTCGCTGTCTAGCCTAGTGCGAGGGTGCTCGGTTGCGGGCGCGCTTGCACTGCGCCTGCCGCGCGCGTAACACATAAAAAAACCAGCATCGAGGTGCTGGTTTTTTGTCATCGTTTAACCTGCCAAGTGGTTATTTCACCACGGTAAGCGTCGGCTTGCCTTTTTTACTCGGCGCCGCTGGCGCTTCTGGTTCGTCATCGGCCTGCGGCAATGCGTCAGGATCGTCAACACTGTCAACAGAGACAAGCGATGGCTCGTCCTCTTCGGTCGGTGCCGGCTCGAACGTCTCGTCCTCGAACATCTCGTCATCAGCGTTGGCGTAGGCAGGCTCCATTTCAAACATGGTCCCGGCGCCATTTTCACGCGCATACAGTGCAAGCACGGCTGCCATTGGCACCATCACTTGCTGCGGTTTACCGCCAAAGCGCGCGTTAAAACACACATGCTCGTTACTGAGTTCAAGATTACCGACTGCTCGCGGGGCGATGTTCAGTACAATTTGCCCGTCTTTGACGTAATCAAACGGTACTTGCGTTCCTGGTAAGGTCGCATCGACCACAATGTGTGGCGTGAGATCGTTGTCCAGTAACCAGTCGTAAAACGCCCGAACCAAATAAGGACGGCGCGGTGTCATGGCAAATTCAGATGTAGACATTATTGACCTGTTAGTCGCATTTCACGTTCAGCTTCTGTCAGTGAGGCGAGAAACGAATCACGCTCAAACAGACGCGTCATGTAGTCTTTGACTTGCTTTGAACCCTGACCGGTCAGTTCGATACCCAGTGCAGGTAAACGCCATAAAAGTGGCGCTAAGTAGCAATCAACAAGGCTAAATTCTTCACTTAAGAAGTAAGGATCTTCGGCAAAGACAGGCGCCAGAGCCAGGAGCTCTTCACGTAATTGCTTACGGGCTTTATCCGCCTCATCCGCACTGCCCTGCATGATCTGATCCACCAAGGTATACCAGTTACGCTTAATGCGATACATCATCAAGCGGCTTTGTGCACGCGCGACAGGATAAACCGGCATCAATGGCGGGTGAGGGAAACGCTCATCCAAGTATTCCATGATGATGTCTGCGTTATACAGCGCTAACTCACGGTCAATCAAGGTTGGAACAGAGTTATAAGGATTTAAGTCAACCAGATCTTCTGGCAGATTATTCGGATCCACCAGCTCGATTTCTACACTGACACCTTTCTCTGCGAGGACGATGCGTACCTGATGACTATATAAATCAGATGCGTCAGAGAATAACGTCATCACCGAGCGTTTATTGGCAGCAACAGCCATCAACCCCTCCAGGATGTTCAATATCAATAGAAAGCAATGGGGACTACAAGTCCCCATTGCGGATTAGCAACACACTAGATTAACCGATCAGTGCACATCGCGCCAATATTCTTTCTTGAGGAAGTAAGCCAAAATCAAGAATACCACGAAGAAACCGATCACCCACCAACCGAGTTGCTGGCGCTCAAGCTTCACCGGCTCACCGGAATACTCGAGGAAATTGACCAAGTCTCGGACGGCATTATCATACTCGCCCTTACTCAGCTCGCCGTTACCGTCAGACTTCAGACCGACAAATTCCTCAACCGGCTCACCATCCACCATGCGTGTTTCGTAAACCTTACGAGGCGTGCCTTGAAGCTCTTCAAGCACATGCGGCATGCCCACGTTAGGGAATACCGTATTGTTCACGCCAAACGGACGCGATGGGTCAACATAGAATGAACGCAGATAGGTATAGATCCAGTCAGTACCACGTACACGCGCGACCAGCGTCAAGTCAGGCGCTGGCGCACCGAAGTACTGTGCACCCGACTCTTGACTCATGGCGTTAGTCATTAACTCACCATAGTCCGCATTCTTGTCGACAATCAGGTGTTCTTCCATCAAGTCTTGTGGAATGTTCAGATCTTCTGCGACACGCTGATAGCGCTGATACTGCGTGGCATGACAGCCGAAGCAGTAGTTCATGAACATTTTTGCGCCACGTTGCAATGAGGCTTTATCCGTTAAATCGTTGTTGGCGTCGTCCAAGTGAACGTTACCGCCCGCGGCCATTGCCAAAGAGGGCAACAGCGCGCACAAGATTACAATCCATTTTCTCATTTGAATGTCACCCTCTCTGGTAGCGGTTTTGTTGCCTCATTTTTGCTGTAGAAGAACAACAGCACAAAGAACATGAAGTAACAGAAGCTGAAGATCTGCGCCAGCAAGGTGTACGTTGGAGTCGCTGGCAACGCGCCCAGAATGCCGAGAGCTACAAAGGCAATCACAAATTGCACAATGTTTGCCAAGTGCAGTTTGCTACGGTAGCGATACGAACGCACGCGACAACGATCTAACCATGGCAACAAGAACAGCACCACAATCGACGCACCCATGGCGATAACACCAATCAGCTTGTCAGGAATCGCACGCAAAATTGCATAGAAGGGCGTGAAGTACCAAACCGGAGCAATATGCTGAGGGGTCTTCAGCGGGTTCGCGGCCTCAAAGTTCGGTGGCTCAAGGAAGTAACCGCCCATCTCAGGGTTAAAGAAAATCACATACGCGAACAAGATACCAAACACACCCACGCCAATGAGATCTTTCACCGTGCCGTATGGATGGAAAGGAATCGAGTCGATGATCTTATATTTTTTGGTGTAATCAGGGTGGAACGTAAACTGTGACTGCTGGCCATCGTCATCCGCTTCGCCTTTAGGCAGTTTGGTGTCGATACCATCTGGGTTGTTAGAGCCCACTTCGTGCAACGCTAGCACGTGCAACGCGACTAACAACAGCAAGACAATCGGCAAGGCTACCACGTGAAGCGCAAAGAAGCGGTTCAAGGTTGCGCCTGATACCACGTAATCACCGCGGATCCAAAGCGTTAAGTCATCACCAATCACAGGAATCGCACCAAACAAGGAGATGATAACCTGTGCCCCCCAGTAAGACATCTGTCCCCATGGCAGCAGGTAGCCCATAAAGGCTTCTGCCATTAACACCAAGAAGATCAGCATCCCAAACAGCCACAGTAGCTCACGCGGCTTCTGGTACGAGCCATAAATGAGGCCGCGGAACATGTGCAGGTACACCACCACGAAGAACGCCGAGGCCCCAGTGGAGTGCATATATCGGAGCAGCCAACCGTACTCGACATCACGCATGATGTATTCAACAGAGGCAAACGCACCTTCCGCTGAAGGGTTGTAGTTCATGGTTAGCCAAATCCCGGTAACAATTTGGTTAACCAGAACAATCATCGCGAGCACACCAAACATATACCAGAAGTTAAAGTTCTTCGGCATTGGGTACTCGGTCATGTGCTTGCGATACGCATTCATCGCGGGAAGGCGTTTCTCAATCCAGTTAGCAAAACTTTCCATTACGCAGTCCCCTCATCTTGTCCCACCAGCACTCGCTTGTCGTCCAAGTACATATAAGGTGGAACGACCAGGTTAAGTGGTGCAGGTACGCCTTGAAAGACACGTCCAGCCATGTCAAATTTTGACCCATGACACGGACAAAAGAACCCGGCTTTCACTCCACTCACTTGCTCACTGAAGCTGTCTGGTAGATAGGTTGGTGAACAACCAAGATGGGTGCAGATACCAACCGCGACAAAAATTTCAGGTTTAATAGAGCGGAGCTGGTTGGTTGCATATTCCGGTTGTTGCGGCTGTGCTGATTGCGGATCGCGCAATTGGTCTTCAAAGCTTGAAAGCTCCTCAACCACGGCGTCGCTACGGCGCACAATCCACACAGGTTTTCCTCGCCACTCGACACGGATCATTTGTCCGTCTTGCAGCTTACTGATATCGACTTCGACCGGCGCGCCCGCCGCTTTGGCTTTCGCGCTTGGGTTCCATGACTTAATAAAAGGCACGGCAACTGCTACGGCCCCTAAACCGCCAACAACTGACGTCGTCGCAGTCAGGAAGCGGCGTCGGCCGGTATTCACTGGCGCATTGCTCATCCAACATTCTCCCATGTGCTCCCGCTTGGATTTTTATTTTGTCCTTTGCGTCCATGGAGCGTACGGCTTACTTAAAAACGAATATGTAATAACGGCTGACTGGGATCAGTTCGATTAAATCTTAGCTGCTATTACGTCGGCTAGATGATAGAGAAAACCCTACTTTTTGACAAGATAAAGCTACCTTTTTGTAACAAATGTGAGCGGTGTGCACAGAATTATGTAAAGGGTAATAAAAATGTTGGAAAGTGCGCGCTTATACACTGTTTTAAAAGGGAATAAAGAGGTAATGCCCTACCTTTTTACATCAGAAAAAATTGCATAAAAAAAGCCTGGCGTGAACACCAGGCTTTTTGTAGCAAATCTGACGATAACGTCGATTAACGCTTCGAGAACTGCGGGCTACGACGTGCTTTACGAAGACCCACTTTCTTACGCTCAACTTTACGCGCATCACGCGTCACAAAGCCAGCTGCACGTAGTGCAGGACGTAGTGACTCGTCATACTCCATCAAGGCACGAGTAATGCCGTGACGGATTGCGCCTGCTTGACCAGAGATACCACCACCAGAAACGGTGATGTACAGGTCAAGCTTCTCAGTCATTTCTACCAGCTCAAGTGGCTGACGAACAACCATGCGAGCGGTTTCACGACCGAAGTAAGTGTCGAGAGAACGCTTGTTGATCTCGATGTTGCCGCTACCCGGCTTGATGAAGACACGAGCTGCGGAGCTTTTGCGACGGCCGGTGCCGTAGTATTGTTCTGCCATTGCTTTATTCCTCTTAGATGTCTAGTACTTGCGGTTGTTGTGCCGCGTGCTTGTGCTCAGAACCTGCGTAAACTTTCAGTTTACGGTACATAGCACGACCTAGAGGACCGCGTGGCAACATACCTTTAACGGCTTTTTCAATCACCAGCTCAGGTTTTTGCGCGATCAGTTTCTCAAAGCTGATTGACTTGATGCCACCAATGTAGCCAGTGTGGCTGTAGTACATCTTGTCAGATTTTTTGCGGCCAGTTACAGCCACTTTTTCAGCGTTGATAACAACAATGTAGTCACCAGTGTCAACGTGAGGCGTGTACTCTGGCTTGTGCTTGCCACGCAGACGCGTTGCAATTTCAGTGGCCAGACGGCCTAGCGTTTTGCCTTCAGCGTCTACAACGAACCAGTCGCGTTTTACAGTTTCTGGTTTAGCAACGAAAGTTTTCATGCTAATAATTACCCGATTAATAAGTTTCACTTCAGGAGCCTAAGCTCCCACTGTTAAGCGTCCATACATCACCCCTTCGAGTGGTGGTACACCCGGCCAAAGCCTTTCAACAGTAACGGTGGGTCGCGAGATTATAGGGAAGAGTGGAGAAAAAATCACCTCCTTTTCGCAAAAAAATTCCGCCGTTTTTCTCAGTTGGTTATTGTTTGACTGTTCGCCAGCAGACAGCCTTAGGGCAAATGAGGCAATGCGAGATAGTCATGGCTTTGCATTTCAATCAGGCGTGACTGGCAACGCTTAAACTCAAACGCTAAACGGTCGCCATCATAGAGGCTATCGAGTGGCACCGCCGCTGAAATAATGAGTTTGACGCTACGCTCATAAAACTCGTCTACCAGCGCAATAAACCGACGCGCAGCATCGTCTTGTGTACTGTGTAATTGCGGCATGTCAGCGACTAATACCGTGTGATAAAGCCGCGCAATTTCCATGTAGTCGGTTTGACTGCGGGCGGACTGACACAGCTCAGCAAAACTAAAATGCGCCACGCCATCGCCATTTTCAATGGTATGTAGCGGGCGGTTATTTACGTCTATCACTTGGTCGCGCTGCCCCCCTTCCCCATTGAGTTTTTTGAAATACGCCTGCATCGTCTCGGTGGCGGTATCGCCAAGCGGGTGATAAAAAATAGCCGCTTGGGTCAGAGTACGCAGGCGATAATCAACGCCTGAGTCAACATTGACCACCTCACAGTGCTGGTTGATTAAGTCAATGGCGGGCATAAAGCGTGCGCGCTGTAACCCGTTCCAATACAGTTCATCAGGCACGATATTTGAGGTCGCGACCAAGGTGATCCCGCGGGCAAATAGCGCTTCCATCAGGGTCCCTAAGATCATGGCATCGGTAATGTCCGAGACAAAGAATTCGTCAAAACACAGCACGCGGGTTTCTTGTGCAAACTTATCGGCGATTTGCGGCAATGGATCCGCTTCGCCATCCAGTATTCTTAGCTCTTGATGTACCCGATGCATAAAGCGATGAAAGTGCATGCGCATTTTGTTATCAAAAGGGAGTGCATGAAAAAACGTATCCATTAAATAGGTTTTCCCGCGTCCCACACCGCCCCAAAAGTATAGGCCTTTTACTGGGGTTACAGAGGCCGGTTCGCGCTTTCGCCAAGGCAACCAGCTGCGCTTTTCCGGCGTAGTGGAGGTGATGGGATGAGCGAGTAAACGGTGGTAGAGCTCATCGAGTTTCTCGACCGCCATACGTTGCGCGGGGTCTTCGATAAAATGGTGGTGGGTCAGATCGTTATTATAATGTTCTAAGGGCGTCATTCCTTGAAAGCCTCGTTGGTTATCGCCATCGTTTTCATAGTAACACGCGAGCGAGAAAGAGAAATACGCGCGTATAGGAGTACCACGTTCGCGATCTGGCATGTATAGTGAACACACGTTTCATCTTGCTAAGCCACCAGCAGATGTACGATATTATTATACGTAGGCAAGTGATTTCGCTTGCCCTGACTGACTCCCGGATACCCAGGGTGTTCAGTCAATGTGAGAGCACAAGGAGCAGTTATGGCCTGGATTAATAGCCTGATCTTTCTCGTCATCGGTATCGCGGTGGGCTTTTTTATTGCCCGTCTGACCACGCGCGATCTCAAACAACAAAAAAATATGAAAAGGGAGCTAGAAAAGTCACGTTACGAGCTCGAGCAATACCGCCAAGAGTTGGTGGATCACTTTGCGCAAAGTGCTGAACTGCTTGATACCTTATCGAAAGACTACAATAAGCTCTATCAACATATGGCCAAGACATCGTCGGATCTGATGCCTGACTTGCCCGACCAAGATAATCCCTTTGCCAAGCGTCTAGGGAAAATCACCAACCTGGAAGTAGACACCGCCAGTCATCCACCTCGTGACTATTCTGGCAGCGCCTCGGGCTTGTTAAAAAGCGACGAAGGCTCGCGCGCCAGCTGATCGAGGATTGAACTTTTTCAGATTGCCCCCACTCTCAATTGGTACGTCGACAATTGGAGTTAACCCATGATGAAAAAGTCTTTACTCGCAATTAGCGTCGCCGCGCTGACTCTTGGCGCGGCCTTTTCTCCTCTACCGAGCTATGCCGCCTTGCCTCAAGCGGTTAGCGGTGAAGCCATGCCCAGTTTGGCGCCAATGTTGGAAAAAGTCTCACCAGCCGTGGTCAGTATTGCGGTGGAAGGCAACAAGGTGTCTAAGCAACGTATTCCTGATGCATTTCGGTTTTTCTTTGGTCCCAATGCCCCGTCTGAGCAAGTCCAAGAGCGCCCTTTTCGTGGTTTGGGATCGGGGGTGATTATTGATGCCGATAAAGGTTATATCGTGACCAACCATCATGTGATTGATGATGCGGATGAGATCCGTGTCCAACTCAAAGATGGCCGTGAATACGATGCGACCCTGATCGGCAGCGACGAAATGTCTGATATTGCCTTGTTGCAGCTCGATGAAGATGCGAAAGATCTGACGCAAATTCCACTCGCTGATTCGGATCGTTTACGTGTTGGTGACTTTGCCGTTGCGATTGGTAACCCATTCGGGCTCGGACAAACTGTCACCTCGGGGATCATCTCAGCACTGGGGCGCAGTGGTTTGAACTTAGAAAACTTCGAGAACTTTATTCAAACCGATGCGGCGATCAACAGTGGTAACTCCGGCGGTGCGCTGGTCAATCTCAATGGTGAACTGATGGGGATCAACACCGCGATTTTGGGCCCGAACGGCGGCAATGTCGGGATTGGCTTTGCGATACCGGTGAATATGGCGAAAAGCTTGGTCGACCAAATCATCGAATATGGCTCGGTACGACGCGGCATGCTTGGCGTGACCGGCCGTGAATTGACCGCCGAGTTAGCCGATGCCTTTGGGCTCGCCACCCAGCACGGCGCCTTTGTTAGTCAGGTCATGTCTGAATCTGCCGCTGACGATGCCGGGCTCAAAGCCGGTGACATTATTGTCTCTGTCAACGGTAAGAGTATTCGCAGCTTTAGTGAGTTACGCGCCAAAATTGCGACGTTAGGGGCAGGCAAAACTGTTGCGCTCGGCGTGATCCGTGACGGTGAAACCCTCGAGGTGGAAACAACCCTTAAAGAAGCGGCTCAAACGCAAACTAAAGCGGATAACCTCCACAAAGCTTTGGCTGGCGCAGAGTTGAAAAACCATGATGCGAAACCAGCAGGTGTCGAAGTTGCCACGATTGAAGAAGGCTCGCTTGCCGCTCGATATGGATTACGCGCGGGCGATGTTATTATTGGCGTCAATCGACACAAAGTAGAGAGCTTGGGCGATCTGCGCAAGCTGCTCGAGGATAAACCGGGTGTGCTCGCCCTTAATATTGTGCGTGATAACAGCTCCCTTTATCTCGTGATTCGATAAACCGGCGTCTATTCACACCTTAATATTGATGCCTGCCACGTCGGCAGGCATTTTTATTGGCTCATGGTTTTTTTATCCGCCCAAGACGGTGATGATTTCCACAACCCGACCTCACAATGCTATTCTCTAGCCTCGCTTTGTTTTGCTTGAGGATGGCATTGTTTATGCTGGCTTTACTTGTTCGTTCCGTGGTTATTGGCCTAGTCACGGCTGCCTTGCTATTAGTCGCGGTGCCTGATTTGCGCTCGGGCGTGTTATCCGAACTGTCTTTTATTGAAAGCGACAGCCAAGACACGGCAGAACTGGTGTCATTTAGCTATGCGGTCAAGCGCGCCTCACCGGCGGTCGTCAATATCTACACCCGTAATTATACCGGTAACGATAAATTAGAGCTTAATACCCAAGGGTTAGGCTCTGGGGTGCTCATGAGCGCTAAAGGCTATATCGTCACCAACTATCATGTTGTCGCCGAAGCCGACCAAGTGATCGTCGCCTTGCAAGATGGGCGCATTTTCACGGCACAGATGGTGGGTAAAGACCAGCGTACGGACTTAGCCGTGCTTAAAATTCAAGCCGAAAACCTCCCCGTGATCCCGGTCAATCAAAATTATCAACCCACGGTGGGCGATACCGTGCTCGCCATCGGCAATCCGTATAATTTAGGGCAAACCACCACCTATGGCATCATTTCGGCTACCGGCCGGACCGGGATGAGCTTTTATGGTCGCCAGGATTTTCTCCAAACCGATGCGGCCATTAACAGAGGGAACTCTGGCGGGGCGCTGGTAAACAGTCGCGGTGAGCTCGTCGGCATCAATACCGCCTCTTTTCAACAAGCAACCGACCTTGAAACCTATGGCATTTCCTTCGCGATCCCTTACCGTTTAACCGCAAAAATCATGAATAAACTGATTGCCGATGGCCGAGTGATCCGCGGCTATATTGGCATTGATGGTCGTGATGTAAACCCGGTGATGGCCCGATTATTAGATGCCGAGCAGCAACGTGGGGTCATGGTCGCTGGGCTTGATAAAGACGGACCTGCAGAAAAAGCGGGGATTCAGCCTCAAGATTTGATTATTCAAATTAACGACAAGCCCGTGCGCGGTGCACGCGGTGCGATGGATATGGTGACCGATACACGCCCTGGCTCAACGCTTAACATTACGCTGATCAGAGACGGTGAAACCCTGACCTTGCCGGTCAAAGTGGGCGATGAACGCCAGCAGCGTTAATCAACGCATAGCGAAAATAGGCGCCCATAAAAAACGCCAGCCTGTGAGGGCTGGCGTTTTTTGTGTTAAGCATGAAGGCCAATTAGCCTGCGATATCACTGGACTCGTTCACTTCATCGGCGTCAATGCGCTCGATTTTAGCTCCTAAGGCCTGCAGTTTATCTTCGATACGCTCATAGCCTCTATCGATATGATAAATACGATCCACCAAGGTTTCGCCCTTTGCAATACAGCCGGCAATCACCAAGCTGGCAGAGGCGCGCAGATCCGTCGCCATCACTTGTGCCCCGCTTAGGCTATCGGTGTCACCACAGATCACGGTATTGCCTTCAATCTCTGCATGAGCGCCCATACGTTGTAATTCCGGCACATGCATAAAGCGGTTTTCAAAGATGGTTTCGGTGATTATTCCAGTGCCTTTGGCCACCAAGTTCAGCAAGCTAAACTGAGCTTGCATATCGGTTGGAAAGCCCGGATGTGGCGCGGTACGCACGTTCACGGCTTTGAGCTCGCGGTCTGTCATGTCTAATTCGATAAAGTCATCACCCGTTACCACCTTGGCACCGGCTTCTTCCAACTTATGAAGAACCGCTTCGAGTAACTCTGGCGAGGTATGGCGACACACAATATGCCCGCCAGACACCGCGGCCGCGACTAAGAAGGTGCCGGTTTCAATGCGATCTGCCACCACGGTGTGCTTACCGCCGCCAAGACGCTCTACGCCTTCAATCTCAATGCGATCGGTGCCTGCCCCCGTGACGTTTGCCCCCAACATGTTGAGGAACTTGGCCGTATCGACAATTTCTGGCTCACGCGCCGCGTTTTCAATCACCGTGGTGCCTTGCGCTAACGTCGCCGCACTCATGATGGTGACTGTTGCGCCGACGCTGACTTTGTCCATCACGATATGCGCGCCTTGCAAGCGACCATCGACAGTTGCACGCACATAGCCCTCATCCAACGTGATGGTAGCACCGAGCTGTTCAAGGCCGTTAATGTGCAAATCCACGGGCCGCGCGCCAATCGCACAACCGCCAGGCAAAGACACTTCGCCTTTACCGAAGCGAGCGACTAACGGCCCAAGTGCCCAAATAGACGCACGCATGGTTTTCACGAGATCATAAGGCGCACAGAGCTCAGTAATCTCACTGGCATCAACATGCACTGACCCGTTGCGACTCACCTTGGCCCCTAAGCGTGATAACAGGGCCATCGTTGTGTCAATATCGCGTAACTTAGGGACATTCGCGACTTCGACTGGCTCTTCAGCCAGTAATGAAGCAAATAAAATCGGGAGGGCGGCATTTTTTGCGCCAGAAATGGCCACATCACCTTTAAGCGGGCCATTGCCCGTCACTCGAAACTTTTGCATCATATCCTCTTACAACTGCATCAGCTTTTTATCGCGTGCCCACTCAGCCGGTGTCATCGCTTTAATGCTGACCGCATGAATATCATTACGCGCAATGTGATCCGTTAACGGACCATAGATCGTTTGTTGCTTTTTTACGCGTGACATACCGTCAAACATCTCTGCAACAGCGATGACCTCAAAGTGGCTGCCATCACCTTTCACATGCAGCTCGTCCACTGACTGAGCCTTTTCTGAAAAAGCGGCCTCTAAAATGGCTTTAACGTCGCTTGCTTCCACGTTTAAACTCCTTGTTGATGCTCCGCATCGTCAAAAAATGTGTCTAAATTACTCAGCGTTAACAATAGTTTTAGCTGTTCAGGCATCCCTTGATACCGTACCTGCTGTCCTTGATGACGCAGCGTACGATCAAGGTGGAGCAACATCGCCATTCCTGCTGAATCCACACGTGATAACGCACTTAAGTCTAACGTTAAGGCGTTATCGGTTGGGATCCATTGGTGACGCTGACGCCAAAAGGCAGGCACTGTGTCACGATCAAGCCGTCCTGACAAGTGATAGTGCTGCTCGCTGCCAGCCGTCAAGTTGACGCTCATGATGCATCCTGTTTTTGCTTATCTTCACGACGGATGGGCCGCTTGGCGATCTCTTTTAATTGTTCGACCACGGCATCAATACCATCACGACGCAGTGGTGTCTTCCATTCAGACTGCTTCGATTGGATCATACTGACCCCTTCAGCCGTCACGTCATACGCTTGCCAATTTCCTGTCCGCGTATTTTTACGTAAGCTAAAATCCAGACGAATAGGCGGACGTGATGCGTCAGTCATATCGACGCGAACTTTGACAATTTTATCATTCGGATCAATCGGTTTATCCTTTTGAACCTCAATGGTTTGGTCGTCATATTCGAGTAAAATCTGTGCATAGGAGGCAATCATGTACTCAGTGAAGGCCTCGGTAAATGCATCGCGCTGTTCAGGCGTTGCCTTGCGATAATACTGGGCGCCTAATATCAGCGACGCCGCATAGCGCGTATGGATATAAGGTAGGAGTTCGTCTTTGACGACATCACGTAATAAATCGGGATCAGCACGGAGCAGGGTGCGATCTTTGCGTATGCGCGAAAACGTATTCTCTGCGACTTGTTCAATCAGCTGATATGGGTTGGATTGGTCGACCGGCTCACTGGCCTGTACCGTCTGTCCAAGGCTGACTAACATTAAGCTCAGCGCCGAGCCAAATGCGATAAGTGTCTTTCTCATGCCATTTACTCCTTGTCACCCATACTGTAGAGGAACTGACCAATTAAATCTTCTAAGACAAGGGCCGACTTGGTGTCTTGGATTTTTTCTCCCGCCTCTAAATAGCCAATGCCGATCGCTTCATCGACAAACCCTGGGGTAATACCGATATATTGCTCGCCCAGCAGCCCTGCAGTGTAGATCGACGCCGAGCTCGATTCCGGGAAACGTCCCGCTTCTTCACTGATTTGCAGTGTCACTTGTGGGACATAGGTGTCTGGATTGAGCGAAATATCCGTTACCTGGCCAACAGTAACGCCCCCCACTTTGACAGGGGAGCGCACTTTTAACCCACCAATATTGTCAAACTCAGCGGTGAGGGTGTAGGTGTCTGCCCGCCCCCAACGCTGAACATCGGCGACTTGAAACGCAAGGGCTAATAGCGCTGCAATCCCTGCGATCACAAAGCAGCCTACCCAAAATTCTGTTTTACGACTCTGTTGCATGATTAATTCCCAAACATGAGTGCAGTAAGGACAAAGTCTAAGCCGAGTACGGCCAGCGATGAATGTACCACAGTACGTGTGGTCGCGCGGCTGATCCCTTCCGAGGTTGGCGTGGCATCATAACCGTTAAAAAGTGCAATCCAGGTCACGGCGATAGCAAAAACGAGGCTTTTGATCAGCGCGTTACCCACATCGTAGCCAAGGTCGACCGATGCCTGCATCACCGACCAAAAGCTGCCATGATCAATGCCTTTCCAGTCTACCCCGACCAGCTCGCCGCCCCAAATCCCGACCAGCATAAAGATCACCGCCAGTAAGGGCATGGCGATGACGCCGGCCCAAAACCGGGGCGCAATGACACGACGCAGCGGATCAACCGCCATCATTTCTAAACTCGATAGCTGCTCGGTGGCTTTCATCAAGCCAATTTCAGCGGTCAGCGCGGATCCCGCCCGCCCAGCAAATAGCAGTGCTGTGACCACAGGGCCAAGCTCGCGCAGTAGCGATAAAGCAACCATTTGCCCAAGGCTGGTCTCGGCACCAAAGTCCGACAAGACTAAATACCCTTGCAGGCTTAATACCATGCCGATAAATAACCCGGAGACAATAATGATCGCGAGTGAGCGTACTCCGACAGAATAGAGTTGTTGAATAAGCAGTGGGAAAGTTTTACTCGGTTGAGGACGCCCCACCAGCGCACCGGTCATCACAAAGGTGGCGCGGCCCATTGACTCGGCCACACGCATGGTTCGACGACCCATGTCCGCGATTTGTGTTTTAATCACCGAAAATCTCCTGCTTTAACTCACCCGCGGGATAACGAAATGGCACGGGCCCATCGGCATGCCCTTCTAAAAACTGCTGCACCCAAGGGTCTGGATTATCTCGCAACGATTGCGGCGATCCACTGGCGATAATACGGCTATCGGCCAAAAGATACACTTTATCGGCAATGCTCATCACTTCAGGCACGTCATGTGAAACGACCACACACGTTAGCCCGAGTGCTTGGTTGAGTTGACGAATCAAGGTCACCAGCACGCCCATGGTAATGGGATCTTGTCCTACAAAGGGTTCATCAAACAAAATGAGCTCTGGATCAAGGGCAATTGAACGGGCCAGAGCCGCTCGACGGGCCATGCCGCCTGAGAGATCGCTGGGCATTAATGCGGCAGCCCCTCTTAATCCCACCGCCTCGAGCTTTAGCATCACAATGGTATGAATCATGGCTTCATCCAAGTCTGTGTGTTCGCGCAGCGGGAAGGCAACATTATCGAATACCGACATATCGGTAAACAGGGCGCCTGATTGGAAGAGCATACTCATGCGCTGGCGGACATCGAATAATTGGCGACGCCCTAGCGAGGGAATGGAGTGGCCATCAAAAACAATATCACCGGCGTCTGGCTTTAGCTGGCCGGCGATCAAGCGTAATAACGTGGTTTTACCGATACCTGAGGGCCCCATAATGGCGGTGATTTGCCCACGTGGTACCTGCAAGTCGACATGATCAAAAATGCATCGGTCACCCCGTGAGAATGTCATCCCATTGATATCTATCAGGCTCTTTGCTGCCATGGCCGCATCTCATGGTTGGAAAGGAACAAAATGAAGTGGCTGATAATAAGGTGTCACCCCGCCTAACACAAGCCAGCTTGCGTATCGGGCCAAGCAGGACGTGACCCATCCCTGATAATAGCAGCCAACAAACGGATTATATGTCAAGACGAGGTCAATGTGCGCCCCTTGCCCTGTGACGCGCCTTAGCCGCGATATAAGCCTTGGCGACGATACCAGCCTAGCTGCGATACAAACCTTAACCGTGGCGCAATCGTTAATCGCGAGCAGGTGGCCGTTCCACGGCGGCAACGTCAAGATGATCCTGTCACAGCAACCCGCTTCATGGTGAACCATCTTTATCGTATCCGTAAGTCAGTGGATGGAAAATGCCGGAATTGATAACTCACATGGGGGCTTTTTGCTTCACATTTCCCCCTTTAACCGTCAGAATTGCCCCTCATTTGAACCAAATTCACAACGCAAAGGATAAGTGTCATGGTTATAGCGGTTGCCATACTCATTGTTGGACTCATCGTGCTGGTATGGAGTGCCGATCGACTGGTCTTTGGCGCGGCTGCAATCGCGAAAAACTACGGCGTTTCGCCTTTAATCATCGGCATGACGATTCTCGCCATGGGATCGTCGGCCCCCGAAATGATGGTATCTGCCAACGCTGCCTTCGCCGATAAAACCGATACCGCAGTGGGGAACGTTTTAGGCTCAAATATCGCCAACATAGCGCTTATTATTGGTTTTACCGCGCTGATCAAGCCGCTGTCGATTGGGTCGACCATTATTCGCCGTGAACTGCCACTGATGCTTGGGGTCACCGTCCTCGCGGGGGCCTTGCTTTGGAATAATCATCTAGGGTTTTTCGAAGGGGTGGGACTGATCACAC
>CEGE01001139.1_pt1 | contig 16619 bp, 16 predicted proteins | sample 306311 | NCBI WGS metagenome assembly CEGE01 (sample SAMEA2755654, study PRJEB7226) | microbial mat metagenome | biome: microbial mat; feature: hypersaline; material: grass silage | place: USA | collected 2014-02-19 | depth 0 m | reverse complement strand
TGATCCTGCCCAGTAACAGTGGACACCTTAAGAACGTCATACGTTACGATGAGGTGAACCATGGCAAGATCGACAACATCAATGAAGAAAAAATCATATACCCGTTACTCAGATGGCTACCGGCAAGAAGCATTAGCGCTTGCTGATCGTATTGGCGTTGCAGCAGCGGCGCGTGAACTGGGAATACACGCGAGTCAGCTCTATCAGTGGCGATCTAAAGCACAGCTGCAGCAAGACACATCCGAGCGAGAGCGGTCGTTGGCAGAAGAAAACGCCCGCTTGAAGCGCCAACTAGCCGAGGCAAATGAAGAGCTGGCCATCACAAAAAAGGCCGCGGTGTACTTTGCGAAAAGCCTGAAGTGAAGTACGCCTTTATCCACCGTCATCGTCAGGCGTTCAGTATTCAGCGTATGTGCCATGTTGTCGGGGTCGCTCGGAGTGGCTACTACGCTTGGCGGCAACGCGAAGGCGCATCGTCCCCAAAACGCAGCCAGCAAGCCATTATCGATCAGCATGTGGCCAAGGCTTATCACCAACGCAAGGGCCGCTCAGGCGCCCCGAGACTAACGCTAGACCTGCGAGATGATGGGATGCCGATCAACCGTAAGACGGTGGCTGCCAGCTTACAGCGTCAGGGCCTGCGCGCTAAAGCAGCTCGTAAGTTCAAGGCCACCACGAACTCACGGCATTCGCTGCCAGTCGCACCGAATCTACTAGAACAAAACTTCACGGCCTCAGCTCCTAATCAAAAGTGGGTGGGTGACATTACCTACTTGGCGACGGGCGAAGGCTGGCTTTACCTGGCAGTGCTCATTGATCTTTACTCTCGTAAAGTGGTCGGTTGGGCAATGAGTGAGCGTATGACGGCCGATCTTGTCTGTGACGCGCTACAGATGGCGCTATGGAAACGCAAAATGCCCAAAGGCGTGATAGTCCATTCGGATCGAGGTAGTCAGTACTGTTCCACGCGTTACCAGTCGCTGCTTACCCGGCATAAGCTTACGTGCAGCATGAGCGCCAAAGGCAACTGCTATGATAATGCCTGTGCCGAAAGCTTCTTCCACAGCCTCAAGGTTGAAGCGATCCATGGGGAGCAATTTACAACGCGAAACGATATGAGGCGCCAGGTGTTTGAGTACGTCGAACTGGACTACAACAAACAACGGCGGCACAGTGCTATTGGGATGATCAGCCCAGAGGCCTTTGAAGCCCGAATGATCGCTTAAACCAGTGTCCACTGTTGCTGGGTAAGATCATTACCTATGCAGGCATCGCTGCGGAGAGAGGCGTCAAAGAGTCGACTATCAAAACCTTACGCAACAGAGCATTTACAAAACTTGGCATTAATTACAGGGCACAGCTTTTTAAACTTCTTGAAAATTAGTTCAGGAAAGAAATACCGCTAAATAGCACATCAAAATAGGCCAGCGTAAGGCTGGCCTGAGACATACATTTCGGGATTTATTCAGTTGGCTCCTTTATCACGATAAAGCCCTAGCGGATTCCTCCATCGCTCGCTTCTTTAGATAGGTTCGGGTCGCTATCGCGGGCGCGTCACTTGCCACCGATATTTCAAATGTCGATTCATCGTACTCTTGCAGTCTTTTTTCCAGTATTCCCAAGCCGACGACATCTTCCTTAAAAGCAGCAAAAAGCTGCTCATGCATATAGTCGGTAATTTGCTCATCCTCGGTAGCAAAATCCCGGCCATGAATAAGGAAGTAGTGCATGGTACTATGCGTTTCAGGTGTCAAAATATGCGCGGTGCTGATATGAAATTCATCACGGGCATTTTCTGAAAGTGACGCATCATAAAACTTGCCACTGACACGATGCAGCCCAGGCGAAACAAACTCCGACGTTATGATCCGCGCGGCAGTGTCGATATCGTTTAGACCGGTACTTTTTCCCCATACCGGAGATAGCGTAGTGGGCACGACATTGCGGATTAGCTTGTAATTTCCCTCCTCCAGCTTGATTTCAAATGGTGCACGAGCGTAATCAGGTGTGCCGATCGTATCCGCATGCAAATACGACAGGTGGGTCAAATCCATCAGGTTCTCATGCATACTGACGTAGTTACCCTGATGGTAGAGGTAGCCTGACGAGCATTCCCAGGAAGCATCCTCCATCCATGGCTGGTGAGGGACACGGGACTCATCAGCGAGCTCAGGATCACCCATCCACACCCAGACAATAGGCCCTCGTTCAACTGCCGCGTAGCGGTGAATACCGACACCACGGGGGCACACTTGCTGAGAAGGCACTTCGATCAAATCCCCTTGGCTATCGTAACGAAAACCATGATAGCCACACACGATAGTGTCACCCTCCAGATGGCTTTCCGACAACGGAAATGAACGATGTGGGCAACGATCTTCTAACACCACTGGGCTGCCAGCCTCAGTACGGTAAAAGACGACTCTTTTACCCAATAGCGTCCGCGCTTTAAGCTCCCGCTTTATCTCGTCTGAAAACGCCACCACGTACCACTCATTATAAATAAAGGGAGTGTTGCGGTCGGCCATTTGGCTACCCGCTTTTTGTGAACTTGCAATCATCTTGGCTGCAGGCAGTGTCATGTTAATTTCCTCCGTATTATTGTTTAAAGATTGATTTCCAACATGTCACTCTTGGCACGAGAAACACAGATCAGGATTGTCTTGCCACTCTCCTTTTCTTCATCGCTTAAAATAAGGTCTCGATGGTCGGGTATGCCTGTACACACTTCTGTCTCACAGGTTCGACAAATTCCTGCACGGCAGGAGTAAGGGGCTTCAATGCCCTGCCCCTCTAACGCCTCGAGGATGCTCTGATCTTCACTCACGCTAATTTTTTGCCCACTTCCTTTAAGGATGATCGTGAGCCCGCTTTCCGGCGCACTGCTACTCTCCTCGCTTGGCGCATCTGCCAACGGCAAAGTAGGCGCACTGAACCATTCGAAATGCACCTTTTTATCTGGATGGCTCCCCATCGCTTTTTTGACGTTCTGCATTAACGGGTCAGGGCCACAGCAGTACACATGTTCATCGGAGCCAAGCGATTGGGCAATTTGAGAAAACTCTATAAAGCACCCTGCATGCTCGTCGTTGAAATGAAATACGACGGGAGTATCAGCTGTCTCTAAGTCTCTTAACTCTTCATAGAAAGCAGCTCGCTGTCGGCTGCGGCTGGTATAGAATAAACGCCACGGTTTTTTATGCCTGATACACCAGCGAATCATGCTAAGGATCGGCGTAATACCAATGCCTCCGGCAATAAAGCAATAGCCCTCAGCTTCTTTTTGCAACGGGAAATTATTGCATGGTGACGAAACCTCGATAGTATCGCCTTCACGGATTTGGCGATGAATATAACTAGATCCACCTAAACTCTCAGGACTAAGGCCTACCGCAATAACATAGCGATCACTTGCTTGATTATCATTAAGCAATGAATAATGACGAATAAGGCCATTCGTAAGATAAACTTCAAGATGCGATCCTGGCTCAAAATCGGGTAAAGCCCTCCCTTGGGGGTCACGCAACTCCAACACAGCAACGCCTTTCGCCTCAGCCATATAACGAACGACGTTCAGTTGTAATCTTTGACTTCCGGAAATAGCCATTGTCACCTCCTTCCAATAGGTGGTGGTTTGCTTACCCCGCTTTACACCCTTTTGCGAGCAATCGTGGGTGTCAAAGGTGCCAGCAACGGCCTGCCGTGTCTGTCCCCTCAGATGTGTACGACCAAAGTCTTCTACTCTTTGGAAGGCGCCAGGAAGCGCGTATCGAAGTGACCTGTTATTCAACCCGCTTAAACAGACAAAAGTGTTTTTTGCCTTTTTGCACAACCCAATAGGTATCGAACAGTGCAAAGCTGTCACCTAGCCGCCCTAAATGGGCACGCTCACCGTTGAGGCGCACGGCACCCTGCTCTATTAACTCTCTCGCCTGGCGTTTTGACCCAGCCAAATTGCCTTTTACCAGCACCGCATCCATTGCTTCATCGGGTGACATTTCCACACAGGGCAGGCCATCAAGCGCTAACTGCTCCAGTTCATCCAGTGTGAGCGTCGCTACCTTGCCGCTGAATAGCGCTTGGGAGATACGCTGAGCCGCTACAAGGCCTTCTTCACCATGCACAAAACGAGTGACGGCTTCAGCAAGAATCCGCTGCGCCTGAGGCTTATCCGTTGAAAGCGTGTCGCTGGCTTCGATGTCCGCAATCTCCTCGCTGCTTAAAAAGGTGTAGTAACGCAGGAAACGGTAAACATCGCTGTCGTCGGTGTTTAGCCAGAACTGGTAAAAGTGGTAGGGAGATGTTTGTTCCGGGTCGAGCCATACGGTGCCGCTCTCGGTTTTACCAAACTTGGTGCCATCAGACTTGGTGATTAGCGGCAGCGTCATACCCATCCCCTGCTCGCCGTTCAGGCGGCGAGTTAAATCGATGCCACTGACAATGTTTCCCCATTGATCATTACCGCCAATCTGCAGACGGCAGCCCAGTGTGCGGTTGAGGTGAGCAAAATCATAGGATTGCAGCAGGGCGTAGCTGAACTCGGTAAACGACATACCTTGATCAGGCCGTTCCAAGCGCTGCTTCACCGACTCGCGATTGATCATGGCATTCATGGAAAAGTGCTTGCCTACATCACGGAAGAAGTCGATCACATTGATCTCGCCGATCCACTCTGCGTTATTCACCACGCTAAACGGTGCCTCTAAGTGGGGTGCCATTAGCCAGTAGATCTGTTCGTTCAGCGCTTTTACCCAGCCTTCCACCGTTGCCGGTGAGTTCAACGAGCGCTCAGTGGCTTTGAAACTTGGGTCACCAATCATCCCCGTCGCGCCGCCTACCAGCGCCACACCCTGGTGGCCCGCATCCTGAAAGCGCTTGAGCATCAGCAGCGGCACCAGATGGCCAATATGCAGGCTCCCTGCGGTAGGATCGAAACCGCAGTAGACCGTTTGCGGCGTGCTGAGCAGCTCGCAGAGTTCTTCTTCGTGGGTGGACTGGGCGATTAACCCGCGCTGGTGCAGGTCATTGAGTAGTGCTGTTGCTGCCATCATGCTCTCCGGTAGCCGTCACTTAACGTAATGAACGTAAGGCTAAGGTGAGCAGTGGCGCAGCGCGACATCCCTAAAGGGATAGAAAAGAGTATCAGTGGGCGGCGGGAGGAGTTCCTGCGGCGACGGTGTGATTAAGAAAGAGACCAAACAGCTCGCTAAGGGAGTTCACGCCCAACCCGGCATAGATACGCTTACGATGATTTTTAACCGTACCGTGACCAATGTGCAGGTGCTCGGCAATCTCCTGAGAATCCAGCCCTTGTACCATCAACGCGGCTACCTGCTGTTCACGTTCGGTTAACAACGTTTGGCCAAAACTTGCCACTGCCTGTCGCAGCTGTTGACCGATGTTGCTTTCAAGCGGCAGCGACGACAAATGCAACGGCGCTTGGCCCCAGTGCTGGCGGCAAAGCGCAGCACAGACCCCCAGATAACACCTTAGCGTATGTTGGTGAGCAACAGTAAAGCCTGCTTGATCCTGGAGCATCCCGAGATACACCACGATCCAGCGCGACTCAGTAAGGCGCAGCGTGAGGCATAGCTCATCTCGCCAGCCGGTTTGTTGATAAAAATCCTCGAGGTAGCGCCTATCCTCTTCGCGTACCGGTTGGGCTTGCCCAATTTGAAATACGCCCTCCTCCTGCCGCTCAGCTAATCGCACCAAGAAAGGGTCATGCTGATAAGCATGCAGCAAATAACGCTGAAACAGCAGCTCACGCTGATGCTGCAGGGAGTCGTAGAGATAAATGGGATGCTTACCAGGGCGATAGCCAACAATTACAGCGCAGTCAAACGCCACCAGCGAGCGCAACAGCTTGGTCAAGAGCGAGGTAAAATGGGCAGAACCCAAGCCATCTATACAATCGGTAAGCACCTGCGGCTCAAGCGAACGAACGGCTGCCCCAGTGGAACCTGTCATTGGGTTATCGTTACCTACTTTTAAAGTTTAATTTTAATAGCCGAATTAGGTTGCCTCTGGCAGCGTCCAATTGCGGGCTATAGTGTCGTCCAATTGTGGGTTTCCTGGCAAACCATGACACCGGATAGTGATCGCCTTGCGCAACTCTTTGTGGTGATCCAGTGTGATGGAGAATACTCTCGCAAAAATGACGCAGCAAATAGGCGGGCAGAACCGAGACAATAGCCACTGAACATAATTGCCACGCGGCGTTCCAGGGCTTACAACTATACGGCAAGATAAAGTTAATAATTCAACAACAGGAAGATTAACGCTATGTCGATTGAGCTTTGGCTATCGTTTGTGTTGGCTTCGTTTTTGGTCATCGCGTCCCCCGGCCCCGCCGTTGCTCTACTGATAGTGACCGGTATCAATCAAGGCCGCAAAGCTGCTCTGGCGATGTTGCCTGGCTTTTTCTTGGGTGACCTGGTGGCAATGTCACTTTCGTTTGCCGGCGTAGGCGCGCTGCTGATGGCATCGGCGGAGCTATTCGCCATGGTTAAATGGCTAGGGGTTCTCTATCTGCTTTATCTAGGCATCAAGATGTGGCGTGAATCCGGCCAATTGAATGACCTGGAAGCCTCTGGGGTGAACGTTCAGCAAAGCACCGCAAAAGCATTCTGGGTGACGCTGCTAAACCCCAAAAGCATTCTATTCTTCATGGCATTCATGCCGCAGTTTATTAACCAAACCCAACCTCTGGCGCCCCAGTTGGCGATTCTGTTTGCTACGTTTCTTGTGATAGGTGTCATCTCAGATCTCGGCTACACACTGTTGTCGACCACTAGCCGACAACTGATGACCGCCAAGTTTCGCCGCCTCTTACACCGCTGCGGCGCCGGTAGTTTGATTGGCGCAGGGGTATTGATGACCTTAATGCGCCGCCCGACTGCCTAGCTAATCTAATCGGAGATTATTTATGCCACACCCGATAGCGAAGAAGGATTTTCCTGTCTCCAACGTCAGGCACTTTCTTGAACCTGGCCCGATTGTGCTGGTGTCATCACAATGGCAACAACAAACCAACATCATGACCATGGGGTGGCACATGGTCATGGCGTTCTCCCCCTCACTCCTAGGCTGCGTTATTGATGCCGGGAATCACTCCCATGCGCTGGTGTGCAACAGCGGTGAATGCGTGATCAATATTCCTTCGGCATCACTTGTCGATAAGGTCGTGGGTATCGGTAACTGTTCAGGAAGCGAGGTCGACAAGTTCAAAGCGTTTGAGCTAACCCCAGGCAAGTCAGAAAAGGTCGGGGCGCCACGGATAGAGGAATGCTATGCGTCTTTCGAGTGCCGCTTGCATGATGACGCCATGATTGAACGCTACAACCTGTTTATTTTTGAGGTCGTTAAAGCCCACGCAGCGCCTTCAGAAGATGAGGAAGAATCGCTGCACTACCGGGGTATGGGAGAATTCATGCTGTCGGGTCAATCCATCGACCGTACGGAACTGTTTAAGCCATCAATGCTTATTTAAATAGAACTGCAATCGAAGCATTCACCACTCCCTTTCTATTAATTTAGCCAGCTAGGTCGACTTACTAACTTGCTGCCATAGCATCCAGCTGCGTACCAGTAGACAGACCAAGGATATTGATGATCGTGATGCGCCGCCCGGCAGGGTAGTATCAAATTGGTGTTAGCCCTACGACAACGCCTTCTCTCTGTTATCGCAGGGCGGAGAGGGTTACAGGGTAAGGCCAAGCAATAGATAAGCAGCCAGGGAAAGCAAGGCGACGGCTAGCGCAAAGGGAATTTGCGTTTTGATATGGTCGATATGGTCAGAGGCGGCCCCGGTCGAGGCGAGCACAGAGGTATCCGACAAGGGTGAGCAGTGATCCCCGAAGACACCGCCTCCTGCCACTGCGGCCACTGTGGCATACACCAGCGGTGTAATCATATCGCCGCTGAAGTTAAAGGCGAGCGGCACGGCGAGTGGCATCATGATAGCGAAAGTGCCCCATGAAGTGCCGGTGGAAAAAGCGATAACAGCGGCAATAAGGAACGTCATGGCCGGGAGCAAAGCAGGTGTTAGCCAGCCAGCGGTGGCTTCGACGATATAGTTGGCCGTACCCATGTCTTTGGAAAGCTGATTCAACGAGTAGGCTAACGCCAGAATGATAATGGCTGGCATTACTCCCTTCATCCCCGCCATCGAAGTTTTCATAATGTCGTTGAAGGGAATGCCCTGAAGGCGCATAACGATACCGAGAAACACGGAAGCCGCCAGAAATGCCTCCATGGTCTTGGCCGAGTCCATCACGATAAAGGTGCCCACCGCAACGCCGATTACTACCAATACCGGGGCGAAAAAATTCCAAAACAGGCTGGTACGTGCTCCTTCATAAGGCGGAATTTCCGTCAGTTCCTCACCCACCAGCGGTTCTGCCCCATCGCGCAGCACTTTGCCCTCTTCCTGAGCCCGACGCTCAGCTTCACGCATCGGCCCGAAGAGCGGAATGACGCCCACGATCACCAGCCCGACCACCAACACCGAGAGCCATGCATAGAGATTGAAAGGTATGGCATGCAGAAATACCCCCATCGCCTGCGCAGCATTTTCGATGGGGCCCATACCGATCAACAAGCCGGAGATAAACACTGCCCAGCCAGTGATAGGCACCATTACACTCACCGGGGCCGAGGTGGAGTCAGCGATATACGCCAGCTTTTCCCGCGAGACCCGGTAACGATCCGTCAGTCCACGCATAGTACTGCCGACAAACAGAGGGCTGAAGTAGTCGCTGAAAAAAACGAACATGCCCATCACCCAGGCAACCAATTGAACCCGCACCCGCGATAAGGCACGGCGTTCCACCCAGGCGGTAAAGTTCTGAATCGCCCCGGTGCGCTGGAAAAAAGCGATCACCGTGCCAATGAATAGCTCCAACAGCAGTATCCAGGAGAAGCTGGTGGTGCCCAGGGTTTCCTTGAGCAGCGTCGGAAACCCCATCAATCCATTGCCCAGGGTAATCACCCCAACGAAACAAGCAACAGCCAGCGAGAAAACCGTATTACGGGTGACAAATGCCAGCACGATGGCCAATGCCGCCGGCATGACGGACAGCAGCCCTATATGATCTTGAGGATCCATTGTCATCTCTCTTTTTTTATAGTGGTGGGTGGAGTCAGGTTTCGTTTTTTGCCTTTCGGCGCTCCATTTCACTGGTCAGGTAGAAACCCAACCGACGTACGGGATCGGGCGGCATCCAGCTCGCTTTGCCGAATAAAGACGCAATATTCTCGACCGGCTGGCCGAGCGCGTGGCGAGCCAAAGCATCACCCAGAAAGGTACCCTTGACGATACCGCCGCCATTGCACCCCGCTGATACATATAATCCGGGCTGGATCTCGCCCCAGAGCGGAGCGCCGTTATAAGTCAGCCCGGTGGTACCTCCCCAAACCTTGTCGAAGCGCACTGGGGTAAGTTCGGGGTAGCGGGCCTCAAGGCTCGCTTTCAGTTCGGCCTCGATACGGGCGTTATCGGCTTCGCGTTCATAGCTGTAACGTGAGCGGATCATCAAACGTCCGTCAGCGGTGGTGCGCAGCGTACAGCCTAAGCGGTGTGCAGGTAGCAGCCCCCAGGTCGTCTCGGCGATGCGTTGGCGCTCGGGCTGCGGTAAAGGATCGGTAATGGCGGCATAGGTATAAATAGCGGTTAGCCGCGAAGGGTCTGCACCCAAGGCCCTAGAAAAAGCGTTATTGGCCAGGATTACCTGTCCAGCCGTTACTTCGCCTTCGGGTGTAGTCACACGCCACTTCTTGCCATCAGGCACTATTTGAGTCGCGGGCGAGTGCTCATGCAGCTCGATGCCGGCTTCCAATGAATCTGCCAAACCAACAATCAATGCTGCAGGCTGGACGAGATAGCAGTCCGGTGAATAAATACCCTGTGTGTAGTAGCGCGTGCCGATTCGCTCCGCGAGTTGGCTGCCGTTCAAGGTCTGGTAAGACAGACCGGCAGCTTTCAGAAACTCCTCATACTGGCTCAAGGCACGTTGGCCTATCGTGCTACGGGCAGCGCGATAGGTGCCGCTACGCTCGAGTTGGCAGTCAATGCCTAGGCGTTCGACACGCTCGCGCAGTAACGCCATGGTTTGTCGGCTTAACGCGTTCAGCTTCTCCATGCGCTCAAGCTCTTCGGGGCGAGCATCGTTGGCTAGAGCAATTTCCAGCATAAAGCCGGAGTTACGCCCTGGACTCCCTTCACCTACCTGGTCAGCTTCGAGGATTTTGATGCGGTCTTCAGGGCGCGCTTGCTGCCAGGCCGAGGCTGCCGCAAAACCGGTATAACCAGCCCCGATGATGACGACATCTGCCTCAGATTGACCACTTAAGGCGGGGCGCGGCTGGCGCTCGGTTAGCCACGCGTTCCAGCCGCAAGGGCGTTGATGGCTTGGGTGCGTAGTGTGTGGCATAGAGAGTTAATCCAGATACAGCAGGCCATGGGCCTGATTGACCATGGCAGCCACTTCTTCCTGCATGCCTTGGAGTACTTCCAGCTTATGGCTCTTCGTCATACGCGATTTGAGCATCGAACAACTCATGGCACCCAGGGGGTGGCCGCTATGATCGAGGATAGGAATGGCCAGGCCGCTGTATTCCGGTAGCAGAGAACCTTCTACACCACGGGCGTAACCATGTTTCAGCTGGTGTGCTATTTCGGCTTCGATGTCGGCGATGGCAATCGCATACTCGGCCATCAACCGTTCCGCGTTATGGCTGAGTATTTCGTTTCTCTCATCCGCGCCGAGATACGCGAGCAAGGCAATCGATGCTTGGCCGACGCCTAGCGGCAAACGGCCACCCGTCGCTCTAACAAAGCTGCCCACGGGATAAGCGCCGTTCTGCACTTCCAGGCAAACGGCATTGACGCCATCGCGAGCGAACAGGTAGAAGCTGTCGCCCCAGCGCTGCGCGAGTGTCAGCAACCTTGGTCGGGCCAAATCACGCAACCCGGCACCATTTCCCGCTTGGGCGCCAAGCACCAGCAGCTCATAACCCAGCAGGTAACGCCCACGAATGGGAGAAGATCGTAAAAATCCCTGCTGCTTGAGACCTTTTAACAACCGATAGAGAGTAGGACGGCTGAAACTCAATTCATTCAGATAATCGTCTACACTTGCACCCCGGTGGCCGCCACGTGCAGTAACCTGCAATATCTGCATGGCATGAACGAGAGTGGTAGGGCCTGATGAGGTGATGCTTTCATTTACCGGCATTATGTTTATCGTTATTTGTCTATGTGAGCTAAAACATAACAAGACAAATTCACGAGTTCATCTCACTAAATGAGACAAAGCCGCTTTAGCGCATACGAGGTAGAGGTTGGCATAGGTCAACATATGACGACATTCAAAATCAAAAAACTCATACAAAAGCTACCGATAATTGTACAAAAATGATCTTCTATAGCCTTGCGCCCAACGGATGAAGGGCGACAACCGGCTGAGTGTTAGCTAACCCGGCTTCTTCTAATATGTTCCTGAAAAGGCGAATTGATGACCACCGTTGCCGTATTTGTTGATATTCAAAACGTCTATTACACCGTGCGCGAAGCATATGGAAAAAACTTTGATTACAACAAATTCTGGGCACGAGTAACCGCTAACAGAGAGGTTATTAAAGCTGTTTGCTATGCCATCGATAGGGGTGACCAAAAGCAGCGAGAGTTTCAAAACATACTCAGGGCAATTGGTTTTGAGGTGAAATTAAAGCCTTTTATTCAGCGGTCAGACGGTTCCGCAAAAGGCGATTGGGATGTAGGCATCGCGCTCGACGCCATGGAGTACGCAGAACAGGCAGATGTGATCGTGCTGGTATCCGGCGATGGCGACTTTGATCTACTAGTCCAAAAAATCCGTGCTAAGCATGGCAAAAAAGTCGAAGTTTATGGCGTTCCCCAACTGACGGCAGCGTCGCTGATTAATGCGGCCAGTGAATTTATAGCGATAGATAAAGGGTTTCTATTAAATTAATTATAGTTCGAAAAGAGTCTGCACTGCTGTTGATAGCTATTTCGATAGAAGGCTGCCGCGAAGAAATGGGGATTGACTAGGTTTCCGGCCGGTAGCACATCTATCTAGGCGCTATACAAAAATCTCAACCAATTCAAAAACGTTTATCCATCGTTTATTAGAGTGAGAAAAATAAGCGAGGCGAACCTTTCAAACGCATACTTTAGTCTAAACCCCCCATCATATTTGCCCATACCGAACCGGCATAGGCTATGCACAGAAGCATGCTGCCAGTTAAATATTCTAACGCTCTGGCCAGCCAATACTCTGTTGAATAACCATGATGATATGCTCCGATGCCCTACGTTCACGATACGCTGACACGCCTTAATAAAAGCAGCCCTGCACAGTCAGAATTTTATCAAGCCACTGAAGAAGTGCTCGAATGCCTGCGCCCGCTACTTGAGCAAAGTGATTACTATCATCACCACAGCATTATTGAGCGAATAGTCGAGCCCGAACGACAAATCATGTTCCGGATAAGCTGGGTAGATGATGCTGGGAAAGCGCGGGTCAACAAAGGCTATCGCGTTCAGTTCAACTCTGCCCTTGGCCCTTACAAGGGTGGCTTACGATTCCATCCCAGCGTTACCTCGGGCACCATCAAATTTCTCGGCTTTGAGCAAATTTTCAAAAATGCGTTAACCGGTTTGCCGATCGGCGGCGGGAAAGGCGGCGCCGATTTTGATCCCAAGGGAAAATCAGATAACGAGATCATGCGCTTTTGCCAGGCGTTTATGAGCGAGCTCTACCGTTATATTGGCCCCCACTGTGATGTGCCTGCAGGCGATATAGGCGTCGGTACGCGTGAAATTGGCTATCTCTTTGGTCAGTACAAGCGACTCACTGGCCACTATGAGGGCGTGCTAACAGGTAAGGGGCTTAATTGGGGAGGCTCGCTAGGCCGTAAAGAGGCCACCGGCTACGGTGCAGTGTACTTTGCACAAAACATGCTGGCTGCCCGGGGAGAAGAGCTGCGCGACAAGACCTGCCTCGTTTCCGGCGCAGGCAATGTAGCCATCTATACCATTGAGAAGTTATACGAACTGGGGGCTAGACCAGTCACCTGCAGCGATTCACGTGGCACCATTCACGATGAAAACGGTATTGATTTAGGCTTACTCAAACAGCTCAAAGAAGTGCAGCGCACCTCTTTAGAAGCCTACTTACACGAGCACCCTGACGCGCACTACATTTCTGCACGTGACTACCCCCAGGGCGGACATGCCGTATGGCGTATTCAAGCCGATGTTGCGTTCCCCTGCGCGACGCAGAATGAGCTGACCGAAAGCGATGCGGAAATCCTACTCGCTAATGGCATAACGTGTATCAGTGAAGGGGCCAACATGCCTTCTACCAAAGAGGCCGTCGACCTGTTTCTAGACGCTAAAATTGCCTATGGGCCCGGCAAGGCGGCCAATGCTGGTGGCGTTGCTACCAGCCAGTTAGAAATGGCACAAAATAGCAGCATGGAACAGTGGCCACTGGAGAAAGTCGACCAAAAATTAAAACAGATTATGGCCAATATTCACCGCCAGTGCGCCGACACAGCCGAAGAGTTTGGTGATAAAACCAATTTGGTACTCGGCGCCAATATTGCAGGTTTCAGAAAGGTGGCTGATGCCATGATTGAACAAGGCGTCACCTGATCGTCTTTATTTTATAAATCGCTTATACTCTAAAAGCACACAGTCCTTCCTTTATTGGGGAAGGGCTGTTTTTTATTGGTTTAAACTTATTGCTTTCTAAGGGGAGTAATCATGGGACAACGTCCTGCTATTATTATTAACCGTCTTGATGCCGAACGCCTTCAGCGCTTGATCGACAATGCATCCGATAAAGACATGGCCGTGGCTCAGCTACTTGAGGAAGAGCTAGCACGAGGTGAAGTCTGCGACCCAGAAGATATCCCGGATGACGTGGTCAGCATGAATAGCCAGGTTCGCTTCACCGACCTTACCCGAGGGCTTAAGATGATTCGTACCCTCGTCTATCCGCACTCCCTGGAAAGCGTAGCGGACGGCATTTCGGTCATGGCGCCTATTGGCGCGGCATTGATCGGCCTTAAAGTAGGCGACATCATCGAGTGGCCGCTACCCAACAATACAGAGGCACGGCTCCGCATCGACGCCATTTACTGGCAGCCCGAACGCGAAAAGCAGTTTCACCGCTAAGTGACGCTAAAGAGTGAGCTGGCTCCGCTAGCTCATGACTAGGTCAGCTATTTTCTTCGCCCACTTAATCCACATAAAGAGGATCTATTCAGGGCGCCCTCAGCTTTCACATACCCCCTTCGGAAGACTATAACTAAGCGGCTCTTTATCGCATTAAACACACCGTCCCTGCTATTAGTCATAGCCATGGTACTTTTCACAATTCTTCCAGTGATAATGTACACATTGGACGGTTACCTTAAAACCTGAATTGGCAAAGCAATACAGCGCTCATAGGCGCTCTTACGCCAGGAAGCGGGCGCAGCGACTTCCTATCAAGAGAGGGTCGACTCAGGCCAAACGACAAAAAAACGTGATACGATAATCTTTTTTATTCGTCATATTTTCTGTCGTTTTTAGCGACAACCTCACCGCAAAGGGAATCAACTTTCACCATGTCGTCAGCTAAAGACTGCGTCGCTACGCTTATTGATGACTTCCAAAAGCGTCGGCCAATTCGCGCCGGCTCATTGATTATTACCGTCTATGGCGACTCTATCGTTCCTCGGGGCGGTACCGTGTGGTTAGGCAGTCTATCGAAACTGGTGGAGCCCATCGGTATCAATGAGCGGCTGGTGCGTACATCGGTTTACCGGCTGACCAATGAAACCTGGCTACGGGGTGAAAAGGTCGGTCGTCGCAGCTACTATCGGTTGAGTGGCCCTGGTCGGCGTCGTTTCGAACAAGCCTTCAAGCGTGTCTATCACGGCGCCCAGCCAGCCTGGTCGGGACAGTGGACATTGGTATTGCTGACACAGCTTCCCCCAGACCGGCGCCAGCAGATTCGTGATGAGCTTGAATGGCTAGGCTTTGGTAGTTTTGCTCAGGGCGTGCTGGCGCATCCAACGCTGTCATGTGCAGAGACCATGGCGGCCTTGCAAGAACTAGATGCAGCAGACGATACGATTGTAATGCAAACGCAGGCAATGGAGCCCATGACCAGTAAGCCGCTGCGTCTCCAGGTCAGAGAGAGCTGGAACCTCGACGAATTAGCCGAGCTCTACCAACGCTTTCTCGTTAAGTTTCGCCCACTCTGGAACGCGCTCAACGCAGAGAACAATTTGGGGCAGGAAGAGTGCTTCATTGCCCGCACTTTGCTTATTCATGAGTATCGCAAGGTTCAATTACGCGACCCCCTCCTGCCTGAGGAACTACTCCCCACGGCGTGGGAAGGACGCTACGCCCATCAGCTCTGCCGCAACCTTTATCGTTTGCTCTACGAACGTGCAGAACGCTGGTTGGATCAACATCTGGAAACCGCCGAGGGCCCACTACCCGCCCCCGGCCCCAGCTTCTACCAGCGCTTCGGCGGGCTGGATTGAACGCCTAACAAGACTGCTTAATCAGTCGTCACATCGAGCATAACGCACCTTATGGCTGTGGCGACTGATCCAGCGTCTGCTGTTTAGGCTGAGTATCACCAGCCAGCAAGGTTGGACGGTCAGCATCGAGTTCTGCCAGCGGTTCACAGGGCTCCAGGCTGTCCCGACAACGGCCCACTAAGCGCTGATACTCCTGGGTACCCTGCTGTTTCCAGTCGAACTCTTCATCACTCAGCGCGCGCTTAACCTTTGCGGGTGCCCCCATCACAAGTGACTGGGGCTCACACTCGAAGCCCGCCTTAACGAACGCTGCCGCCGCAACGATAGATCGTTCGGCAATGTTGGCGCCGTCCATCACCACGGCATTCATGCCGACCATGGCATCACGCCCAATCACGCAGCCATGCAGTACCGCGCCATGGCCGATATGGCCATCCTTCTCAACCTTGGTGACGCAGCCTGGGAAGCCGTGCATCACACAGGTATCCTGAAGGTTAGATCCCTCTTCCAGCACCAGCCGCCCGAAATCACCACGCATCACCGCGCCGGGGCCTACATAACAGTTGGGGCCCACGATTACGTCGCCAATTAACACCGCAGTAGGATGGACATAGGCGGTCGGGTGTACCACCGGCGTCACCCCTTCAAGTCGATAGTAAGGCATAACACTCTCCGTTAGCTTGATTGGCCGTGTGGGGTGCTGCCCCCATCGCCCGCTCTTCGAACTGTTCGGCCCCTGTCCCGTCAGTTGTGTAGCCACCTAGGGATATCGCGTTTTTGCTGCGCTGATTGCGTCATGGGGCGCTCCTGCGCTCAATCTCTTTTGATACGCAATATCAGCGAAGATTATATTTTACGTAACAAAACATCAAACACTTTACCTGTCGCCGTCTACTGAAGAATGGGCACACCGCTATCTAAAAACTCGACGCACCCTGCTGTAAGTCAGTTTTTTAGACGACCTTGGTTTTTTTATACCATCGTCTAACAATTATCTTATATTCGCAAAAAAGTCACACAACTTATTGTTAATAAATAACAAACTACCAACA
>CEGE01000254.1_pt1 | contig 16619 bp, 16 predicted proteins | sample 306311 | NCBI WGS metagenome assembly CEGE01 (sample SAMEA2755654, study PRJEB7226) | microbial mat metagenome | biome: microbial mat; feature: hypersaline; material: grass silage | place: USA | collected 2014-02-19 | depth 0 m | reverse complement strand
TAGTACCAGAGTAGTCACGTTTTCAGCACGTGGCATCTGTACGATAAAGTCAATGAAACCGTTCGAGAAGGTATGACCGTGAACCACACCCAGTGCGTTCGTCAGCACATAAGCAGCACCCGCCATGATGGCGTGAATACCGTAAAGTACCGGTGCGATGAACAGGAACGAGAACTCAATGGGTTCAGTGATACCGGTCAGGAACGACGTCAGAGCGGCCGATGCCATGATACCCATGATTTTGGCACGGTTCTCTGGCTTCGCTGAGTGAGCGATAGCAAACGCAGCGGCGGGTAGACCGAACATTTTGAACAAGTAACCACCGGCTAACTGACCAAAGCCGTTACCTGCTTCACGCGTTACGTCGTTAGCGGTCAAGAAACACGTCATGATACCGTTGACTTGCTCACCGGCGTTGTTAACACAGCTACCTGCTTCATAGAAGAAAGGCACGTTCCAGATGTGGTGCAGACCAAATGGGATCAATGCACGCTCTACCACACCGTAGATACCAAAGGCGGTAACAGGGTTTTGCTCTGCGGCCCAGTGAGAGAAGGTAGCGATCGCACCACCGATTGGCGGCCAGATCACAGACAGGATCACACCCAGAGCAATCGAAATAAAGCCGGTGATAATAGGCACAGAGCGTTTGCCGGCAAAGAAGCCGAGGTAGTCTGGCAGCTGAATCGTGTAGAAGCGATTAAACGTCCACGCTGCAACACCACCCGCGAGAATACCACCAAGCACACCTGTCTTGATCGTATCTACACCCATAACGGGTGCCATCACATCCAGCGTAGCCACCATGATGCCGTAACCGACAATCGCAGATAGGCCCGATACACCGTCGTTATTGGTGAAGCCAAGTGCCACACCTACCGCGAACAGCAAGGCCATTTGACCAAACACCGAGCCACCCGCTTGTTCCATCATGTGAGAAATGATGTCTGGCATCCAGCTAAAGTTGGCCGCACCAACACCTAATAGTATACCTGCAACCGGTAGCACAGATACTGGAAGCATCAGCGCCTTACCGACTTTTTGCAGATTAGCAAAGAGGTTTTTTGACATAGTTCTTGCTCCTAACAAGGACGTTTAACAATTGTGTCTCTGAAGACAGACCTTTCGATTCCCCCCGCAAGAGGTCACACGATACAACAGGTGCCCAGAGAACAAACGATTTGTGATTATTGAACTCACCCAAACTATAAGGGGGGAATCAGTACCTTGCCTATCCGTAACGACTTTACTGATTAAAAAGTAAATATAGATCACAAACCGAACGGGTGACAAAAACAGCAAAAACAAACATAAGTCTATGATTAAAAATGACTTTTTACACTGACGACGGATAGAAAGACCGCATAAAAAAACAGCGACTTAAAAACCTCAAAAGTTATTTCATGTAACGAAAAATCTCAGGCGCTCGATAAACGTTACAATGGCCGTTTTTTCTTTATTTTCCGTGTAGTTATGAGCAAATTGCGCCAGATCAAATTTCGAGCTGCATTCAGTGCAAAGTAAAAACCTGAGGAAAAAACAACCGATTATTGACGACAGTATAGCCAAATCATCATCAAAACGACGCGCTTGATAGCGGTAAAAAGCCGCGCTTTTTGTCGTTATCATTCATGGGTACATTCAGGTAGGAAAAAAGCCCGATTGAACAATCGGGCGACGTGGATTATTGCGGATTCGCACTCGAAAAAAGCGCAAAAAAGTTCCGGCTAGTGATATCACACACCGTTTCAACAGACTCACCTTTTAACATCGCCACGTATTCGGCGACCTCTTTCACGTAAGCCGGTTGGTTTTGCTTGCCACGATGCGGCACCGGAGCCAAATAAGGCGAATCCGTTTCGACCAGCAATCGTTCAAGCGGCAAACGCCGCACCACATCCTTTAGCTCCGTCGCTTTATTAAAAGTAACGATGCCAGAAATCGAAATGTAGAAGCCTAGCTCAATCGCCGCTTCTGCCATTTCATAGCTCTCTGTAAAGCAGTGTAGCACACCGCCCACACGCTCAGCGCCTTCCTCGCGCAAAATCGTCAAGGTATCCTCTCGCGCGGCACGGGTATGAATAATCAGGGGCTTATTTAGCTCGACAGCGAGGCGGACATGCTGACGGAAAATCGCTTGTTGCTGCTCGGCCAGTTCCGGTTGGTAGTGATAATCCAACCCAGTCTCCCCGATCGCGACCACGCGCTCATCCGCGGCCAGAGCTTTCAGTTGCTGATAGTCAAATCCATTTTCTATATCTAAGGGATGAACACCACACGAGGCAAAAACATGAGGATAAGGGCGGATCATGTCTAACATCGCCGGGAAACTATCCAATGTAACGCCAACAGAGAGAAAATAATCAACACCCCTTGCCTGTGCTTTATCCAGAACATCTTCCACATTCTGGTGCAGCGAATCATAGTCCAGTTTGTCGAGATGGCAGTGAGAGTCTATTAACACGTTATTCTCCAATCGATAATAGCCATTGGCTAAGTACCAATTCGGTATTTAGCCCAGTATGCGTTTGCAGCTGACGCTGCAGTTGATGTAATTGTCGCAATTGCGTATGGACGTGCTGAGTCGCCATCACATTCGCCACCTCAGCCACCAAGGCGTGATGATGGCGATGCAAAATAGCGTGTTTTGCGCCTTGTCGCCATTTGAGCACATCAAGTAGAAAGTGGCTCAGCCAGTCCAGTGAGGCGGGATAGTGTGCGACCAACACCTCTGACGTGTCAAATAGGCCAGTACGGCTTTTTACGTAGGTCGCGAAGCCATTGATCACCGCATGATGATGATCGAGTCCTCCAGATTCAACAAAATCACGTGCTGCCAATGGCGCACCGCGGTAAAGCGTGACCGCATGATCAGGAACCGTGCGCTTCAACGCTTGCTCAATCCAATGCTTCGCGGTTTCGTTATCCGGCTGTGGCGCTTTCCAGACGCTGCATCGACTGATAATGGTCGCTAACAAGCTATCAAGTGACGCGGTTAGCAACACGAAGTAACATCCTTCTGGCGGCTCCTCTAATGATTTTAATAGTGCGTTAGCCGCGGCCTCACCGAGGTTTTCAACGCGCTCAATCACGATAAAACGGGCACCGCCTAGCTGCGACGTTTCCATCGCTTGACGTTGCACCTTACGCACCGCATCAATGCCTATCTGCTTACCGGGTTTTTCAGGCATCAACCAGTGCATATCAGGGTGATTACCGGCATCAAATAACTGGCAACTATGACAACACCCACATGCTTGATCGGCTTGCTGCTTGCACAAACGCACCTTGGCCAAATGACTGGCCATTGCGCGCCGGCCGCTTCCCGGAGGGGCAGCCAGTAATACGGCATGTGGAAAGCGTGCGGTCACTAACAGTTGCTGCCAGTGCGTCCATACCGTATTAAACCAAGGAAACACGTGCGGGGCGGGATGGCGCGCGACGACTGACTCACTCATAACGTTTTCAGTTGCTTAAGCCACGTCAATAACGCCGTTTTAATGCTGGCGGTCACCACCTCGAGTGGTTGACTGGCATCGATAATCACCACACTCGGATCCTGGTGCGCTAACGCCAAATAACGCGCGCGAGTGCGCTCAAAAAAGTCGATCTGCATTTGCTCAATCCGATCGAGCTCACCGCGTCCACGGGCACGCGCCAACCCCATTTCAGGATCAATATCCATATATAGCGTCAAGGCGGGAGCAAAGTCACCGAGGACAGTCGCTTTTAAGCTTTCCATTAGTGCAGTATCCATCCCGCGTCCACCGCCTTGATACGCTTGGGAAGACATATCATGACGATCGCCAATCACCCACTGCCCTTTTGCCAACGCTGGTTTGATCACGTTTTCAACCAGTTGAACACGAGCCGCGTATAGCATTAATAACTCGGCTTTATCTGTTAAAGGCTCCTCAGGGTGGCCTTGTTTTACCAAGGTTCGTAACTGCTCTGCAAGTGGCGTCCCACCTGGCTCACGCGTAGTGATCACATCATGAATGCCGGCATCGTGGAGTACCTGCTTCACTTGACTAATAGCGGTACTCTTACCCGCCCCTTCAAGGCCTTCTACGACGATAAAATGATTGTTCATTGATTTCTCAACACTTTTAGGTAATCACGCACAGCTCGATTGTGTTCGGCCAATGTCGTGGAAAATTGATGGCCCCCTTTGCCTGTCGCGACAAAGTAGTAATAGTCCGTATGTGCCGGTTGCGCGGCAGCCATGATCGACGCTTTACCTGGCATCGCAATGGGCGTGGGCGGCAATCCATTAATCACATAGGTATTATAGGGTGTCGGCGTACGCAAATCGCGCTTACGGATATTGCCATCATATTGCTCTCCCATGCCGTAAATGACCGTGGGGTCCGTTTGCAAACGCATGCCTTTGCGCAACCGGTTAACAAATACAGAGGCCACGTTTTCACGCTCACTGGCAACGGCTGTCTCTTTTTCGATGATAGAGGCTAAGATCAACAACTCATAGGGCGTTTTAATAGGCAAGTCGTCGGCACGGTGTTGCCATGCTTTCTTGAGTGTGGCCTCCATGGCGCGCACGGCACGCTGTAACAGGTCAATATCCGTATCATTCACGTCGTACGCATAGGTTTCAGGCAGTAACAGTCCTTCTAACTGATCACCTGATACCCCGAGCTGTTCGGCAATGACCGCTTCACTGACACCCTCTAGTGTATGATCTAAGTGCGGTGCTGATTGCAGCTGCGCACGCCACTGTGCGAACGTGCTCCCTTCGACAAAAGTGATTGATGCCTGATACTGCTGTCCCGATCGGAGGGTGGTGAACGCTTGCGCGAGCGTTTGCCCAGGTTGAAATTGAAATGTCCCCGCTTGAACGCGGGTTAACTCAGGATACAGATGAGGAGCAAACTTGGCCCAGAGACTTGATGCCACCCAACCTTTGGCTTCAAATTGCCTTATAAGGCGTTGATAGTGCGCACCAGCCGGCACAGTGAATAATTGAGGAGATTGAATCGATAAGGGCGTCGCAACGAATGCTTTCGTCTGCCATATTACCACTGCGGCGGCCAGCACAACCAACGCCATTATCGCGCTGATCCCCCCTAAAAGTCGCTTTTTTAGCACGCGTTTAACCTCTGTTGTAACACCCGAGTCAGGGTATGTGTGTTAAATGGTGTGTCGTTGATTGCCGTGACCGGCACCACTTTCATTAAGGTGTTGCAGATAAAGACTTCATCGGCCTGGTAAAGCGCCGTCTCATCGATGCTCACCGTATGGCATTGAACATCCCCGACGCCCTCTAGCACAGCCATCACTTTATAGCGCATCAATCCAGCCACACCGGCATACTGTAACGCCGGCGTATAAACCACTGGGCCACTACGCCAAAAAATATTGGCAGATGAGGTTTCCACTACATGGCCAAACATATCGCTTACCACCAGGTCATCGGCTGTGGTGTCAGAGAGTGCCTGTTTGAGTAACACTTGCTCGAGCCGATTTAAGTGCTTTAACCCCGCCAACGGTGAGGCGCCCAATTGAATGGACGTGGTTGCCAGCGAGATCCCTTGTTGCTGCCACTGGTGGTAATGGGAGGGAAAAGGATGCAGACTAACGATAACCGTCGGTGCCGTGCACCCTTGGGGGCTATAGCCACGCCCACCTTGACCACGGGTGATGATCACTTTCAGAACCTGCTCACCTTGAGCCTGTTGACAGGCCAAATCAAGGGTGTGCGCTAATAGGAGCCAGTCAACGTCTGCAATGGCTAAACGCTGACAGGTATCCTGGAGGCGAAGAAGATGTGCATCGCGATCGAGCAACACCTTGGAATACACATGACCTGTGGTAAAACAACCATCGCCAAATTGTAAGCCCCGATCGGACACCGCTATCTCGGTGCTAAGCTGTCCATTAACCCAATGCATGATTCCTTGCCACCTCACCAATAAAAACGGCCCGACAAATCGGACCGTTATTATATCAAAATCTCTCAATCAAAATCTCTCATCACGCAGCGCTCACTGCGCGTGTCATTAGATTTTTTTGAAGATCAAAGAGCCGTTGGTGCCACCAAAGCCGAATGAGTTACACAGCGCGTAATCCATTTTTACATCGCGCGCATGATGTGGCACATAATCGAGATCGCACCCTTCATCAGCATTATCAAGGTTAATCGTCGGCGGTACAATTTGGTCAATCAATGACATCGCGGTAATGATCGACTCCACCGAGCCTGCCGCGCCAAGAAGGTGTCCTGTCATTGATTTGGTCGAAGACACCAAAACGCTATCCGCGGCTGCCCCCATCGCACGGCGCACGGCCTTACTCTCGGCCACATCACCCGCCGGGGTTGAGGTGCCATGGGCATTGATGTAACCAATTTGCTCAGGCGTAATGCCTGCATCACGAATGGCAGCTTCCATCGCAAGTGCAGCACCAGAGCCGTCTTCACTGGGTGATGTCATATGATACGCATCACCACTCATACCAAAGCCGACGAGCTCACAATAAATCGTCGCCCCGCGAGCTTTAGCGTGTTCATATTCTTCAAGCACCATCACACCGGCACCGTCGCCGAGGACAAAACCATCACGATCTTTATCCCAAGGACGCGAGGCCGCTTGAGGATCATCGTTGCGAGTCGACAGCGCTTTCGCTGCAGCAAAACCACCGATACCCAGCTCTGTCGAGGCTTTTTCGGCGCCGCCTGCCACCATGGCATCGGCATCACCAAACGCAATCATACGCGCCGCATGGCCAATATTGTGTAGGCCGGTGGTACACGCGGTTGAAATCGAGATATTTGGACCGCGCATGCCATAGTTAATCGACACGTGACCGGCAATCATATTGACGATGGTTGATGGCACAAAGAAAGGGCTAATTTTACGTGGACCCTTCTCCACAAATGCACGGTGGTTCTGTTCAATTAAACCAAGGCCACCAATGCCCGATCCGATCGCAACACCAATACGGTGTGCATTGTGGTCGTCAACTTGCAGTCCGGAGTCTTGAATGGCTTGAACACTGGCCGCGATGCCGTATTGAATGAACAAGTCCATTTTTCGTGCATCTTTTTTCGACATGTAGTCTTCACAGTTGAAGTCTTTAACCATGCCGGCAAATTGAGTAGCAAAGGCGCTGGCATCAAAATGCTCAATGGCGGAGATACCGCTTTGCCCGGCTAGCAGAGCTTTCCATGAGGACTCAACTGAGTTACCGACGGGTGATAACATACCCATGCCAGTCACAACAACACGACGCTTAGACACGATGATATTCTCCGGAGAATATTAATTTGGATTGTAGAGTAGAGTAAAAAAAACACAGGCGGTCAAGGAGACCGCCTGGTAGGATTCTGAGATTACGCTGAAGCGCCGACTACGTAGTCGATAGCGGCTTGTACAGTCGTGATCTTTTCTGCTTCTTCATCTGGAATCTCTGTTTCGAATTCCTCTTCAAGAGCCATTACCAGCTCAACGGTATCCAGAGAGTCCGCGCCCAAGTCGTCTACAAATGAAGCTTCGTTTTTCACTTCTGCTTCGTCGACACCTAGTTGCTCAATGATGATTTTCTTTACGCGTTCTTCAATAGTACTCATTTATAATATCCCTCAAATAGTCGTCGCGAGAGTGAAAATTGGCTGTAGTGTAGTGAAACCAGCCTCATTAATAAAGTAAAAATTCCGATAAAATTAAGAGGTCGTACCGCTGACCGCTTAAACCATCGCCATTCCGCCATTAACGTGAATGGTTTCACCGGTAATATAAGCTGCTCCATCTGACGCCAAGAATGTCACCGCAGACGCAATTTCATCTGGCTTGCCTAATCGTGCAGCAGGAATATTAGCAAAAATACTTTCTTTTTGCTCTTCCGTTAACGCTTTTGTCATATCCGTATCAATAAACCCAGGTGCCACGCAGTTCACGGTAATACCACGTGCTGCCACTTCTTTGGCCAAAGACTTGCTGAAACCAACCAGCCCCGCTTTCGCGGCGCAATAGTTAACCTGCCCAGGGTTCCCTGTGGTACCAACCACTGAACTGATATTAATAATGCGACCATTACGACGTTTCATCATGCCACGAACCACTGCTTTGCAGACACGGAAAATAGCCGTTAAATTGGTGTCGATAACAGAGTTCCACTCATCGTCTTTCATACGCATCATTAAGTTGTCGCGAGTAATACCGGCATTATTGACCAGAATATCGATACTACCGAACTCTTTTTCAAGCGACTTTACTGTTTCCTGAACGCTATCAGCGTCAGTTACGTTCAAAGCAATACCTTTGCCTTTATCACCAAGGTAATCGGAAATAGCGGCAGCCCCTTTGTCTGAGGTTGCGGTTCCTATTACTGTTGCTCCTTGCTGAACAAGCTGCTGCGCGATTGCTTTGCCAATGCCACGACTAGCTCCTGTTACTAACGCAACTTTATTCTCCAAGCTCATCACTTATTCACCTTTTAAATTGAATTCAATGCATCAGCGGTGTTTAACGCTGAACAATTAAATGATTTAGTTATACGTTTATTCAAGCCCGTTAATACTTTCCCCGGACCGACTTCGAATGCTTTTTCCACGCTCATATCAGCGGCTTTCTCAACAGACTCTGTCCAACGCACCGGACAATAAAGCTGTCGGACCAATGCGTCTTTTATCGCTGCCGGGTCTGTCTCAACCATGACATCAACATTGTTGATAACGTCAATTACCGGTGACTTCACGGTAATACTTTCCAGTTCCTGCTTTAATTTTTCGGCTGCTGGCTTCATTAACGCACAGTGCGAAGGCACGCTAACAGGCAGAGGTAAAACACGTTTAGCGCCTGCTTCTTTCAACGCTTCGCCGGCACGGGAAACTGCTGAGGCATGACCGGCAATAACGACTTGCCCCGGTGAGTTATAATTTACCGGAGTGACAACTTCGCCCTGGGCCTGCTCTTCACAAATTTGCTTAATAACATCGTCATCTAAACCGATAACGGCTGCCATTGCCCCTTCACCGTCAGCAACAGCTTCCTGCATAAACTTGCCGCGTGCTTCAACGAGTTTAACTGCATCTTTAAAGTCGATAGCGCCTGCACAAACCAACGCCGAATATTCGCCCAGGCTGTGCCCTGCCATGACCAAGTCATCGCCTAGACCTTTGTCTTTAGCAACACGATATAGCGCAACGCTGGCAGTCAGTAACGCAGGTTGAGTGAACTGTGTTTCATTGAGCTGGTTGTTGGAGTCTTGCTGCACAAGCTCCCACACGTCATAGCCAAGCGCATCGCTTGCCTGTGCGAACGTCTCTTTTATGATCCCAAACTCGTCGGCTAATTCACCAAGCATACCAACGCTCTGAGAGCCTTGTCCCGGGAAAAATAACGCTGTCGTCATAACTACCCTCTTAATATCGAATTAATGCTGAGCCCCAGGCGAATCCACCACCAAAGGCTTCTAATAATAGGTTCTGCCCACGTTTAACGCGACCATCTTTAATCGCCCAGTCTAACGCAATTGGCACCGATGCGGCAGATGTATTACCTGTTTTGTCCAAAGTAATAACCACTTGTTCCATCGACATGTTTAATTTTTTTGCCGTCGCTTTAATAATGCGCAGGTTCGCCTGGTGTGGTACCAACCAATCCAATTCTTCCGGTGACATCTTATTCGCCGACAATGTATCGGTAACCAAGCTACTCAGTTTTGCCACAGCAACTTTGAAGACTTCATTGCCTTTCATGTACATCCAGGCATCGTCTTGCGGGCTAGCTTTGCGGTTTGCCTGTTTCGCCCCCAGTAAATGACTGTATTCACCCGCGCTGTACAAGTGCGTTGAAACAACACCGGGCTCTTTACTCTGCTCGAGTATGACCGCACCGGCCCCGTCACCGAACAGAACCAAGGTGTTTCTGTCGTTGGGGTTACACAGTCGCGCCAGAACATCGGTGCCAATAACTAAAGCACGCTTATATTGACCGGTTTTAATGAAGTTATCGGCGACCGATAGCGCAAAAATAAAGCCTGAACAAGCCGCACCAATATCAAATGCGGGAATATTTGTGACATCGAGCATTCGCTGAATTTCGCAGGCAGCACTTGGAAACGCATGCTCAGCTGAGGTTGTCGCCACAACGATAACGTCGATATCCTGAGCTTTTAGCTGACTACTTAATAAGGCTTGTTTCGCAGCTTCATAGCCAAGCGTTGCGGCTGACTCATTCGCAGCTGCAATTCGTCGCTCTTTAATGCCGGTACGTTCAGTAATCCATTCGTCTGATGTGTCAACACGGGTGGCAAGATCATTATTTGTAAGACGTTGTTCCGGTAAATAATGACCGGTACCAACAATTCTCGAGTATGTCATAACAACTCTGCATTTTAAGGCTGTTCAGATAAGACCGCTTCGACCCTGTTCTTGATTCGGTCAGGAAGCTGCTCGTGCGCCTCTGCTACAGCTTGCTGGATAGCGCTGTAGAATGCTTCCGCATTGGCACTTCCGTGGCTTTTAATCACCACCTGGCGCAATCCTATCAAACTTGCTCCGTTGTAGTGGTCGGGCTTCAGCCTGTCCCACGATTTATGTGTGCGTCGTTGTAAGAATTTGAAGAAAAATCGATACAGCCAATGAGAGTTAAGTGTGTCTCTCATTTGCTCAATAATAAAGGTTGCCAAGCCTTCGCAGCTTTTTAACGCAATGTTACCGACAAAGCCATCGCAAACGATAACGTCGGAGCGACCACTGAATAAATGATTGCCTTCAATAAAACCGTTGTAATTTAAGCCTTCACACTGAGCGAGTCTGACCGCAGCATTACGAACCACATCACTGCCTTTAATTTCCTCTTCCCCCATATTGAGCAAGCTTATTTTCGGTTTTTCTATGTTAAGTAGGTGCTCTGCAGCAACCGAACCCATTACACCAAACTGGAACAAGGTATCGGAGTCGCAGCTGGCGTTTGCGCCTAAATCTAATAAAAACGACTTACCACCGACACGGTTAGGAATAGCGGTCATCAGCGCAGGCCTTAAAACTCCGGGTAAGGTTTTTACCGTAAAATACGCATTAGTCATTAAGGCGCCGGTATTACCACCGCAGACCATTGCATGGCATTGTTCATTGGCAAGGGCTTGCAGCGCAAGACGCATAGAAGAATTAGGTTTGCTACGTAACGACTGACCAGGTTTGTCGTCCATGAGAATAGTCTGCTCAGCATGAATAAGGCTGACAGCAGTGCTTTCATTGAGGTTGTATTGCTTCAATAGCGGATTTATTTGGTCTTTGTGACCAAACACTGTGAAGTGGGTATTGGGATAAGTTGAAACAGCTCGTTCCAGAGCTTCAATAACAATAGAGGGGCCATTATCGCCCCCCATTGCATCAATCGCTATATTAAGTTCAGGCATAGCCTGTCTTACTTATTAACGACCTTGCGACCTTTATAATAACCGTCGGCTGTTACGTGGTGACGACGATGCGTCTCACCCGTAGTTGAGTCAACCGACAGTGTTGGGCCGTCTATCGCATCGTGTGAACGACGCATGTCGCGTCTTGAACGACTTTTCTTACTTTTTTGAACAGCCATTTACGCTATCTCCTGATTATTTACGCTTTAATTCTTGTAATACGGCAAATGGGTTATCAGATTCGTCTTTATCAGACTCGTCGATTTCGCCCCATGTCATCGCATCACGGTCTACCTGACAAGACTTAGCGTCGTGCTTAGGTACTAAAGGCATTGCCAGAATTAATTCATCTTCGATAAGCCCATGCAGATTGATTTCACCGAATTCATTCGCCTCGATAGCTTCATAGCTTTCAGGGAAGTCATCAGCCACCTGCCGCTTAGTGACAGGAGCATACGCAAATTGCGCAAAAATATCAACTGCTAAAGGCGTATTGCAGCGTTCGCAACGTACTTGAACATGTACCTTTGCGTCACCTGCAAAATAGCTTATGCCTTGTTCATCAATACCAAACTCAACTTTGACGTCAGGATCAGGACATGACTCTACGAGCAACTCCTGAAACCGAGTTAACGTTTTTGCTGGTACTAAGCCCTCGTAAATGACCTTTTTATTGGCACATTTTACGGGGTCTACCGTTACGGGAATACGAACCTTTTGCATAGCGCGCGAATGTTACCTTAAGTTGGTGTTCAGTGGCAAGATAAATCGGACGTTACCGACAATTATCTACAATTAATTAACTCAGTGGATTAATCCCCTGAGATCTTAGCATATCCAGTAGCGCAATCGTCGGAAGTCCAATAAGAGTATTAGGGTCATTCCCTTTCATTTCACTGAACAAACTGACGCCCAGGCCTTCACTTTTAAAACTGCCGGCACAATCAAGCGGTTGCTCTAATTCAACATATCGAGCTATTTCATCAGCCGTTATATTATCCCGAAAGGTTACGAAGAACGGTTCAATTCGTACTTCGCACTGAGAAGTTTCGGAATTTAATACAGCAAGCCCTGTATAAAAGGTCACCGTTTTGCCCACAAAGCTTTTTAGCTGCTCAATGGCTTTTTCCTCGGTACCCGGCTTGCCAAGAATTAAGCCGTCGCATACCGCGACTTGATCGGAGCCAATAATAATAGACGGTTCACCATTTAGTTTTCTCACCACAGCTTGCGCTTTTTCTTCCGCTAAACGCCCTACCAGCTGCTCTGGCTGCTCTTCATTAACTGCAGACTCATCAATGTCTGGCTTTACGACGTTATAAATTAAGTGCAGTTTGTCCATTATAGCCCGACGGTATTTTGAACCAGAGCCAAGCACTAGGGGGAGTGTCATAACCTCTCCTTTAAAATAAAGTTCGAAAGTTCAGTCAGAGATGGCGCAATATATTCAGCGCCTGCCGCTTTTAGTTGGTCGGCCCGGTGCGCGCCCATAGTCACGCCAATAGGAAAAACACCAGCGGCACTGGCCATTTTCATATCATGTATTGAGTCGCCCACCATAACTGTATTGTCAGGCGAATAGCCTGCCTCATGCATTAATTCTATGAGCATATCTGGGTTCGGCTTGCCTTTTGATTCATTGGCGCAACGGGAATAAGGAAAGAACTGGGCCATATTCGTTTCCTGCCACACTCTGTCCAGGCCTCTTCGAGCTTTGCCAGTTGCAACCCCAAGTTGCACATTGCTTGAACGCAACGCTTCAAGCGAGTTAACGGCATCGTCAAACATGGGCGATGCTACTGTGTTCAGTGTGACGTATTCGTCTTTGTAACGCTCTAAAAAGGTCTGTTTTTTTTGGGAGTCCAAAACACCAAAAAGCCTCTCAATAGCAGGCTCCAGACTAAGCCCTATGATATCTTTTGTCGCCTGCTCTGAGGGCACTGCTAAACCAACGTGTTCGGCTGTCCGCTGCATTGACGAAACGATACGGCCAATGGAATCCATTAAGGTTCCATCCCAGTCAAAAACAACGAATTGAAATTTCGACATTACGGCAACCTACATCATTGTTTCGTTAGCTTCGACAGGGTCGCGCTGAGGTTTTCATCTAAGGGCGCTTCGAACTGCACGTCTTTTTCCGTTTCTGGGTGCTTAAATGAAAGCTTCCAGGCGTGTAAGAATAGTCGCGTCAGTCCTTTAGACGCCATTAACTCGTCAAAGTCAGTGTCACCATATTTAGGATCTTTAGCGATAGGGTGTCCTGCGTGCAAGCAATGCACTCGAATTTGGTGCGTCCGGCCAGTCAACGGCGATGCTTCTACAAGGGTCGCCTCGGCGTAGCGCTGGTAAATACGAAAGCGCGTTTGCGACGGTTTACCTTCTGCACTGACACGAACAACCCGTTCACCAGATTGAAGCGTATTCTTTTGTAGAGGTGCTTCTACCATACGCACCCTTTTTTGCCACTGTCCTCTAACTAACGCCAAATACTGCTTATTCATTTCTTTGTTGCGCAACTGTTCATGCAGTAACTTCAGCACTGAGCGCTTTTTCGCAACCAAAAGAATGCCACTGGTGTCCCGGTCTATTCGGTGCACCAGCTCTAAGTGTTTGTCATTAGGCCTTAGTGCCCTAAGTCCTTCAATCAATCCAAAGTTTAGTCCCGAACCGCCGTGCACGGCAAGACCCGAAGGTTTATTGACGACAATAAAAGACGCATCTTCGTATAGAATGTGCTCTTCCAGGCGGGCTATTTTATCGAGTTTAGCCGAAGGTAAAGGTGCCTTTTCAGCAACTTTTACCGGCGGAATACGAATTAAGTCGCCACTATTTATTTTATAGTCTGGCTTAGCCCGTTTTTTATTAACCCGCACCTCGCCTTTACGAATAATTCGATAAACCAGTGACTTTGGCACTTTGTTTAATTGGGCAATAAGGAAATTGTCCAGGCGCTGCCCCGATTCATCGGTCAGTACGGTATGCCAGCGGACTTTTTGTTGAATGCTCTTCATGGCGGTATTTTAGCATGCTTCCTAGCAATATTCAGTGAAATTAGCGCTTGTATTTTCGGCGTTTTTCGTGAAATAATTAAGTGTCAAAGTCCATCGTGGATGGCAGACAAAGAAACTAATTCGCGCAATCGTGTCAACAGAGCGACGCATTATCCACATCAGCATACGGTTGAAAAGTCTTAATCAAAGAGAATAAGCAAAAATCCGAGATGTTGATGGCACGGAAAAAGAACAGAGAAACCTCGCTCAAAAGAAAGAGCGATTGCAGACGTAACATATAGCGACAATATGACACCGGATGTAATGGTGTTATCGGCACAGTCAAAATCATTTTAACCACACGTTTCAATGACGGGTGGCACAGGCGCTAAGCCTGTACAACAGACGAATTCGATAATCGCACGAGCACCAGAGTGTGTGTGTCATATTGTGGCCCGGAAACATTGAGTCACAGTAATGAAAAGAATGCTAATAAACGCCACGCAGCTAGAAGAGTTGCGTGTTGCGTTGGTCGACGGCCAGCGCCTTTACGATCTGGATATTGAAAGTCCAGGACATGAACAAAAGAAAGCGAATATCTACAAGGGTAAAATAACCCGTATAGAGCCCAGCCTCGAAGCCGCTTTCGTCGATTATGGCGCAGAGCGTCATGGTTTCCTTCCTTTAAAAGAAATTGCCAAGACTTACTTTCCAGAGGGATATACCTTCCAGGGACGTCCAAACATTAAAGACGTTGTTTCTGAAGGTCAGGAAGTCATTGTTCAAATCGACAAAGAAGAGCGTGGTCAGAAAGGCGCGGCACTAACAACCTTTATTTCTTTGGCAGGCAGTTACCTGGTATTAATGCCAAATAACCCTCGTGCCGGCGGTATTTCTCGCCGTATTGAAGGCGACGAACGCTCTGCCTTGAAAGAAGCCCTGTCGGAAATTAACGTACCGAAAGAAATGGGCCTTATTGTCCGTACCGCAGGCGTTGGCAAATCAAAAGAAGAATTAGAGTGGGACTTAAACGTTCTTATTCATCATTGGGAAGCTATTAGCAAAGCGGCTACCGAGCGCCCTGCTCCATTCTTGATTCACCAGGAAAGTAACGTCATTTTCCGCGCCCTTCGTGACTATTTACGTCGTGACATTGGCGAAGTGCTTATCGATAGCCCGAAAGTCTACGAGCAGGTACGTAATCATATTCAAATTATTCGTCCTGACTTCTTGCAGCGCGTTAAGCAATATGAAGGCGATGTTCCATTATTCAGCCATTACCAAATTGAGAGCCAAATTGAGTCAGCGTTCCAACGTGAAGTTCGTCTACCTTCAGGTGGCTCAATTGTTATTGATCCGACCGAAGCTCTGACTTCAATAGATATCAACTCGTCACGCGCAACTAAAGGCGGCGATATTGAAGAAACAGCGCTGCAAACAAACCTGGAAGCGGCTGAAGAAATTGCGCGTCAACTGAGACTTCGTGATGTTGGTGGCTTAGTCGTTATCGACTTTATTGACATGACACCCGCCAGACACCAACGCGACGTTGAAAATCGACTACGTGACAGTCTTGCACAAGACCGTGCCCGTATTCAGGTGGCTCGCATTTCGCGTTTTGGCTTAATGGAAATGTCTCGTCAGCGTCTGCGTCCGTCACTTGGTGAGTCGGCAAACAATGTATGTCCTCGCTGTAATGGTCAGGGTACTATTCGCTCTAGTGACTCGTTAGCCTTATCTATTCTGCGTCTCATTGAAGAAGAAGCGCTGAAAGACAACACCATACAGGTTCATGCACAAGTACCGGTAGACGTAGCAACGTACTTGTTGAACGAAAAACGTCAGTCGCTCAATCATATTGAAAAGCGTCATGATGTTAAAATCGTGATTATTCCAAACCATCACTTAGAAACGCCACACTTCGAGGTATTGCGTATTCGTGATGATGAAGTGCCAGAAGCGGCAAGCTTTGAGTTGGTGCAAAAGCCAGAGCAACACGAGTCATCGGTTTCTATCACCTTAACTCAAGAGTCCGCTAAGTTTGACGAACCGGCACTAAAAGGTTTACAAGCGCCAAGTGCAGCGCCGGCCCCTGCTCCTGCACCAACACCGAAACAGCCTGAGAAACCGTCTTTATTAAAACGCTTATCGACTTGGCTGGGTAAACTTTTCGAGAGTGAAGAAGAAACCGATAAGAACAAGCAAAGTTCTAATCAGCGTAGACCAAACCAGCGTCGAAACAACAATAAC
>CEGE01001814.1_pt1 | contig 16632 bp, 14 predicted proteins | sample 306311 | NCBI WGS metagenome assembly CEGE01 (sample SAMEA2755654, study PRJEB7226) | microbial mat metagenome | biome: microbial mat; feature: hypersaline; material: grass silage | place: USA | collected 2014-02-19 | depth 0 m | reverse complement strand
TTTTAATACATTAAAAATCTAGTGCTGGAGTGTAGTGTTGTTAGTTTACATGTGATTTTTACTTATATAAGCAGTAGTCACATTGTCCGGCTTAAGTGTTTCTGATTGGGAAGTGGCAATTTTTTTATTGCTTTAAAGTATCCTTGTGTTACCTGCTATACACTTTTTAGTCCAGAAATATGCAATGCAACAAGTAGGCATGAATAAAAACATCGGAATTAAATAAGCTTGAAAATAAGAGCGTAGGGAAACTCGTTTAATTGACGATAATGGCGAGGTGGTATTTTGAAAATCTTGGTCATAGGGAACATGGGCTATGTTGGCTCCGTTGTGGTGCGGGAGCTAGCCTTACGTCACCCATCCGCCACTCTTCATGGGTATGACACTGCCTACTTCGCACACTGTTTGACGAATGCCGAACTTCTTCCTGAGCGCTATCTCGACCAGCAGTTTATGGGGGATGTGCGAGATATTCCGGCTGATTTTTTTGAAGGTTATACGGCTGTAGTTCAACTGGCGGCGATTTCCAATGACCCCATGGGAGACCGTTTCGCCGCAGTGACAGCTGAGGTCAATCAGCAGGCGACGGTTGAGATTGCCAAGGCAGCGGCTCAGGCGGGGGTGGAAAACTTCGTTTTTGCCTCAAGTTGCAGCATTTATGGCATCGCTTTAGGGGCTCCGCGCAGTGAGTTGGATCCCGTGGCTCCCGTTACCGCCTATGCCTGCTCGAAAATAGCAGCTGAAGAAGCGTTAGCCGGCATTGGGGGCGACATGGTGATTACCAGTTTACGCTTTGCGACTGCTTGCGGAATGTCAGAGCGTTTACGGCTGGATCTGGTGCTCAATGATTTCGTTGCCTGTGCCCTAAGTCAGCAGCATATTACCGTGCTTAGCGATGGGTCTCCCTGGCGGCCCTTGATCGACGTCTCCGATATGGCCAGAGCTGTCGATTGGGCAGTACAGCGCAAGCCTGAAAACGGCGGGCGCATACTCAATATCAATACCGGATCGAACGAACGCAATCATCAAGTGCGAGACTTAGCCACTGCAGTGGCCAAAGCCGTTCCCGGCACCACGCTGAGTATCAATACCCAAGCCCCGGCGGACAGTCGCTCCTACCAAGTGGATTTCAGCCTGTTTGCCAAGTTGGCACCTGAGCACCAACCACAAATGACGCTAATAGATTCGATCATGGGATTGATCAATGGGCTCAAAAGCATGGAGTTTTCCGATACCCAGTTCCGAGCCTCGCGCTATATGCGTCTGCATGCGCTGCAGGCACATATCACTGCGCACCGTCTATCTGAAAACCTGCGCTGGCAAATGTGTGATGCAGTCACCCCGAGTGCTTTGTCTGCTGCTACCCACATTAACCTTGAGGCCTGAAACGGAGGCTAGACTATGAAAGTCGCAATTTTCGCGGGAGGGTTCGGAACGCGCTTAAGTGAAGAAACAGCCATTCGCCCCAAGCCCATGGTGGAAGTGGGTGGTCGGCCGATCCTTTGGCATATCATGAAGATGTACGCCCATCATGGCTTAAAGGAGTTTATCGTCCTGGGTGGCTATAAGGTGGAGTACATCCGTGACTATTTCCTCAATTATCGCGGCAATCGAACCGATTACACCATCGATCTGAAGACAGGTAACGTCGACTGGCTTCAGAGCGTTAATGATGATTGGAAAATCACTGTGCTGGATACAGGCGCCGATGCCATGACCGGAGGGCGTCTCAAGAAGGCAATGTCCCTCCTGGCAGATGAGCCTTTCTGTTTGACCTATGGCGATGGGTTGAGTGATCTGAATATCAATGCCTTGATCGACTCACATCTGGCCTCGAAAAATTGGTGCACCCTGACGGCAGTAACGCAGCCGGGCCGCTACGGTGCCCTGCGTTTGAAAGAGGGCAACAGCCAGGTAGAGGGCTTTCGTGAAAAGGGCGAAATAGATGGAGGGCTGATCAATGGCGGCTTCTTCGTCTGTAATCCAGAAGTGTTCGAGACGATCGACGATAGCCAGACCGTATGGGAAAACGAGCCCATGAACCGGATGATCGAGCTGGGGAAATTGGGCTACTTCCATCATAACGGGTACTGGCAAAGCATGGATACGCTGAGAGACAGAATGGTACTCGAGACCGCCTGGGCAGAAGGCGCCCCCTGGAAGCTCTGGAAGGAATGAACCATCAATGATTATTGTTGATACGGCGCTTGCCCAACGAGAGGCGCAGGGTAATCCCATTCGAGTGGGGATGGTCGGGGCGGGGTTCCAAGCGGGCGGTATCGGTCTGCAGATTATGACCGCTACGCCCGGGATGCGCCTTTGTGCGATTGCCAATCGTCATTTGGATGCAGCGATCAAAGTCTTCCAGCAAACCGGGATTGAGCCAGTCGCCTGCGAGACTCAGCAGGAACTTGAAGCGGCGATTGCGGCTGGGCGACCGGCAGTCATCGAGGATGCCGTGGCACTGGCACGCGCAGAGGGATTGGATGCAATTATTGAAGTCACTGGCTCGTTGGAGTTCGCGGCGCATGCCGTCCTGGCGGCGCTGGAAAGTGGTAAAGAAGTCATTCAAATGAACGCGGAACTCGACGGCACGATCGGCCCCATCTTGAAAGTGAAAGCCGATGCGGCAGGGGTTGTCTACAGCTTTGCTGATGGCGACCAGCCTGGTGTACAGATGAATCTCTATCGGTTCGTCGCCGGGCTAGGCATTAAGCCGGTACTGTGTGGCAACATTAAAGGCTTGCATGACCCATATCGCAATCCGGCTACCCAGGAGAGCTTTGCTAAACGCTGGGGGCAAAAGCCGGCAATGGTGGCCTCTTTTGCTGATGGCACCAAGATATCGTTCGAACAGGCGATCGTCGCCAACGGCACCGGTATGCAAGTGGCGCAACGCGGTATGTTGGGCCCTGATTTCTCCGGTGGCGTAGCCGGTGGCCCTTTACTGCCCATCGAACAGGCGGTGTCGGCATTTGAGCCCTACTTGAACCCAGAGGAACCGGGTTTGGTTGATTATGTTGTTGGAGCGCAGCCAGGGCCGGGCGTATTTGTGCTCGGGACGATTGATAGCCCCCGCCAGCGCCACTATCTCGAACTCTACAAGTTGGGCGAGGGGCCATATTACTGCTTCACAACGCCCTACCACCTTTGCCATTTCGAAGTGCCCACGTCCGTTGCCCGTGCCGTGCTTTTCCGTGATCCAGTGTTATCCCCCTTAGAGGGCCCGAGGGTGGGCGTTATCGCCATAGCCAAAAAAGCGTTGCGAGAGGGGGGAACAATAGAAGAACTCGGCGGTTTTGAAGTCTATGGTGTGGCGGAAAACATTGAGGTAATACGCAGGGAACGGCTGTTGCCTATCGGGCTAGCGCTGGGCTGTCAGGTGGTGGGCCATGTGGAAAAGGATGCGGCGCTGACCTTTGATGATGTGCGTATACCGCCAGGGCGGCTGATCGACCGTCTTTATGCCGAACAGGAAGCCATGTTTGCCCTGGAATTGACGTCTGGTGTCGCTGCTACTTTCACGGAGTAAGACATGCATTTTCATCAAACGAACCTCAAGGATGCCCGCCTGATAGAACTTGAACCACATGGTGATGAGCGCGGTTTTTTTGCCCGTACCATGTGCCATGCGGAGTTTGAGCACCATGGCCTGCTGAGTGATTTTGTGCAGCAGAATACCTCCTTTTCTGCTCAGCGAGGCACCTTAAGGGGGTTGCATTATCAGCGGCAGCCCCATGCCGAAGCTAAACTGGTGCGCTGCATTCGAGGCGCGATTGTCGATATTATCGTGGATATCCGTAAAAACTCGGAAACCTACTTGCACCATCAGTTATTTGAATTAACCGATGCAAACCGGCACCAGCTGTATGTACCGCCAGGCTTTGCGCACTCCTTTCAGACGCTGACCGACGATGTTGAAGTCAGCTATCTGGTCTCGGCTGCCTATCATCCCGAGGCTGAAAGTGGTTTGCGCTATAACGATGAACGTCTCGCGATTGAGTGGCCGATTCCACCCACGGTGGTGTCTGAAAAAGACGCTAGCTGGCCCTTAATCAGTGAGCGAAACGAAGTGCTTTTTTGACCACTTGCCAATAGCTAGTAGCGAATCCAGATATCAAACACACTAAAAAAGGGGCAGCGTGATTGCTGCCCCTTTAGGTAATATCTAGCTAGTGATGACCCATCAATCAGTGGGCTTTGCCACCAGCGAGCGGGTCTCTTCACGCGCTTCGGTGAGCACTACGCGTAACGGATCACCAAGCTTGTAACGCTCTTCGCCCTCGATCTGGATACGGCCCTCTTTATCGTCAATGACCACTTTGCTACGGTCACTGTGCATCAAGGGCGCGGGTACAAACGCCGTTGCGCCGTTTTCCACCAGACGAACGCGCATGCCGCCACGGTTGATGGCCATGATTTCGGCCTCAAACGTATCCTGGTTCTGCGCAGCGGGCGTTAGGTAACGCACGTAGAGCCAGTCTTTCACGTCGCGCTCGGCCATACGGTTCAAGCGGCGGCGTTCCGTCAACTGCTCGGTGAGCTGCTGGGTCGCTTCGGCGGGGGCCTGTTCGCCTTTCAACACGCGTTTGATCAGGCGGTGGTTGACCATATCGCCATACTTACGAATTGGCGACGTCCAGGTAGCGTAGGCGGCTAGGCCCAGGCCAAAGTGAGGGCCGGGCTGGGCCGACATGCTGGTAAAACCCTGGAAGCGCCGCAGGCGCGCATCCAGCCAGGCGTCATCGCGGCTTTCCAGCGCACGCTTAAGCTCGGTGTAGCGGGCAAGCTCGGTGAGCGCTTCGCGCTCAACCACGATCTCCTGACCTGCCAGGAACTCCTGGGCGGCTTCGGCTTTTTCCGGCTCGAAAGCACGGTGCACGTTAAAGATACCGTGGCCGATATGCTGGGCCAGGAAGTCCGCGCAGCAGGCGTTGGCCACAATCATCGACTCTTCGATCATGCGGTTGGCAATGCGGCGCTCTTCGGTGCGCACCGCCAATACGTTACCGGCGGGATCGAGATCAAACACGTAGTCGGGGCGGTCTTTAAACACCAGCGCGTGTTCATTGCGCCAAGCGGTACGCGCTTCGGTCAAATCACGCAGCGCAGTAAGCTGTTCGGCGATCTCATCCGCGGGTGCCCAGTCGCCTTGACCTTCGATCCAGTCGGAGACGTTGTCGTAAACGAGCTTGGCGTGAGATTTAACGTTCGCCGCAAAAAAGCGGTAATCGCCCATGCTGCCGTCAGCATTAATATCCAGCGTACAGGCCAGCGCGGGGCGCTCCTTGCCTTCCCACAACGAGCAGAGATCATCTGCTAGCTGCTCTGGCAGCATAGTGACGTTTTGGCCGGGCAGGTAAACGGTAAAGGCGCGAGTGCGGGCTTCTAAATCAGCCGCATGGCCCTCTTCCACATAAGCGGTGGGGTCGGCAATCGCTACGCTCAACCGCCAGCCGCCTTCCGCACGGGTAGCCACGTGCAGCGCATCATCCATATCGCGGGTCTTCTCACCATCAATGGTGAAGAAGGGCGTGGACGTTAAATCTTCGCGAGTCAGGCCTTCATCGATCAGCGGCCAGTCGGTGCCCGCATCGGGGCACTCTTGCTCCAACGCATGGCGTGCAAGTGTGACGCGCCACGGCACCGCTGGGTCGTCGCTTTTGGCGACCAGCTCATCAATCTGGGCAAAGAAAGCGCGGTCATCGGCTTTTAGCGGATGGCGTACCAAGCGGGCAACGACCCAGTCGCCGTCAGCAATGGTGTCCTCATCAAGGCTGTTCTTAATCCGTGCCTTGATCACATTTTTAATCGACGGATGGTCGGGTACGACGGACAGGCGGCCTTCGCGCTTCTGCACGCGGGCGACAAACCGATCAAGACCCGCTTCAATCAGCTTTTCCGGCTCAATGGACTTTTTGTCACCGTTCTCGTGAATCACGCCTTCCACGCGATCACCGTGGATCACCTGCTTCATGGCGGGCGGCGGCACGAAATAGGATTCACCGTCGTCGGTTTCGAGAAACCCGAAACCTTTGTCAGTAGCTTTGATCACCCCTTCAGCGCGGGGGGTGGTTTGACGAATCTGTTGCTTGAGCTGGGCAAGCATGGCGTTGTTCTGAAGCATGAGCTCAATCAGTTGGCGAGAGTTAGGGTGCCACTATACGGATTCCCGCAGGCTGCGCCAATTGTCGCTATGCGATGTTGGCCCTGATGTTGGCTTTGGTAATGGCGAGTCAAAGGCTTACATGCGCTCAAGGGAATCGGTTAAGCTGAATATTCATACTCACGGAGCGCGCTATGACACCTCGCTTAATTGTTTCTGACCTGGATGGAACCCTATTAGGAAGCGACCACACCCTGCACGAGAGCACCATCGAGGTGCTAAGAGCATTGGTGAAGCAAGGTCATCATGTCGCGCTCGCCTCGGGTCGCCACTACCACGATATGAAGGTCTTTCGTGATCAGTTGGACATTCCTGCGCACTTGATCAGCACCAACGGCGCCTATGTTCATGACCCCGAAGATACTCTGCTGGCGGCTAATCACCTTGAGCCTGAACATGCAAAGACGCTGATCAATCTGCCGCGCCCGCCTCAAGTACGGCTTAACCTTTATCGCGAAAGCGGCTGGCATATTGATTCAGAGGCCCCGCACTTATTATCACTTCACGCTTCTACCGGTTTTGGCTATGAAGTTGTGCCGCCCGCGCAAATGGACACTAACGGTGTAGGCAAAGTGCTCTATCTAGGCGACCCAAATGCGCTAAAACAGCTAGAAGCCCAGGCGCAAGACGCCCACGGCGACGGGTTTCATATCACCTACTCCACGATTGATTCTCTGGAAATCATGGCCGGTGGGGTCAACAAAGGCGTGGCGCTGTCATCACTGCTGGAACGGTTAGGATTAACGCCCGCCGATTGCCTAGCGTTTGGCGATAATCTTAACGACACCGAAATGCTCGATTTAGCCGGGGAGGCCCAGGTAATGGGCAATGCTCACCCGGCACTATTTGACCGTGTCACCGGGGCTGAGCGTATCGGTCACCATGGCGAAGCCGCCGTTGCCCAATGGCTGAAAAAGCGCTTTGGGCTGTAGGGTTACGTATTAATTAGTGGCTCTTAATTTCGTCACTTGCAGCGACTTGGGGCTGAGGTCAATCTGAAGCAGCTCAACAGCTTGGCCTAAAATTTGGCGAGCTGCCTGTTTGGGCAGAACAGCGGCTGGAGCAAGCAACGCCTGCGCAGTTGGATGAGTGGTCTGGAGCGATCTTGACCGCCAACTCCCTTGATGAGCTGTTCAAAAACTGACGTTACGCTTTATTTATTCGCTGGTGGTTTCAGCCAATCAAACAATTTCATTATAAAGCTACGTTCAGTGGGTTTTTCATCGTTCTTGCCAATAAAAGCCTCAAGCAGACTTTGATTAAGCTGTTGAGGGAGAGCTTTGGCGTCGGCCATGAGCGCTTCGCGTGAAATATCTTCCTCAGCGCTAGAATTGCTTCGCATTTACTATTATCTCTTTTCAACTAACCGTTGAGTTAGCAAAGCGTTTACCAAGGTTGGCGAAGTCGTCACTTGACATCAGTATGTCAAAAATATCTTCAGGTGCCCCTTTGCCTTCGGCGCGGTGGGTTATAAAGTTGAAGTCCATCTCGATCAGGTGCTCAAGGCGTGGGGCATAGAAGTCGGGATATTGTGCCTGCATGATAGGGGGCAGCTCGTTGTAATTACCCAGCACTTCTTTGAAGAATTCTGTCATCTTGCCGGTTTGTTCATACTCCAATTTACCTCGAGCTATAACCGCTAATCTCCTTGCTGTTTCCTGGTCATACTCTTCTTTCCAGGCGGCTTTTCGCTCATTAGCCGTAAACGTGCCGCTATCATCATAAATAATCAGTGCAAGCTGATCTTGCGACAGGCCGCTAAAGGGGTTGCTGCCCCTTCCGCTGACAAAGGAGGTGGCTTGTTTTGCTCTATCTAATAGCTCGGGATCATCGGTGTTAGGTACTTCAGCGTCATATTTTGCACGGTGAAGATGAAAGTCCCGAGTTATTGGCTGGAGCAGTGCATCGGCTTTTTGCCCTAACGCTTTACGATCCAGGCTGGCATCACGCTCTTCGGCACGCAGGGCACTATCGCTTAACTGCTGAGCCAAAGTGGAAAGTTGGCTTGATGGCTTCGATGAACCAGAGGACGATGTCGTGCTTTCGCCTTTTTCGGTTCCTGTTGTTAATACGCCCTGAGTGCGGCTACCCGATGTAGATTGAGAGGTTACCGGAGTGGATGGCCCGATACCGATTGTCATTGCAATACCTCCTTGTGGCTTTGCTTAATCGCTATCAATATGTGGCCGATGATAGTGACGAAAGCGCTGGTTATTGCTCTATATCTACATTATTAATCGGCTAAGCAAACAAAAGCATTAAGTAAATATTGTATTTTTTTGTTAGCATTCTTATTAATACACAGAAATAGCGTAGCCACAGGTGATTTCATCATTAGTCGAAGGGGGCTTGAGGTGCACAGTTTCCTCGACCATCATCAAGGCCCAATAACGACAATAGCGTAGGGCTGAACCCGCTGAGATGACGACAACCCCTGCTACTTTGATTGTGGTCGACGATGACCCAGAGATTTGTGAACTGCTCGCGGACTACCTGGGGCGCCATGGCTATCGGGTATTCACAGCGGACGGTGCCCAAGCGCTGCATTCGTTGCGTGCAGAACACGCCCCCGACTTGCTGATTGTCGATTTAATGCTCCCCGGTGACGACGGCTTTACCATCTGCCGTGACGTCCGAAAGCACAGCGATGTGCCGATAATCATGCTTACCGCCAGTGCCGATGAGACCGACCGCATTCTTGGTCTGGAGCTGGGTGCTGATGACTACTTGGGCAAGCCGTTTAATCCCCGCGAATTGCTGGCGCGCGTCAAAGCGGTATTGCGACGCACCCGCAGTGCTCCACCAGAGTTGCCTGCGGGGCAGGCGCGCTGGGTCAGTTTTGGTAATTGGCAACTCGACCGCATGACCCGCGAGTTGATTGACCTGCAGGGCGAGCGCGCCGCGCTTTCAGGGGCTGATTTTCAGCTATTGCAGGTGTTTTTAGAGCATCCGGCGAAGGTGCTCACTCGGGATGATCTATACGCGCTTACCCGTGGGCGGGACGCGCCGCCGCTTGATCGCTCCATTGATGTCCACGTTTGCCGCCTGCGCCAACGGCTGGGTGAAGATGCCCAGCACTCGCAGTTGATTCGAACGGTGCGCGGGGCAGGCTATGTGTTAACCGCCCAAGTAGATGCATTAACGTGAGACGCGTGGAGTGGGCAACCATTCGTCGACGCTTATCCCGACGAGCTGCCCGCTGGCTGCCGGCGTCGCTGCGCGGGCGCTTCGTGATCATCATGATCGCCGGAGTGCTTGTCGCCCAAGGGGCCAGCTACGCCATCTGGACTTCCCAGGTGCGCTCCAGCCACTTGGCACAGCTTGATGAGCTGTCCACCAATATGGCGTTTAGCATCGCCTCCACCATGAAGTTTTTCCGCTCACTGCCCGTTGATTACCGCCATATTGTGCTCGATCAGCTGCGTAATATGGGTGGCACGCGCTTTTTTGTTAGCGTCAACGAACGCAGGCTGGCCATCGACGATATCGGCTCCGGGCCGGAAAAACAGGTGGTGGTGAACAATGTGCGCTCGGTGCTCACCCAGCAGCTCAATATCGACGACGTGATTGTCGAGTTCTCCCGCCCGGAAAACCTGCGTGTGCTCAATAACGAGGTGCTGCTTTACGACCTACCGCCCCGCTGGGGGCAGCACAGCCTGCTGATGGAGCCACTCTCGCCGCCGATTTTAGTGGTCCAACTGGAGCTTGCCCCAGGCACCTGGCTCTATGTTGCCACGCTGCTGGGCGTACCCGATATTTTCAGCGGTTATCGCTGGCTTTCTGAAGAGCGTTTGCTGGTCGGGTTACTGGTGCTGCTGAGTGTGCTGGCGCTTTCTCTATTGGGTATTACCAGCGTGACCCGGCCACTGGCGCGGCTTTCACGGGCAGCGAATCAGTTGGGCGATGATTTGGATATGCCGCCACTACGGGAGAGTGGCCCCAAAGAAGTGGCCGCCACCGCCGCGGCGTTCAATCGTATGCAGCGGCGTATTCGTGAGCAGATTGAGGAGCGCGAACGGCTGTTTTCAGCGATTTCCCATGATTTAAAGACCCCCTTAACCCGCATGCGCCTGCGCGCTGAGATGCTCGATGACGACTATCAGCGCGAGCGTTTTTGCGCCTCATTGGATGAGCTGGATAGCTTGGTTAAAGGTGCCTTGGCCTCGGTAAAAGGCTTAGACCTGCATGAGGAACCCGCGCCCGTTGATCTAACGCACCTGCTCGAAGAGCTGGCCGAAGAGCTTAGCCTTCAGGGTGGTAAGGTCACTATCGAGATTAAAAGTGGTTCTCTTATCGCGCCGCTGATTGTCAAACCGGTAGCGCTTAAACGCTGCCTGGCAAACCTGCTTGAGAACGCGGTGTTCTATGGCAAGCAGGCCGATGTGCAGCTAATAGATCACGGTAACGCGGTCACCATGCGTATTCGTGACCACGGCCCAGGTATACCTGAAGAGCAATTGGGGCGGGTGTTTTCGCCCTTTGTGCGCCTGGAGCCCTCACGCAGTCGACACACGGGTGGTAGCGGCCTCGGGCTGGGCATTGCCCGGCATATTGCCCGTGCCCATGGCGGCGATATCACGCTCGCCAACCATGCTGATGGTGGGCTGGTGGTGACTCTCTCGCTACCCCGCCAGGAAACTATTACAGGTTTGTAATAAAACCCCAACACTATGCAGTACTCGGTAACTCCCGTTGACGCTTGCCTTGGCGTAACCTCTTGGATGTCGAACGTCCGAGAGGACAATAACAATATAAGGAGTTACTCCATGTCGACGCTTAAGAAGACGACCCTCGCGCTTGCTCTGGCAGGTGCCACGCTAGCCACCACCGCTCAAGCGAATGAAGTTGAAGTGCTGCACTGGTGGACTTCCGGTGGTGAAGCTCGCGCTGCCAACGTGCTTAAAGAGTTAATGGAAGCTGAAGGCTACGGTTGGCAGGACTTTGCCGTGGCTGGTGGCGGCGGTGAAACCGCCATGACGGTGCTTAAATCTCGTGCCATGTCGGGCAACCCACCCTCTGCAGCTCAAATCAAAGGCCCCGAAATTCAGGAGTGGGGTGAGCTTGGCTTGCTCGGTGACCTGAACGGCGTTGCCGATGCGGAAGGTTGGGATGAACTGCTGCCGGAAGTCGTGGCCGATATCATGCGTCACGACGGCAAATACGTGGCGGTACCCGTCAACGTGCACCGGGTAAACTGGCTGTGGGCCAACCCCGAAGTGCTCGAAGCGGCAGGGGTAGAGATGCCCACCACGCTGGATGAACTATTCGAGGCAGGTGAGGCTATCCGAGAAGCGGGCTTCGTACCGCTGGCTCATGGCGGCCAATCCTGGCAGGACGCTACGGTCTTCGAAAGCGTACTGTTAGGTGGTCAGGGTAGCGAGTTTTATCAGCAGGCATTGGTAGAACTAGACCCTGAAGCCCTGGGCGGCGAACAAATGATCGATGCCCTTGAGGACTTCAAGCGTACCCGCGAGCTGATGGATGAAGGCATGCCCGGGCGTGACTGGAATGTTGCCACGGCAATGGTGATTGAAGGAGTGGCTGGGTTTCAGCTGATGGGCGATTGGGCCAAAGGGGAGTTCACTGCGGCCGGACTGACCGCCGGGGAAGATTACCTCTGTGCCGCAGCGCCGGGCACCGAAGATGCGTTCACCTTCAATATCGATAGTCTGGCCATGTTCCGGGTCAGCGACGACGAGGAGCGCGAAGCGCAGCAAGCGTTAGCCCGCCTGGTGCTTGAGCCTACTTTCCAGGAAGCGTTTAACCTTGCCAAAGGCTCGATTCCTGCGCGGCCTGATCTGGACATGAGCGAATTCGATAGCTGTGCCCAGCAGTCGTTGGCTGATTTCCAGCGCACCGCTGAAGAGGGTGGCCTAGTGCCCAGTATGGCTCACGGTATGGCCGTACGTGCGGATATACAGGGTGCCATTTTTGATGTGGTTACCAACTACTTCAACGACGCCGATATGCCTGCTGAAGAAGCGGCAGAACGTATGGTGAGCGCTGCCGAAGCGGCCTCTTTCTAGGCTTTTCTAGCGTTAGCGTTCTTCAGGCGCCGCTGCAACGGCGGCGCCTTCGTTGCTTGGCAAGGATACTTCTCCATGAGAGATTCCCTCCCCATGAAAAATACCTCTGCGACGCCTTTAGGGGCTGGCGCTAAGCGGTCGACGCCATCCGGCGGTTTGCAGGCGTGGCTGCCTCGCCTGGTGCTGGCACCGTCGGTGGCAATTTCGCTGTTCTTTGTTTACGGCTTCATGCTGTGGACGTTCGTACTCTCGCTAACCAGCTCGCGCATGCTGCCCAGCTATGACTTTGTCGGCTTTGGTCAGTACGCACGCCTGATGGCCAATGAGCGCTGGTGGGTCGCCTCGACCAACCTGATGATTTTTGGCGTGCTGTTCGTGGTGATTTGCCTGGCGATTGGCTCGCTGCTGGCGATACTGCTTGATCAGAAAATTCGCCAAGAGGGCGCGCTGCGTACGATCTATCTTTACCCCATGGCGCTGTCATTTATTGTTACCGGGGTAGTGTGGAAGTGGCTACTCAACCCGCAGCTGGGCATTCAAGCGATGGTTCAAGGCTGGGGCTTTGAGTCGTTTCGCTTTGACTGGATTGTCGATCCTGATATGGCGATTTATACCCTGGTGATTGCCGCCGTATGGCAGGCGTCAGGCTTTGTGATGGCGCTGTTTTTAGCTGGCTTACGGGGTATCGATGACAGCATTATCAAAGCGGCGCAACTAGATGGCGCTAGCCTGCCGCGCATTTATTGGCGCGTAGTGATGCCCTGCCTGCGCCCAGTCGTGTTTAGCGCGGTGATGATTTTGGCCCATATTGCCATTAAGAGCTTTGACCTGGTCGTTGCGCTCACCGGCGGTGGGCCTGGCTATGCCACCGATTTACCCGCCACCTTTATGTACGCCCACGCCTTTACCCGGGCGCAGATAGGTTTGGGCTCTGCCAGCGCCATGCTGATGTTGGGCGGCGTGTTGGCGATTTTGATTCCTTATCTCTACTCCGAATTAAGGAGCCGCAAGCATGGCTAATGTGATTCGTCGTCAGACGCCCGCTGCGCGGCTGGGCCGTGGCCTGCTCTATGGCGTGCTGATACTCGCCGCGCTGTTCTATATTCTACCGCTGGTGGTCATGCTGATGACCTCGGTGAAGCCGCTGAGCGAAATCAGTGCCGGGTCGCTGCTCTCGTTTCCGCAAAATCCCACTTTCGCGCCGTGGACAAAAGCCTGGGGTGAAGCCTGTACCGGCATGCGCTGCGATGGCGTTGGCGGCTACTTCTGGAACTCCTTTGCGATTGTGATTCCAGCGGTGCTGATCTCAACCACTATCGGAGCCCTTAACGGCTATGCGCTGACCAAATGGCGCTTCAAAGGCTCTGAATTAGTCTTCGCGCTAATGCTGTTTGGCTGTTTTATTCCTTTCCAGGTGGTGCTGTTGCCCATGGCGCAAACCCTCGGCTGGCTGGGGATCTCCAGCTCCCGCGCCGGGTTGATTCTGGTTCACGTGGTCTTTGGCATCGCTTTCACCACGCTGTTTTTCCGCAACTTCTACGTGGGTATCCCCAACGAGCTGGTATCGGCGGCGAAGTTGGATGGCGCGGGCTTTTTCCGCATCTTCTGGCGCATTCTACTACCGGTTTCGGCTCCGATTATTGTCGTCTCAGTGATTTGGCAGTTCACCCAAATCTGGAACGACTTCCTGTTTGGCGTGGCGTTTTCAGCCCACAACACCCAGCCCGTTACCGTGGCGCTAAACAACCTAGTGAATACCTCCACCGGCGTTCGCGAGTACAACGTGGATATGGCGGCGGCGATGATTGCCGCGCTGCCCACTCTGGTGGTGTACGTGCTGGCGGGAAAATACTTCGTACGCGGGCTGACAGCCGGTTCCGTTAAAGGCTAATAACAACTAGGTGAGTGGCAACCATTTCTAGAAGGTCAGAAGCAGCCCGTAGCGGGGGTCTTTCGCCAGGGATGGCGAAAGTAGCGCCCAGGGATGGGTTCACAGCGCCCCCGCGGAGGGCTGCTTCTGGCCAACCCAGATGAATGGAGTTTGTCAGTCGCTTTAGAATAGGATTTTCATTATGGCAGCGTTAGAAATCCACAACGTGCGTAAAGAGTTTGGCAGCGAGCGGGTGCTCAAAGACGTTAGTATCTCCATCGATTCCGGCGAGTTTTTGATTCTGGTTGGGCCGTCAGGCTGCGGTAAGTCCACGCTGATGAACGCCATTGCCGGGCTTGAGCCAGTGACGTCCGGCAATATTTATATCGATGGTGAAGACGTAACCTGGCGCACCCCCGCGGATCGGGATATCGCCATGGTATTTCAGTCCTACGCGCTTTACCCCAGCATGACTGTACGCCAGAACATCAGCTTCGGGCTGGAGATGCGCAAGGTGCCCAAAGCCGAGCGGGAAGCCGCGGTGGAGCGGGTAGCCGATCTACTGCAAATTACCCACCTGCTGGAACGCAAGCCTGCACAGCTCTCCGGCGGGCAGCGTCAGCGTGTAGCCATGGGACGTGCGTTGGCTCGGGAGCCAAAGGTGTACCTGTTTGACGAACCGCTCTCTAATCTGGATGCCAAACTGCGCGTGGATATGCGCACCGAGATCAAAAAGCTCCACCAGCGCCTGGGCACCACCATTGTTTACGTCACCCACGACCAGGTCGAAGCCATGACCCTGGCCGACTGCATTGCGGTGATGCGCGACGGCCATATTCTGCAGCTCGGCTCGCCGGATGAGGTCTACAACAACCCGGTGGATATGTTTGTGGCTGGCTTTATGGGCTCGCCGTCGATGAACTTCATTCGCGCCACACTGGAGGACGATAACGGTGGGTATCAACTGAGGATTGCCACGCCAGGTGAGGATGAGCTGGTGCTACCCTGGCCGGAGGAGCGCATCGCACCAGATATGGCCGAGCGGTTGAATCAGCCGGTGATTCTTGGCCTGCGTCCGGAGCACTTCAGCGAAGAGGATGAGCGGTTAACGTCCCAAGCCGAAGGAACGCTGCTGAGCGCCAGTGTGGCGGTGGTAGAACCTACCGGGGCGGATATCTTGCTGCGTTTACCCCTGGGCGAACAGGAAGTTACCGCCCGTGTTGGGCCTAAATGCGCAGTGGTTGCAGGGGAGCGCTTATCGCTACGTGTTGATATGGGCAGAGCGATTCTATTTGATGCCGAGACCGAGCAGCGTATTGCGTAAGCGGTTTGACTTGAACCTGTTGTGAAATAGTAGGCCCCCTGCTGGTTTCAGCAGGGGGCCTCTTTTGTAGTTACCTAAAGGTTTCAACTGCAGGTATTACTTACGAATAAGCCGTAGCTCGCCATTGAGCGCCTTGATGATCGAGTAGCACATCAGCAGCATCACAATCGAGAACGGAATAGCGGTGGCGGTAACACCGGCCTGAAGGGCGGTCAGACCACCACCGATAAGCAGCACAATCGCGATGAGGCCCTCGACGACTGCCCAGAACATACGCTGTGGCCGCGGAGCATCGATTTTACCACCGGCGGTGATGGTATCGATGACCAGGGAGCCGGAATCCGAGGAGGTGACAAAGAAGATCAGCGCCAGGACGATACCCAGGGTCGACATCAGGCCCGTCAACGGTAGTTCGTTCAGCATGCCGAACAGCGAAAGCTCGGGTCTGTAGTTGTCGATTACATACTCTTTAACCAGGCTGCCCACCGGGTCAGCATAGAGCTGTTCAAGGGCGGTTGAGCCAAAGACGCCCATCCAGATAAAGATAAACAGACTGGGAACCAGCAACACGCAGAGTATAAACTCACGCACCGTGCGGCCCCGGGATACCCGAGCGATAAACATCCCCACAAAAGGTGCCCAGCTAATCCACCAAGCCCAGTAGAAAATCGTCCAGGACTGGCGGTAGGCATCATCCTCACGACCAAAGGGCGCGGACAGAGGAATAAAGTCCGTGACATAGGTGGTAAGTCCCGACCAGAAACCCGCCATGGCCAGCAGAGTAGGGCCAGCGAAAAGCACAAAAAAGAAGAACAGAACGGCCAGGATCATGTTGATCTCTGAGAGCTTCTTCAAGCCGCCCTCAAGACCGCGCCAAACCGACACCAGCGCCACCGCCGTCACCAGAATGATGACGATGACCTGGGTCAAGGTGCTTACTTCCAGGCCGAAGACAAAGTTCATCCCCGCATTAGCCTGCTGTGCCCCAAGCCCAAGGGACGTTGCCAGCCCGAAGAGGGTGGAAAACACCGCCAGAATATCAATCACATGGCCCCACCAGCCCCAGACACGCTCACCGAGAATGGGAAAGAACGCCGAACGAATCGAAAACGGCAGGCCTTTGTTGTAGGTAAACAGCCCCAGCGCCAGCGCCATCACCACATACACTGCCCAGCCATGAATCCCCCAATGGAGATAGGTGCCTGCCAGGCCCATGGCGCTGGCATCGGCAATCGCCGCTGGATCC
>CEGE01003098.1_pt1 | contig 16646 bp, 16 predicted proteins | sample 306311 | NCBI WGS metagenome assembly CEGE01 (sample SAMEA2755654, study PRJEB7226) | microbial mat metagenome | biome: microbial mat; feature: hypersaline; material: grass silage | place: USA | collected 2014-02-19 | depth 0 m | reverse complement strand
GGAGACCCTCAAAATCGCGAAACGGCTGGAGCGTCACCAGCTTAAGGCCGCGGGAGCGTATCAACTCACCTGCCTCCCGCGGTGTACCGGTGAACGCCGTGAGGTCATTTTCAAACAGCTCCAACCCCTCAAAGCCTGCCTGGGCAATGGCATCTACCTTCTCTTCCAGCGAGCCGCTTAAGCAAACCGTGGCAATGGATGAGTACATGGCATTACGCTCCTTGCATTGAGTAACATCAGTAACCCGCCAGGCGTGGCAGGAAGGTGGCTAGCGTGGGTGCTTTACCTACACAGCTTCTCAACCTGTGCCCGTGCTTCGGCCAGTGCTGTACGCCTGGCGTCTCCTTCACCCATGCCAGGTAGTTCAAGAGCTGCATTCCATGTGCCGCGTAGAGCTGAGAGCATGTCCGGAATGGGTAGTGCGCCTTGGCCAGGCATGAGTCGGCCGCCACGTGCTTCGGCAATAATATCGCCTTGAAGCTCAGCCGTGGCGTCGCAAATCTGCACCAGATTGACGAGATCCGGTGGCAGCGTGGCTAACTCTTCAGCAGTTCCGCCTGAGCGGGCAAGATGCAACAAATCCACCAGAATTCGTGCATTGTGCTGTTCAGACTGCGCTACCACCTCACGTGCATCCGACAGCGTGCCAACAGCACGCCAGCGCATGAATTCAAGATGGACAAGCAGCCCGTGTGCTGCTGCGTTTTTGCAGATTGCTGCAAAGCGGTCAATCAACAACGCTCGATCATCGATATCACCGGTAACAATCAATCCGGTTGCTCCCAGCTCCTTTGCTACTTGCAGAAGAGGTCGTAGGGTGTCCGGCGCAAGGTTGTGGGTGATCGGCACTAGCTCTATTTCGCTAATAGCTACGCCCCGGGAATGGGCATAATCACGCAGCGCCAGTGTCTCGACAGAGCCAGGAACCATCGGGTAGACGGGCGTGCCGGCCGCCGCTGAATGTAGGCGCAGCGCGACCGAAGCATGCCCAGTGTCGGCCGCCAAGTCGATGAGCGCAGCAGGCTCGAGTTCCATTGCACTCAAATGTGCGAGTCCGATGGGATGAGCCATTAGTAAGTCGCCCGCCCGCCCGATGCATCGAACACGAAGCCCGTGGTACATGAGCATTCAGGACTAGCTGCGAAGGCCACGACAGCTGCCAGCTCCTCAATACCGAGTAGGCGTTGCATCGGGATCTTCGCTTTCGAAGCAGCGATATGCTCTGCCGTCATTTGCTCTAATAGTTCTGTTTCAACCATTACTGGGGCCACAGCATTAACAGTAACCCCGCTGGTCACTAGCTCTTTCGCGAGCGACTTCGTGAAACCGATGGCTCCCGCTTTAGCCGAAGCGTAGGCAGCGATGCCGGGTACTCCTTCCTTTCCAGCAATGGAGGCGACGGTAACAATGCGTCCGTAGCTCTTTTCAACCATGGCGGGTACGAAGGCGCGGCTAACCAGGAACACGCTATCAAGGTTCACTTGTATCACCCGTCGCCATGTCTCGAAATCATAATCAGCCACGGGGACGACGGGCCCATTAATTCCCGCGTTATTTACAACAATAGATGGAGCGCCATACGTAGTCAGCACTGTTTGAGCGGCAGTGGCAACACTTTCGGGATCAGCAACATCGACGGCCATGGTGTCAATTGGCTCGAAACCCGCAGCCACTGAGTCGAAATACTCGGGCCGGATATCCCAGATAATGACCTGCGCGCCGTCTGCCGCCAGGCGCTTAGCGATCCCACGTCCAATGCCGCGAGCCCCTCCGGTAATGATCGTGATTTGCCCTTCCAGCTTCCTTGTCATGATTCTACTCCAGCGTTCGCTCGGTAATATTTGATCGTCTGTTTCAGCCCTTGAGAAAGTGGTGTGGGCGACCAGTCCACCAATATGGCTGCACTGTCATCGGGTGGCGGAAGCACAATTGGCATCGGATCCCCCGTTGCTGTAACCGAGATATCCTCGCTGGCCTGCTCGTCAAGCATGCGCGCCACCTCGACGGCCTCGATTCTTTGGCCGAACAAATTCACCACGTGCGCGCCCGCAATATCGGCTTTCAGTGCGGCCATAAAGGCTGTGGCCACGTCTGCGACATAAATCATGTCAAGCAACCCTGTAAAGGGAATCGTGAACGATCGACCTTCAGCCACAGCACGTGCAGCAAGGCTTGGTCCAGCAGAAAGGCCTATCTCACGACCAGGCCCGTAAACCACATAAGGCCGCACCCCGACGGAGGCGAGCCCATCATTATCCCAGAAAGACTGCGCGCAGATTTCGCCGGCCAACTTAAAGGCCCCATACAGCGTTGTTGGCTGGGGGGTTGAGCCCCCGCTAGGGCCGTAAACCCCGGCAGAACTCATGTAGATCACGCTCTTCTGGTTGAGTGTTTGTGCGACAGCAAAGACGTTAAGCAGGCCGATCAGATTCACTTCAGCCCCGAGCCGAGGGTTAGCACGGCAGCCGGGAGTCAGCATGCCTGCTAGATGAATGATGCGCTCCGTCCCCATGGCTGCTGCTTGCAACTGATCGGTGTCCCGGATATCGCCTATGTGCCAATTGAGCATGTTGGCGGCATCCGAGCCACAGATCGCGGCCACCAAACGGCGATCCTCTTTCAAGTCAAATACGACGGGGCAGTAGCCCTCAAAGAGTAGTGCGCGCAGTGTCCAAGCGCCGATGAAACCCGCGGCCCCAGTCACAAGAACTTTGGGCGCCTCTGCGGAGGGGAGTGGAGGGAAGGCAAGATCACTCATGGGCATCGACATCGCTCAGTACGTGCTGGGTTTGGTAAAGCGTGATGCAGTCAGACGCAAGTGCTCCCAGGTGATTCTTAAGCGCCACTATCGCCGCCTCAACAGAGCCACGATCCATTCCTTCAACCAACAGAGCAACGGCGACGGTAATGTCTTTATCGCGAGATTCGCGGAAGATTTTCTCCTTTGTGGGCTGCTGGCCAGTGGTAGGATCACCTTCGAGCGCATGAGCTGCCAATATGCCATCAAGGTGCATTATCTTATCTATCCAGTCGCCGTTAGCGAATGCGGTTGCCGTGTCTCGCTTATCTTCTCCAAACTCAAAAGTGGCGATCCAACCCCCGACACCACGCCCTGCACTGCCAAGGACACGGCAAATCGTCCGCGAGGGCGCTATGTATTCCGATAAAATTCGCTGCGTCCAGGGCGTTGGGTCGTTAAGGCGCGCAAGATAAGGCGAAGACTCTAATGTCTCAAGCGTGCGAGTCTCATACATCATAAAGTAGCGACGGTGAGCCGGCGTTCCTTCCACCGCAATACAGCGTCGACCACGAAGGAATCCCGGAACCGACATTCTTTCAGGCATGTGCTCAAGGCTGTGCCAAGCGTTGTAATCCGTCTCTGCTACCTCGGTCACACCGCCCCAATTGGCAAGTATTCCTTGCCCCAAAAATCCCGTCATTATTTGGTTCTCCTGCCGCATTGCCTAAGGAACTGCAGCTGATGACTCAGTAGAATAGTTTTGGTAGTGCCAGCGTCAGCCAAGGCCAGAAGGCCACGAGGCACAGCGCCAGCATGTTGACGGCCAGGAAAGGCAACGAGGCAATAGATAGGCGCCCAACACCGACTCGCGCAATCACCGAGCCTAGATAGATACAGTTGCCCACGGGTGGCGTTACCAGGCCAATCCCTAACGTCATGATCATAATGATGCCGAAGTGCACTGAATCGTAGCCTGCCGCCTCTGCCACAGGCAGCAGTATTGGGGCGAAGAGCACCAGCGCCGGGACAAGATCCATGAACATCCCAACCACCAGCAAAAAGAGAATGATCAATAGGATGATCGTCCAAGGACCGTATCCACCCGTCTCAAAAAGACTTACCAAGGTGGCTGGGTATCTCTCCACAGCAACAATCCAGGCTGTAACGGAGGTGGTAGCGAGGATAAACAGTGGCACGGCCGTGTTGATCGCAGAGTTAACCAGAACCTTCCACATCTGTATCAGCGTCTGATCACGATAGACCACACCGCCTAGCAGCAGCGCATAGATCACGCCGATAACGCCCGCCTCTGTCGCCGTCGTCAGTCCACTTACAATGGCACCGAGCAGGAAGACCGGAAGCAGCAGCGAAAGAAAGGCACTTTTAAAGCTCTCCCAAAGCTCCCTGCGGGTGGCACGGCGTTCGCGGCGTGGCCACTTTTTGCGTTTGGCCATCGTGAAGACCGCCGCCATCAGCATCAGACCCACTAACAAGCCAGGCACAATCCCCGCGAGAAATAGCTGACCCACGCTTTCACCCACCGTAATACCGTAGAGCACCATGGGAATTGAGGGTGGTATCAGTACGCCGATGGTGGATGAGCAAATGGTAATGGCACCCGCATCTTCTCGGGTGTAACCCTGCCGTTCCATTGGCGGTACCATGAGTGAGCCGAGCGCCGCGGTATCGGCCACCGCCGACCCGGAGATACCGCCAAAGAACATGGAGGCGGCAACATTCACTTGTCCCAAGCCACCACGAATATGCCCAACAACTGCATCGGCGAAACGCACTAGACGCTGCGCAATAGACGTTTCGCCAGCCAATGCTCCTGCAAGAATGAAGAGCGGCACCGCAACCAGCGAAAACGACGAAATGGCATTCACCATTTTGTGCCCGATGATCAGCAGCGGGTAGCTGCCATCCAGCCAAATAGCGATGGTAGCCGCAAGCCCCATACCGAAACCGATGGGCACGCCAATGAGCAGCAGCAAGACAAAGACGAGTGCGATTGTCAGCAGCATTTGTTAGTTTCCTATCGGATTAGTTTTATTATGCGTCGCGTCTGACCGCAGCCTTTAATGCCGGGCCCAACCGTTCTAGCACCATGAGCACGATCAACGCCGAGGAAATGGGTATAGCGCCATATACCCATGCTTTAGAGATACGCAATGCTTCAGTAAACGAGGTCATACCCTGTTGTGTTAGCAGAGCGCCCTGCCACAACATAATGCCGAAGAAGACTAGCGTCACCATCAGCACAATCACCTCGTTCCAGCGACCGAGCCAGCCTGGCAGCATTTCGCTCACCACTGTGAAAGCGATGTGCGAGTGCTGGTGGTAGGCGGCAACGCTGCCGAGAAAGACCAGCCAGACCAGGATGATGTTCGGCACTTCAGTCCCCCAATAAAGAGAAGATTGAAGGAAGTAACGATAGACAACGCCCAGCGTGACGACAGCCACTAGCGCAGCCAGCAGTAGGCCGATCAGGATCTTCAGGATCCGGCTAATCAGTTCCATGGTTTCAATCCTGGCCAGCGGTGCGGACGGCTTCAATTAGATCGGCGCCAATGCGATCTTCATAGGCTGCCCATGAAGCCTCGGCACCAGCGCGAAAACTGTCACGATCCACATCTGAAACGATGGTCATACCACGGTCAGACAGTTCATTCACCAACGCTTCGTTAGCTTCACGTGTAGCTTGCATCTGCGCATCACGACTGATCGTCGCTGCTTCCATGACGGCTTCTTGCAAATCGGAGTCTAAGCCTTCCCAAAAGCGGGCTGACACAATGAACTCCGATGGGATCGAGGCATGCTCAGTCAGCGAAAGCGTGTCCTGAACCTCATCGAAACGCGAGTTAACGATAACCTCAGGTGGGTTTTCTTGCGCGTCCACTACGCCTTGCTGAAGTGCCGAGTAGAGTTCAGAGAAATCGAGAGGTGTAGGGTTTGCGCCCCATTCACGAAAGGCGATGAGCCATGGCTCAACATTGGGCACCCGGATATCGAGCCCCTCCAAGTCTTGGGCATTGCGGATTGGTACTCCAGAAGTGGTAATGTCGCGGAAGCCCAGCTCGCCCCAACCCAGCACCTTGAAGCCATTTTCGTACATGATGTCGTCTAACGTCTGCTGAACCTCACTACCGCTGCGTAGTACCTCATCTAGATGGTTGGCATCTCTGTAGATCATCGGCAAATTTAGAACTTCGAGTCGCTGATCAATCTGGCCGTGACGTCCGACTACGGCTCCTTCAATCACACCAAACTGCATACCTTCAAGGTATTCCGTCTCGGTTCCGAGTTGGGCATTTGGGAAAGCCTCGACCTCAATTTTACCTGGAGCCAAGCGTTCTAGCTCGACCGTGAAATCCTCAATCCAGGACTGGTAGCTATGAGATGCAGGCATAGAGTGTGCTACGCGAAGCGTGATCGTATCTTGTGCAGTGGCGTATTGGGTTCCCAGCGTTATTGCAACAGCAACCGCTAAGGTAAGGGGCTTCTTAAACATTTTGTTCTCCTTTGTTTTTAAGATTACTGGCGGCCTCACTGATAGAAATCTAGTTCACTGACATACAGTATGTCAACAGGAAGATAATGAACACTCAGGAGCATCTTTGCCTTATGGCAGGATGTAAGCACGGGCTCTTAATGAATGGAAAAAGCCTACATTCAGTCTTTTCAACGGGTTAGCATTGCTTCTGTCTCAGACGCAACTTCATGCCCCCAGTAAACTATGGCGTTTCGTGGAGTGACTCTGGAAGATATTGGATTGTGTAACAGGATGGCGGGTAAGTGAGGTGCTGTTAGCAACTCCTTGGGGCTAAGCTAGTCTCTTTGATAAGTATGAATTCGAGGTGGTTGAGCTTATATAGAGAGCATCCCATTCAGCGAGCAAGCAAGGGTAGCCACTTATTAGGCCTGGATTCTGCGAAACAAAGTTCAAGCCATCGTTATCGATTGGTTTGAATAGCTGAAGGGAGGGTTTAAAGACACGTACGCCGTATATAGGCAATATCACCCTTATGCGAAAAAGGGTGTCGAGCCTATGGCTGTCAATTCGGCAGGTATTAGAGCGAGGCAAGCGCCTTCACATAGTTTTCTGTCATTGCCGAGATATGCTGCTCTAAGACGATAAGAAGCTTTTCCTCATCCCTTTCCTCGAAAGCGTTCCCGATGGCTAAATGCTCATCATAAGCCCTCGTGCGGTAAATCTGCAGCGGCACCGAAAGGTGCGCCCGAAGTGCACTAATCCGTCCCGAGATCAGCTCGTAAGCTTGTCCATAATAAGGGTTACCGCAGAATTCGAAGAAAGTGGCATGAAAGGCGTCGTCAGCCACGGTGTAGGCTAGTAACTCATCATTGTTACGCGCGTGGCCCATGCTTTCAATTATACGGTTCAGTGCAGTCGACGTTTCGGCGGGCGCGTTGTTAATGGCCAGCTTCGCTGCACCCAGTTCCATTTGCCGGCGGAAGTCGACCAACATCTCAATGTCGCTAGCATCTGGACGGAAGACAATGCTGCCTCGACGAGGTAGCACTGTAAGCAGTCCCTGGTGCTGAAGAATCGAGAAAGCCTCGCGGACAGGGGTTCTGCTAACACCCATTTCGGTCGCTACACGCTCTTCCGAGAGCATTTCTCCTAGACCAATCTTAGTGGAGATGATTGCCGCCTTCAGTTCATCCGCTACTTCCATAGCAAGAGTTCGCGGACGTTTAATGCGTCCTAAGTTCATGGTTTGCTTGCTGGGCATATTGGTCTAGTTATCCTCTTTCCGGCTTTTATAGCCCATTATAAATCGCCACTATAAAAAAAAATCTACCATTAGCATACAGTATTCAATTTCTTACGTGCCTATCTTTCCAAATACAACTCTGAAAATAAGTCGTATTGAAGTGGATCATGTCGATTTATATAGCACTCTCTGGTTGAAGCTATCATGTAACCTGAAAAGGGGAATTAGGTTGAATTTCCTCATAGACCTGTCGTTCTGACAATGGTTGAGGTTGGTGCTTTAAGCACGAAAACGCAGCTCCCTTGCATCTGTTCGAGCTTCATGGCCCGAGCTTTATGTTACGAATTGAGCAGATAGAGGAGATCAGCTGTTCAATATAGCGGTATCACCTGCGGTTCGAACTGTTCAGAGGCGATGCAATCGGTGTCTTCAGCCCGCAAACGGTCAGGGTCAAACAGCAGCATCTTGAGCGCTGCCGTTAATTTCAGCTTCCAAGCGCTGCTGCGCGGTGACGCGCACAAAAGCATTCGGCGCACCCAGCCCTTGGTACCCCTCACGCTGCACCAGTTCAAAGAAAAACGCCTTGCTGCCGGGCTGCGTATACAGCTGATGGAAGTCGCCGCCACTGTCTTGATCAAAGAGAATATGGTGATCCTGCATCCACGCATGGGTTTGTGCCGAAAGGTCAAAGCGCGCGGCCAGGTCGCGGTAATAGTTGCCCGGAATTGGCAGTACCGGTATGCCCGCCTGTTGGAGTGCTGCGCTGGTATCGCGCATGGCGCTGGTGCGCAGGGCGACATGGTGAATCCCCGAGCCGCCGTATTGGCGCACAAAACGGTTGCTGGCGGTATCCGGCGAGGCACTGGCGTTAAGCGCCAGGCGAAAGCGGCCATTGTAGTTCTGCAGCACCTGGCTCTGGATCAGCCCGCGGGGGTCGGTGACATCGAAGGAGGGTGTTGGCGCCAGCTGGAAAATAGCGCGGTACTGCAGCATCAGCGAGAGGTAGTCGTGGTAGGAGAGCGCCACGCTGATATGGTCGATATCCACCAGTGCGCCCTGGGGAACCGGTTGCACATCGACAGGGAACTCGCGATCCCAGGTGCGGCTTAGCTGCGAGTCATCAATAATGTAGGAAAGGCTGCCATCCACATTGCGCAGTGCACTCATGCGGTGGCTGGCACCCACCTCTTCGGGCTCGACAATATCGTAGCCAAGCTTGTCCGCCCGCTTGAACGCTTCATAGGCGTTGCCTACGCGTAGGCCAATGGCAGTGATGGCGGTAGCGTCGCGCCCCGGCACACGGCCGGTGAAACTCGCGTCAGTGTTGAGCACCAGATCATCGGCGGCGCGGCTTAAGCCTGGTAGTGCGTCGGGATGAACGGTGCTGCATGCCATCAGCAGCTCGGTGCCGAGCTCCTCCATCAGGTCAAACTTGTGCTCGGCGCGGTCAAAGGCCCGCTCCCGTGCGCGGCCCTGCAGCCCTTCGAAATCGCGGAACGGCTGAAGCGTCACCAGCTTAAGGCCGCGGGCGCGAATCAACTCACCCGCTTCCCGCGGCGTGCCGGTGAACGCCGTGAGGTCATTTTCAAACAGCTCAAGCCCCTCAAAGCCGGCTTGAGCAATGGCGTCTACCTTCTCTTCCAGTGATCCGCTTAGGCAAACCGTGGCAATGGATGAGTACATGGACGTGTGCTCCTTGGTATCGAACAATCAGTAACCCGTCAGCAGTCAGCAAGGCGACCGACCGGTGCTGGCAGGAATAAAAAATCACTTGTACCTACCCCATCCCTTTGCTGTCTGTTTGGATGAACGGTAAAGCGAACCGGTATGGTTCACGAGAAAACGAGTTGAACTCTCGAAGTGGCGATTAGTCTGCTGTCATCGAATAAACAGGTTCTGGCGAGTCAGGCTCGTCGGGCGATCGCTCAAGGCTTTCAGGTAGATCTCCTGGGTTCGCATGATGTGCGCGTGTAGAACGCTTTCGAAGCTTGCGATATCGCTTTTCTTAAGGTGCTCGATCATGGCGTGATGCTCGTCGAAGCTTATATTTCTTAACTCGGTTTGCGGTGACGTGATCGACGTTCGCAGGGCCGAAATACGATTGCTGATCAAGTTGAAGGCATCGAGCAAATACCGGTTGTTGCAGTGTTCGAAGAACATCTGGTGGTAGGCGCTATCGAGGCTGGAATACGCCAGAGCATCGTCTTTATCCATAGATGACTGCATCTTCTGAGTGATCAACTGCAGAGATCTTACGAGTCTTATTGGGCTATTCGAAAAACTGCGCTTCGCTGCCTGTAGCTCTACCATAAAGCGAAAGTCGCAAAGATCCACAACGTCCGCGCTCGTTGGCTCGAATACGAAACTGCCGCGTTTGGGCTTAACGGTGACAAGCCCTAACGTTTGAAGTCGAGCGAGCGCGTCTCTTATGGGGGTTCGGCTGACACCGAGTTTCGATGAAAGCGCCTTTTCTGGGATTTTTTCTCCCAAGGCGAAATCCCCGTTGATGATGGCCGTTCGAAGTCGTTCGGCAACGATGTCCGTCAGGGATTGAACAGGCCCTATGCGAGATTTGTTTTTCATTAATTCGCCCTATCAACCGGTTACTGTCTTTTGTTTTCGAAGCAGTCGTAGCAAGACCGGCACAAACCATATGGAAAGCGTTAGGATGCCAAGCGTTGCGGCGATGGGGCGTGAGAAGAAATCGAGCAGGTTGCCGTCGCTCTTGATGAGCGAGGTAATCAGGTTGCTTTCGAGCATGGGACCCATCACCAGACCCAGTATGACCGGGGCGACAGGCAGGCCATTCTCTTCCATGAAATAAGCGATCAATCCCAGCACCAGCATGATCACGATACCGGTGTAGGTATTGTCGATCGCATAGGAGCCAGCAATGGCAAAAATCAGGATGAAAGGCACTAGAATGCTCTTCTTTACCTGAAGAAGATGCCGGGAGGCAAATATGGCGATCAGGCCAAGTGGAATGATCAGCAGGTTGGCCACCAAAAAGGTAATGAAGACTGCGGTCACTTCGACCCCTTTCGTGATAAATACCAGCGGCCCTGGGTTGAGCCCCTTGGCGTAGAGCACCCCTATGACGATCGCAGTGATCGAATCCCCGGGAATACCGAACACCATGGCCGGTACATACGCACCGGATAGCGCAGAGTTGTTGGCAGAGCAGGCGTCTACCAACCCTTCGTCGTGACCCGAGCCGTACTTTTCGGGTTGACGAGACATCTTCTTGGAGACGGCGTAGGCAATCCAGCTGCCGATATCGGAACCCGCGCCGGGCAGAATGCCCACGATATTGCCGATCAACGAGCCCCGCAGGATGTTGACCTTGTACCGGTATAGGGTCTTACCCAGGCCCGAAAACAGCGAGCGCAGGGAAACGTGTGAAGGCGCCTTCTCGGTCGACTCCTTGTGAACGATGGTGCGAATGATCTCAGGGATGGCGAACATGCCGATCAGGGCCGGTACGAAGGCCACGCCTGAAATGACAGCGTCGATACCGAACACGAAGCGCGGATAACCTGCCGTCGAATCGAGACCGACTGTGGCGATCAAAAGCCCCACTCCCAGCGAGAGCAGACTCTTCAAAACGGAGCCGGTACCCAGCATGACAGCCGCTGTCAGCCCGAGAAGCGCCAGCCAGAAATACTCGGTGGAAGTGAAGTTCAGAGAGACCAGCGCAAGCTTGGGCGCGGCGAAAATGAGCACCAGCGATCCGAAGACGCCGCCAAAAGCGGCACAGAAAACCGAAATACCCAGCGCCTGCCCTACCTTCCCTTTCACGGCGAGACTATTCATGTCGCTGACGTAGGCGGCCGAGGCGGCTGTTCCGGGAATGCGCAGCAGGGCGGTGGGTATATCGGAGGCGAATATCGCCATTGCCGCCGTCGTGACGATCGCGGCAATGGCCGGCACCGGATCCATAAAGAAGGTGATGGGTACCAGTATGGCCGTTGCCATGGTGGCGGAAAGCCCTGGAATGGCGCCCACGAAGAGTCCGAAAAGCGCACTGATCAGGATAACGCTGAGCGTGGTGTAGTTGAAGACTAAGGGCAGCGCTCCCACGATGTTGTCGGTCATGTCGTTATACCCTTAGATGAATGGTCCGGCGGGGAGAGGCACATTGAGCTGTTGAGACAGCAGGTAATAAACCACAACGACGAAAAGAGCGGCGCAGCCAAGAATCAGCGGTTGGCGGTAGCCTTCAAGCCACAAAAGTGCCAGCGCCAGAATGATCCCACCGGGTACGAAGCCGATCTCTTCAATCCAAATTGCGAACACAAGACTTCCCAGCATCAGCAGCAAAAAGCCCAGAACGCGTTTCTTTTTCAGCCAGCCCTGGTTGGCGACCAGCAAGGGAGCCGCTTCTCCCGCGAGTATGTACTTGGCGATCAATATCGCGCCGCCGACCAGAAAACCGCAGCCGATAATCGTTGGAAAGGTGGAGGGGCCGACCATCTGCCCGGGCATGGCGGGAAAGGTGCGTGCCTGGAAAACCGCCAACGCGCCAATGAGTATGAAGGCAATACCAATCACAATATCGTTGAATTTCATATGAGAAGGCCTGAAGAAAAAGGATACCTTGCAGGCAAGGTATCCTTTTTTGCTATTCAACAATGCCCAGAGATTTCAGCGTTTCGCCGATTCTCTGATCCGAACTCTGCATGAAATCCATGAACTCATCGCCTTCCAGCCAAAGCGTTTCGTAGCCGCGATTGTTCATGAATTCCAGGTAGCTCGGGTCGTTCACTATGTCGCTCATATGCTCCTGTAGCGTGCCGATGATCTCCTCATCCACGCCGGCAGGCCCGACCAGTCCACGCCAGGAACCAAACGACCACTCGTTGCCCGTCGCTTCTTCGAAGGTCGGCAGGTCAGGGGAGCTCGAGGAGCGCTCGGTATTCAGGATGACGAGTGGCTTGATGAGCCCCGCATCCATCAGTGCCCGCGCTTCCGGCATCGACGCGGCCGCGAAATCCACGCCGCCAGCGGCGAGATCCTGAAGGCCTGGGGCCGCGCCTTCGGAAGGAACCCAAGCCACTTTGTCCGCCGGGATATCTGATGCCAGCAGCATGCCAGCTTCTGCAATGTGATTGACGCCGCCCTGGGCCGAGCCGCTGGCCTTGAGCTCGCGATGTCCGGACGAGCGAACCGCCTTCAGCAGATCGTCGATGCTTTCATAGCCGCTTCTGGACGAAACGAAAATGGCAACTGGATCGGCATTGTAAAGCCCGATGGGCGAGTAATCCTGGTAGGTGATATCCGTGAGGCCCTGGTAATGCATGCCGCCTATTTCAAGCGTGGCGATTCCGATCGTATAGCCGTCGGGCGTGGCATTGGCGATGGCCGAATGGCCGATAACGCCCGAGCCGCCGGTGCGGTTAACCACGGGAACGGGAACGCCAAGGCTCTCTTCGAGCAGGGCGGAAATCATACGAGCGGTTGCATCGGTGCCACCGCCGGCGCCCCAGGGAACGACCAGCGTGACGGGTTTATCAGGCCAGCTACTGGCGTGCAGAGACGATGATGCAAGCAACAGCAATGAGGCAATACCAAGGGCTTTATAGCCTTGGCTCTTCGTTGAATGAGTCATGAGGGTCTCGTATTGTTATCAAAAAGTTTGTTGTATGTAACATATAACACTTCAATTTAAATGCGAGGTACCGTCAAGAAGTAATACTCAAAAACGCATTATCAAAAAGTATAATAAACTTATAAAGGCATGATAATAAAAGACATTTTGTGCACTCATTTTTTCCTGCTTGAACATACGTGTGCATATTTAAAGCACACAGTTCTTACACACAATAATCAAAGTTTAATGAGCAATTATTCGGTAAAGGGACATTAAAACGCCGAAATCGCGTTTTTTATTATTACTTTAGTCTTAGTTAAGCGGTTTAAACTCAGATTTAACTTGACGGTTTCTGGATCATTCGTTGTATGTTGTATGTAACACATTACATGAGGCGAAGCGGTGCACACCCTCAAGCGCCGACTCCGCTACGGAGGAACGATGTCCAGGACAATCAACCTGATTTTTAGAGTGGTTGACGTCGCACTCGTGGTACTGCTGTTCGGCATGACGGTCATGGTGTTTGTAAACGTCGTCTTGCGCTACGGTTTCGGCTCGGGTATCGACGTATCCGACGAGCTTTCGCGATTCTTTTTCGTGTGGCTGATCTTTCTTGGCGCCATCGCAGCTATGCACCGCAACATGCATATCGGCTTCGATCTAGTGCTTTTGCTGGCCCCGGCGCCGCTCAGGCGTGCCATGCTCGTCGTTGCCAACGGGCTGGTCGTTGCCGTTTGTGGGCTGCTCATCACCGGCGCACTTCAGCAGTTCGATATCAACGCGACGAATATCGCGCCGGTGACGCGCCTGCCGATGATTTGGGTCTTCGGCGCGGTCATCCCCATGGCGGGGGCGATCGGTTTGATCGCCGCGCTGCGTATGCTGGGCTATCTGACCGGGCGGCTGACCTCACTACCGCGTGGCGGTGAGGTGACACCATGATTCTGGGTATCTTTGTCGGTACGTTGATCGCCACTCTGGCGCTCGGCGTCCCCGTGGCCTTTGCGCTGCTGATCTGTGCGGCCATGATGGGCTGGGCGCTCGATCTGATCGATCCACAGATCATTTCGCAACAGCTAGTGCTTGGCGCCAACAACTTTTCCCTGTTGGCCATCCCGTTTTTCCTACTGGCCGGCGAGCTGATGAACGCCGGCGGAATGTCCAAGCGAATCATCGCTTTCGCGATCGCTTTCGTGGGCCATCTACGGGGTGGGTTAGGCATCGTGGCAATCTTTGCTGCCATCATTCTTGCGTCGCTGTCGGGCTCTGCCGCCGCCGATACCGCGGCCCTGATCGCCATCATGCTGCCCATGATGCGCGCCTCGGGCCATGACGAGGCGCGCTCTGTCGGGCTCTTGTCGTCAGGGGGTGTCATCGCGCCGATCATCCCACCTTCCATCGCCTACATCATCTTTGCGGTGGCGACTAATCTCTCGATCACCAAGCTATTTCTGGCGGGCATCGTTCCGGGTGTTCTGATGGGGCTCGCGGCGATGGCGGCGTGGCTGATCGTTGCACGTCGCGACAACGTTGAACCGCTGCCGCGTCAGGGGTGGATGACGCGTTTGCGCGAAACGCGGCGGGCGATCTGGTCGCTGGGTATGCCGGTCATCATTCTGGGCGGCATCAGATTCGGTATCGTCACGCCCACCGAGGCGGCCGTCGTCGCCGCGGTCTACGCCATATTCGTCGGCATGGTGATTCACCGTGAACTGAAGATCAGTCATCTGTTCGAGGTCTTTCGCAACGCAGCGCTCACCACGGCAGTCGTCATGCTGCTGGCCGCGGCGGCGCTGGCCACTGCCTGGTTCATCACCATCGCCGATTTGTCGGGAATAGTGCTGGAGCTGGTCGGCCCGCTGGTGGAGTCGCCGCGTCTGCTGCTAATCGTGATCATGCTGATCGTGCTGCTGGTCGGCACCATGCTGGATATGGGGCCGACCATTCTCATCCTCGCGCCCGTGCTGCTGCCCGTGGTCGTCGAGGCGGGCATCGACCCGGTCTACTTCGGGGTGATCTTCGTCGTCAATACCGCGATCGGTCTTGTGACCCCGCCTGTCGGCATTGTGTTGAGCGTCGCCTCAGGGGTGTCCGGTGTCGCGCTGCATCGGGTGGCGCGAGGGGCGGCGCCTTTTTTGATCGCCCAGGTACTGGTGCTGGTACTGCTGGTCGCGTTCCCGCAAATCGTTCTCTGGCCACTGGAGTGGTTGACTCGATAACGTCGAAGCGATCAAGCAGTGGTACGTCACTTGCGTCTTCAAACAATCAATAAGGAATGACTCATCATGAAAAAAATGACCTTCCTCGCCGCGACCGCCCTGACCGGAATGACAACGCTGGCACCGGCCATGGCCCAGGAGTTCGGCAATCACACCTTTCGAGTGTCGAACGGTGCCGCTCAAGACCACCCGGTGGCCACGGGGGTCGATGCCATGTCTAGCTGTCTTCAGGAGGGTTCGGGTGGCGCGATGAAGCTGCGCGCCTTCTACTCCGGCCAACTGGGTGACGACGCCCAGGCAACGCAGTCGGTGCGCTCGGGCTCCATCGATATGGTCGTTGCTGGGGCCGACGCGCTGGCGGGCATCGAGCCTGCGATGGGCGTTTTCAGCCTACCGTTCCTGTTTTCCAATTTCGATGAGGTCGATCAGGTGATGACCGGCCCCTACGCAAACGATCTGGCCGAAAAGATGGCCGGACATCAATTGGTAATGCTGTCGATCTGGGAAAACGGTTTTCGCCATGCCACCAACTCGGTGCGCCCCATCCAAAGCGTGGCAGATTTCGAGGGACTGAGCATTCGCGTGATTCAGAACCCGATCTATCTCGCCACCTTCCGCACGCTCGGTGCAAACCCAGTGCCGATGTCGTTCGGCGAAGTGTTCACGGCACTCGAAACCGGCGCTGTCGATGGCATGGAAAACCCGCTGCCGCTGATTCAGTCCCAGCGTTTCTACGAGGTTCAGGACTACGCCACGCTGACGCAGCACGCCTATTCCCCGTTGCCGGTCTTGATGTCCGAGAGCAAGTGGAACGGTCTTAACGAAGATGAGCAGAATCTAGTGCGCGAGTGTGCCGTCGCGGCGCGCGACCCCCAGGTCACGCGTGCCCGTGAAGCCGTTGACGAGGCGCGCGCTGCACTGGAATCCGAAGGCATGGAGTTTACCGAACTCAGCGAAGAGGCAATGGCCGAGCTTCGCGAGACGGTGGCGCCGGTTTACGAGAGCAGCCGTGACGCGCTCAGCGGTGACAACATCGACCGAATGATGGAGCAGCTCGACAGCATCCGTTCAGGCAACTAATGAAGAGAGAATCATGTCTCGACCCACTGTACTGATTACCGGCGCGGCGGCGGGCATTGGCCGGGCCATCGCGATTCGGCTGGTGCAACGAGGCGCGCGTGTCCTGCTCTGGGACGTCTCGGCGCTGACACTGGAGCAGACACGCGACGAGCTCGGCGATTTAGCCCGGGCAGAGGTCGTCGATATCGCCGATGAAAACGCCATCACGTCGGCGGATCTGACCACGTGGCGTCCGACACATCTGGTCAACAACGCCGGCATTCTGGGCCAAAAGCGCAGTT
>CEGE01000902.1_pt1 | contig 16748 bp, 12 predicted proteins | sample 306311 | NCBI WGS metagenome assembly CEGE01 (sample SAMEA2755654, study PRJEB7226) | microbial mat metagenome | biome: microbial mat; feature: hypersaline; material: grass silage | place: USA | collected 2014-02-19 | depth 0 m | reverse complement strand
GAGCTTGTTCATACGTTCCTTAGCCCAAGAGTCTTTTTTGGGGGTTCCCGGTTGCCCAATTTCATTTTGGTACGATTTTTCTCCTTTATTCTCTCGAACGTTGCTGGGCCAAGATTTTGAGTCCGGGGGAAGATGCAAAACGCATAACGATGAACGATATGTCAGATACCACTGGGAAGTATCAAGTAATAATTTTTTTCCATCGGGACGCTGGAAGTTATATGAAAAGGGTGGTGACTATCGAAAGTGGTACGGTAACCAGTATTATGTTATAGATTGGCAAGAGTCATCTAGGGAGAACTATAAAAAAAAGGGCGGCTTAACCCAAGAAAAGTTTTGGAACCGCAAGGGAATAACGTGGTCAGACATTGCTCTTGTAAATGGATTTAGACTAAAGCCAGATTTATCAGAATATAGCTCTGTATCACCGACTATTTTTTCAGCTGGTAGTGAGGAATATCTTCTGAGAGTGTTAGGTTTTTTGAATTCAAGTCTAGCCAGTTGGTTGATTAAAGTTATAAACCCAAGCATTCATTCCAACCCAGGAGATATTCTTAGGTTACCATTCATAACCATACTTGATGAAAAGCTGATCCGTAGAGCTATTTTGATTGTCAAGGATGATTGGGATAGCGAGGAGTATTCAAAAGATTTTTCTTTTAATCCGCTAGTTTTTTCGAATAAAGAATTAGTAAGAGAATCGATTGTTTTTGACTTTTCTCATACTAATAATAAATTTGATGAGCTCTGCTCTATCGAAAAACAAATTAACAAAGCTCTAATTGATTATTTTGGAGTCACCAAGAAAATTTCAGAAGAGGTTGAGCCTAGACTTATTTCTCTCTCATCAAACCCGTCTTATGTTACTGGGAAGAATCTTTCGTTTTCCGAACGAGAAGAGCATCACCGTAGCGTATCGATTATAAATCTTTTTAGCTATGCTGTCGGAAATATGATGGCACGATATTCTTTGGATAAGCTTGGCTTAATGCTTGCCAGCCAAGGTGAAACCCTGCAGGACTACCTCAGCCAGATCCCTTCACCACGCTTTATGCCGGACGATGATGCCATCCTGCCGCTGACCGATCAGGAATGGTTTGCTGACGACGCCACCAACCGCTTCCGTGAGTTTGTCCGAGTAGTTTGGGGCGATGAGCACCTTCAGGAAAACCTCGACTTTGTGGCCGAGAGCCTTTGCTTACATGCAATCAAAGCAAAGCGTGGTGAATCCGCGCTGGATACCATCCGTCGATACCTGAGTACCCAGTTCTACAAGGATCATATGCGCACCTACAAAAAGCGGCCGATCTACTGGCTGTTCAGCTCAGGCAAGCACAAGGCGTTCGAGTGTCTGGTATACCTGCACCGCTATAACGAGGGCACCCTGGCGCGCATGCGTACCGAATACGTGATTCCGCTCACTGCGAAGCTTACCGCCTACGCTGACAAGCTGGAGCAGGATAAAGCCGCCAGCGCTTCCGCAGCTGAAACCAAGCGACTGGAAAAAGAAATCGCCACCCTGCACAAACAGCAGGCAGAACTGGCTGAGTTTGATGAAAAGCTGCGTCATTTTGCTGACCAGCGAATCTCGCTGGATCTGGATGATGGGGTGAAGGTGAACTATGGCAAGTTTGGTGACCTATTAGCGAATGTGAAAGAAGTTACCGGGAAAGCCCCAAGCTGAAACTTATTGAGATGAGGCTCTTAGTGTCATCTCAATATCCTTTTAAAAAGCGACGTAAAGTAACGAGATACCGCAAGGATGGAGGTTATGTCATGGTTAAAGTACAAATTGCTGGAGTCGAGCAAGAACTCTCAGCGCTATCTAAAAGTTGGCTGCATGAGCAAATTCGCAACCGACAACGCGATGGCGTGCAAGTCTGTGTGAGAGTGTTCGTTCAAACACCTGAGATTGATATTGTTTTGTCATCAGGTGAGTGCCCGCGTGGACCAGGAGGAGGTAGGGCACCGAAACTTGAAGAGAAACGGATTTTCGACATTTGGGACCAGATGGAACTCAATACAGCACCTGTGCATAGTGGGAAACTCGTTGCGTTCCTCAATAGAATTAAAGAGCTCGATTAGATAGATGAAGGCAGGTCACAGCAATCATGCACTATTTGATCAGGTCTCTGCCTGTAGACTGAGGCAAAGCCTGTCGTTTTTTCAAAGGGATAAGGTATGACAACACTTGTATTTTCATATGCGCATGCAGATGAGCCACTCCGGGATGAGCTGGAAAAACATTTGTCGCCTCTGAAGAGGATGGGGCGAATCAATACCTGGCATGACAGACGGATAGTTGCTGGTGAAGAGTTTGAATCTCAAATTGACCAGTACTTTGCAAGTGCTGATATTGTGCTTCTCCTGGTCAGCCCTGACTTCATAGCTTCAGACTACTGCTATCAGATCGAGATGACGAATGCAGTTGAGCGTCACAACTGTGGAGATGCGGTGGTTATTCCTGTGATTCTTCGGCCCTGTGCATGGCATCAACTGCCTTTCGGCAAGTTGCTGGCCGGTACCATAGATGGCAAGCCAATAACGCAATTTAACAGCGTTGACGAGGGCTTTGTGCAGGTTGTTGATTCGGTGTCTCTTGCACTGGATAAGCTAGGCGCAACTGCCTCTACAGTCCCGCAGGAAGGTTTTCCTAAAGCTGCCCAAAGGTCGATTTCTGCCACGATTGATACAAGCTCTTTCGCTCCCCGCTCAAGTAATCTGGCAGTACGCAAGTCTTTCAGTGATCGTGACAAAGACAAAGCTCGAAAGGAGGGCTTTGAATATCTGGTACGGTTCTTTGAGAACTCATTGAACGAGCTGGAAAAGCGTAACCCAGGGCTAGAGACTGATTTTCACCAGCGTGACGCAGATGCGTTTGAGTGCGCCATCTACCAAAGTGGTAGCAAGGCCTGCCAATGCGGCATTTGGCGGAGCAGCCGGGGCACGGGGCTGGGTGATATTTGCTACAGCCAGGGTGGTATTTCCACGAATAGCTGGAATGAAAGCATAACTATAGAAGATGATGGCCACATTTTAGGCTACCGTTCCTTGATGGGGGGCTTTGGAAGCCGAAAAGACCATCTCATGACAGCTGAGGGTATGGCAGAGCATCTATGGGATATGTTCATAAGACCATTGAAGTGATTATTGTTTGAGCCGCAGGGCAAAGCCAGTTTTTCACACATCGAATGCAGCGGAAGTTGCAAAAGGAGAAATCAGGATGATTAAGCAAAAAGGAAAAAAGTCACTGGCCGCATGTGTAGTAGTGTTGATGAGTGCTGTTAGCACTACATCTAGTGCATCGGATCTTGTTGAGGTGGAAGCCGTTGTAAAACGTTATGCCAGTACGGTCGCATGTCTTTTCGAGGAGTCAGACTTCAAGGCAGTCCAAGTTGCAGGCGACAAGAATGAGCCAATGTCTTTCATGGATTACTATGCTGTGGTTTGGTCCGGTGATTTTGGCTGTGCAGGAGGCTCAGGTACTCATGGTGTGATTTTGACCACTGTGGGATCTAGGGCAGGTGGTACGTTGCTCGTTTTACCCGACAACCCAAATACTTTTGTTCCTACTCGAACCGTTAGTGCTGTGGCTGGTGCACAGGGAATGGTCATTATTGAAGGGCCTGAATATCTGGAAAATGACCCCAACTGTTGCCCGAGCGGAACCGCCTCTTACGTCTACAAGTTTGATCAACGCTCAGAGACCATGAAGCTGGTTGAAGAGTAACCACTCCAAACGCAAAGTTAGCGGTCCGAGTCAGTCACTTAAAAGGCCGCTCCCTAAAGTTGTGATGTAAGGGACTACGGTGAAGAACTACACATTTGCGGTACTGGTGGATGGCGAAAATGCCAGCCCGAAAGATTTCCCAGGCATCATCCGAGAGGTGGAAAAACAGGGCGATGTTGCCATTCAGCGAGTGTACGCTGATTGGACACAGCCGGCACACTCGAACTGGAAAGAGATCCTTCATAGCACTGGCGCTCGTCCGGTGCATCAGTTCAATTACGGAAAGGACGCCGCTGATCACGCACTGATCATGGATGCCATTGAGCTGACCATGAATACTCCCAGGATTGATGCGGTCTGCATTGTTTCGTCGGATGGTGGTTACCACACACTGGCACTCAGGATTCGTGAGAAGGGCCTGTACGTGATGGGCATTGGTAAGCGAAATACACCCGAGCGCCTACGCCGTGCCTGTCACCACTTTGTCTATAGTGATCTGCTCGACTTTGCTTCTGATGATACTGAGGAGACCAAAGAAGACCTGGATCTGGATCGGATCCTGCTCAAGGCCTTCAACGAGGCGCAGCAAGATAACGAAGCGGTCTATCTAGGCATTTTGGGAACCCATATCAAACGCATTGACCCTGCTTTTGACCCACGTAGCTACTCGTTCAACACATTGAAAGGCCTGATACAGGCTAGCTCACACCTTTTTAATGTCGACACAAGTAACAAAAGCCAGTGTTTTGTTTCACTGAAGCCGAATGTGGCTCTCGGCACAAAAATCCCTCATTTAGAAGGTGTTGTTCAGCTTTGGCTCAATATTTATGGCTTTATTGAATGTGAACAAGGCCCTTTCTTTTTTCACAAACTGAATATTGTTGACAGCCAAAGAGAGCGAGCTTTGAAGAAGGGGGACAAAGTCCAATTCAAAGCCATTAAGAAACCCAATCCTGCTGCTGAAACAGGTCCCGAAAGGAACGGCAAAGCAGTTGATGTTGAGCTGATACAATAGTTTCTGACACGTCACCACAACCACAGACACCAACGGACCTGATCTCGGATAACTATGGATACGCAACAACTGACCCAAGGCCTGCACCAGGCATTTTTCCATGAGCAACACCGTTTGGTGTTCTGGTATGACCATGAGCAGAGCTTCAAGGAGTCAGTGTCCAAGTTGGATCTGCCCGATGTCACTGTGCTGAATATGGACGGCCATTCTACGCTGGAAACCAAGCTTTTGCTTGAGCTGGAGGACACTGAAGGCCGCTACCTGTTGTACTTCCCCAGTCCCGAGCCAGAACCTGAACACGACTGGTTGCTGGATATGAAGCTGTATTCTCGCACTTTCCATGCTGATCGAATTTCCATGATCTTCAACGACCTGGGCCTGCAGCAGCAGAGCTTGAGGCAACACCTGTCCCTACGCGAGAAGTTTTTCAGCAACAAGGCCCGTGTTGAGTCGCTGAAACGCTTTATCCAGCCGGATGCCGATGAAGAGATGCTGGATCTGGGCATGATCGCGGTAGTGATCGGAGCCTTCAGTTCTGACGTGCCGACGATTCTGTTCACACTGGCCGATGAGCTGGCTGAAGAGGATGCTGGTCTTGAAACACCACCGCCCTCGCTGAAAGAACTCGAAAAATTCCAGCTGGTACCGGCACTCGTATCTGCCCTGCAGACTGAGGTGGGGTACCCGGCTTCAACCGAGGAGCTGAAGGGTGAAGCAGACTTTAATTTTGGCCAGTTCCTGATCCGTCTGCTGACCACCGGTTTCTGTGAAAGCATCGGCGACATTCCGGACTGGGCACGCAGCATTGCCATTTCAACCGCCAATGCAAGGGCGACCTCACGTGCCATGCTGTCCCGATGGCGCGATAGCTCTCGCTACTACGAGGCCTATGACAAGGTCTCTGGTTGGGTCGCCAATGCCCTCAATATCAAGTCACGTATCAGTGACCTGCCGATTGACTCACTGGCACAGGTGGTTACTTTCCAAGAGGTAGAGAACCGCATTCTGGTTGAACTCGTCAGTGCCATACCTCAGGCACAACCCTCAGCGCTGGCTGTGTTTACCAGGCTCATTTCAGATCGACTCGACGGTTACTGGGCCTCTCGTCACAAAGACGATGATATCCGCCGACGCTACCGTACTGTCTATACCGCCATTTCTGCCGCGATTGATCTGTTTGCATTGCGCCAACAGCATGCTGATGGGTTCCATTACACCAGCGTTGAGCAGCTGTACAAGGCGTATGAGTCCGAGTTGTATCTGTTCGATATGCACTATCGTCACTATTGTGCGGCGAGCCAGAAGGCGCATGTTGAACTGCTGAAGCAACTGGATGAAGCGGTCGAGGCCTGTTATGCCAACTGGTATCTGGATCGTCTGGCATCCAACTGGAGCGAGAAGGTTGAATCCGAGCAGGCATTAGCTGAATGGCGTGTCCCAGGCATTTCTAACCAACAGGACTTTTACCGGCGCTGGGTACAACCCCAATTCGAGGGACGTAACAGCAGCAAGCGCCTTGTGGTGATTATTTCGGATGCCTTCCGCTACGAAGCGGCCGTGGAGCTCCGTGAGCGCATCAACGTCAAACGCTACAGTGAAGCCAAATTGCACAGCCAGTTAGGCGTGCTACCCAGTTACACCTCACTGGGCATGGCTTCACTGCTGCCACACCAAACGCTGGAGTACCGTGATGGGACCAGTGGTGATGTCTTGGTGGATGGTCAGTCCACCGCCAACACGGCAGCACGTAATAAAATATTGACGGCTCACAATGGAATGGCAGTAACGGCTGATGATGTGAAGGGCTGGTCCCGTGACCAGGGCCGTGAAATCCTCAAAGATCAGCAGCTCGTGTATGTGTATCACAATGTAGTGGATGCCCGCGGTGACAGCGCCTCAACCGAGTCTGAAACCTTCGATGCCGTTGAAGATGCCATCGAGGAGCTGACCGAGCTGAGCCGCAAGATCCTGATGCACTTCAACACCAGTACCGTGCTGATCACGGCGGATCATGGTTTCCTGTATCAGCGCAGCAAACTGGATGCGGTGGATCGTACCGCACTGGTCGACAAGCCGGACAATTTAACCAAGTCCAAGAAGCGCTACGTGATTGCTCAATCCCTGCCGGACACAAATGGTGCCTGGAGGGGCAATACCCGTGATACGGCCGGTACGAGCTGTGATACGCAGTTTTGGATCCCGAAAGGCGCGAACCGTTTCCACTTTGTCGGCGGTGCACGTTTTGTGCATGGCGGTGCTATGCCACAAGAGATCGTGGTGCCTGTACTGACCGTTCACCAGTTGCGTGGAGAGAAGGCAGCGCGACGTGATCGCAGGCCCGTTGAAGTGATCTCCGCCAAGACCAACCTCAAGATGGTGAACAACATCCAGCGCTTTGACCTCATGCAGACGGAAGCTGTGAGCGACTTTGTGACGCCTGTAACCTTGGCTGTCGCCATCTATGAGAGCGAACAGAAGGTATCCAGTGAAGAGGTGGTGACATTTGATAGCACATCGGAGTCAGTGAGTGAGCGCGTAAAGTCAGTACGACTTTCCCTGTCCGGAACAGACTTTGACCGCAACTGCGATTACCATCTGGTTCTGAAGAACAAAGACCTGAACACCGAAGTTGAGCGATACCGAGTGGTCATCGACCTGGCTTTTACTGACGACTTCTTTTGATTGAGACATGCACATGGATATGACGACTGACGCAGACCTGGACCAGCTTCTGAACGAGCATTTTGCCGGCAGGGTGGTCCGTAAGGATCTGACCAAACTCATCAAGGAAGGCGCCAACGTTCCAGTATATGTGCTGGAATATCTGCTGGGCATGTACTGCGCCTCTGATGATCCTGAAGTGATTCAGAAAGGCCTGCAGAACGTCAAAACAGTGCTCGCGGAAAACTATGTGCGCCCGGACGAAGCCGAGAAGGTTAAGTCGCTGATCAGAGAACGTGGAAGCTTCAAGGTCATTGACCGGGTACAGGTCACCTTGAATGAGCGCAAGGACTGCTATGAAGCCAGCTTCAGCAACCTGGGTATCAAGAATGCCGAGATCGGTGCAGGAATCGTCAAAGAGTTCGAGAAGTTGTTGGTTGGTGGCATCTGGGTCATCGCCACACTGAGCTATTACTACGAAGAAGGGCAAAAAGGTTCACCGTTTGGCGTTACGGTACTGAAGCCGATCCAGATGCCCAATATGAACATGGCCGAGCTCTTCGCGGGCCGTTCACACTTCACGGCAGACCAGTGGCGTGAAACCCTCATTCGTTCCACCGGGATGGAACCGGCAACACTGGACCAGGAGGTGCAGTGGCATCTGCTGGCACGGATGATTCCGTTCGTCGAGAACAACTACAACGTCTGTGAGCTTGGGCCCCGTGGCACCGGCAAAAGCCATATTTACAAGGAGTGCTCTCCCAACAGCATTCTGGTATCCGGTGGCCAAACCACGGTTGCCAACCTGTTCTACAACATGAGCAGCCGACGGATCGGCCTTGTGGGCCTTTGGGACCTGGTTGCCTTTGACGAAGTGGCCGGTATCAAGTTCAAGGACAAGGATGGCGTGCAGATCATGAAGGACTACATGGCCTCAGGCTCCTTTGCCCGTGGCCGTGAGCAGATCGAGGCATCTGCCTCTATGGTCTTCGTGGGGAACATCAATCAGTCCGTTGAATCCTTGGTGAAAACCAGCCACCTTCTGGCCCCGTTCCCCGAGGACATGATCGATTCGGCGTTTTTTGATCGCTTCCACGCCTACATCCCCGGCTGGGAGATTCCCAAAATGCGGCCTGAGTTCTTCACCGATCGCTATGGCCTTATCGTCGACTACCTGGCGGAGTACTTCCGCGAAATGCGCAAGCGCAGCTTCTCCGATGCCATTGATCGCTTCTTCAAGCTGGGCAGTAACCTGAACCAGCGTGATGTCATTGCCGTGAGGAAGACCGTATCTGGCCTGCTGAAGCTGCTATACCCCCATGCTGGATCCAGTCATGACTTGACCAAGGAGGAGGTACGCCCCTGCCTTGAATACGCGCTTCAGGTTCGCCGTCGCGTTAAAGAGCAGTTGAAGAAGATCGGTGGCATGGAGTTCTACGACGTGCATTTCAGTTATATCGACAACGAAAGCCTGGAAGAGCATTTCGTTACAGTGAAAGAGCAGGGTGGTGGGGCACTGATTCCCGAGGGCCCGGGCAAACCAGGATTTATTCATACCATTGGTTTGAGCAATAAAGGCGTGCCAGGGTTATACCGCCTGGAGCTACAGGTAACCAAGGGCAGCGGCAAACTGGCCACTTCTGGTCTCTGGAATTCAACTGCTGCGAAAGAGCAGGTCAAAATTGCTTTTGATTATTTCAAGGCCAATGCATCTCGGATTTCGGGATCAGCCAAGGTGATGGAGCATGACTTCCACTTGCACGTAGTGGAGCTGCAAAATACTGGCCCATTAAACTCCCTCGCATTATCCAGTTTGGTTGCTTTCGCTTCAGGTCTAATGGGTAAGCCTGCACAGGCTCAAATGGTTGTGCTGGGCGATATGAGCCTGGGTGGCAGTATTACACCGGTGCAAAGTATTGCTGAATGCCTGCAGGTTGCTTTTGATGGCGGTGGCAAGAGAGTAGCACTGCCAATGACCAGTGCAGCTGATATTCCGTCCATCCCGGCAGAGTTGTTTACCAAGTTCCAGACGAGCTTTTATGCAGATCCGGTGGATGCGGTTTTTAAAGTTTTGGGAGTGGATTGAAAAGATAGTCCCAATTGATCACCCATTAATGATGGTGGACTAACCTCCTTACTAATAATACCTAAGCATTAATCCAGGCTACCTTCTTTATGGAGGCGGTAAGATTTATTAGAGCGATTAAAGCGTGGGTGGTAAATATTCATATTAAAATCATGGATAATTCACAAGTAGTCAAGGATTTTTTAGTGGGTTAAGTATCATTGCGATGATGAATTCGTACATCTGATTTAAGTTGAATTCAAATGATATGATTAACGCTAGAGCTTCGTTAATATTGCTCAGTGATGACCGAATCAGTACAAATGCCTGCATAAAAATTTGTCAGGAGGATGTTTGTTTTTGTCCCCGCACGTCACATTGGAACTCCATATACTCCCAGAACAACCGATATGGTTGAAGATACAATGGCGCAATGAGTGTTATGTGTGTATAAAAGTCTTTGAGTCTTTTCTGCCCAGTTATTGTGCTTTTGGGTTAGATATATCGCTTGCAACAGCTGAGCAGCTTTGATAATTTTGCCGTGTAATTCGCTGCGGTATGCACCGTAGCGGCGGGGTAGCTGGCCACGTAAAAAACAGTATTTCAAATTTTCACCTGAAATCCATGTGGTTTTGGTGTGTCCAGGCATAAATCCGCCTGCACTACTCGAACCGAATCCATCTTGCCCAGTCAGTCAGTAGCTGCACTGCACTATCTCTCTGATACCGGGCCGAAAATCCTCCCTGGGCGACCGCCCACAAATCCCCAAAACCAATGCAGTACCGTCCTGTTGCAACTGCAACAGGGAAAATTTCGCAATGCTGGCATCACTGTCAGACATCAGCCCCATTTCTAGGTCGCAGCGCGTTATTTTTTTTGGCGCGGCCTTATTAATAGAGATGGGGTTTATGGTGTGTGGCTGTAGCCCAGTATCCATGCGTGTTTCAGCAATTATGTACCTGACCAAAACCCTGTACCAAAACCCTGGTTTTGACCTGTTACCAGACAGGTATGTGCAAGACATTAGGTCCAAATGTGGAGTGGAACTCCACTCATCCTCGACTCTGCTGGCTACTCATACGACCGGAGTCGACCCTCATCCCGCATGTGCATGGGGAGATCCAACACGTTGCACATTTATATGAGGGCACAAATCTTGGTCGAGTGGTTCGACCAGTTTCCGCTGGCCTTTGGGCCCAACACTTACTGCCGATTGTCGGGGACGGAAACTGTGCGTGAGGTACGGAGCCGTCCCCGGGTTTAGGCAGGTACTGGGCGCACAAACCACAAACATCAATCTGGAGGTCTGCGACCTTATCGTTGTTTATAGCAGCGGAGTAACGCAGCTCCAGATTGATGCCCACTATGATTTTGAAGAGGTATGGAACTATGTATAAAAAACGCAAGCGGCACCAAAAGCCAAATTTTGGCTACGGTCGTACTCTGAACTATGCGGTAAAACAGGCACTGCTCAATGAGTACGGATTGGGACGTTACGGTACAAGGACGACGCATGAAGATCGATTCAACATCTTTATCAAACTATTGTCTGATTATTATGTGCATGATGCTCGTTATATTACAGCTGAACATACGGAAGAATTTGCTCAGCGAATAGAGTTTGATTTCCAAAGTGGGAATATGTGCCTTTCATATGCACATAACATGATTTCATCGGTCAACATAATCATGAGGCTTTTCAGAAGAAATGATGACCTATACATTAAGGCCTCAGATTATTTAGATCCTCGTACTTATATCAGAAAGAAAATTCCGTCTATGAATGATCAATCAATAAATGAGGCAATTTCTATACTGGATGAGTCAGGATATAAACGAGGATCTGCAATAATAAGATTAGTCCGTCATTTTGGGTTGCGGCTAAGAGAAGCTATTTTGATGGATTTGGATCGGTGCTGGATAGAGTATAAAAGAACAGGTTTTGTAACCATTTTAGAAGGCACTAAAGGAGGTAGGAAATGTGATACCCGAAATATCCCCGTTAATCCAGAAGGTGTTAAAGCACTGGAATATGCCAGGCTGGTTCGACCTGAAGGATCAAAAAACCTTCTGTCAGCTAATAAAAATGATGAGAGTCTCAAAGATTTTCTATGCTCTGAAGTAAAGCAACTTAGAGTGATTCTTAAAAAATATGAGATTGTCAATATTAGAGAGATACGAGCCTATTTTATGATTGAGTATTTTGAAAAGGTTACGGGTTTGCCAGCTCCTGTTGTTGATCAGTCAACGCTTTTAAATGAGGAGCTGCTAAAGCTCGGCTGGAATGAAGTTGCGCGAGTCGCAGGGCATAATCGAATGAGTGTTGCACGATCGTATGTAGGATAGAGTATATGAATACAATGAAAATCATGAAAAATCTTGTTTTTCGAGATGTGAAAGAAGACTATAAAATCAAAGTAAAAACCAAGATTAATCGTGTTGCTGGAATGATTGAGAAGCGCTTTTCTGACGTGGTAATGTCTGAGCGAATCAAGAAGAAACATTTCGACTGGCTGCTTTCTGAACGTATTGCGGAATATGCAGAGTCAACTCAGAATGACTATAAATCTACTGCTCGATTGATGATCATGGCGCTGGGGAAGCATGACTGGTTGAAACCGCTCGGCCTGGATCAGGATCCCCAGCTTGGTGGACGGCCACAGAAAATTGGTGTTCGCAAGGCCAAGCAATTGCATCCTAATCCTAAAAAATAGCCCTGTCCTATTGGAAGGTTGCACCTGGATGTAGCTATGGCGACAAGATCTGTCGCTGAGGTGTGAAAAGATGTTGTCCATTCAATGGCTGTAGCCAGTCGATCGGGTGTCATGAGCGTAATCCTATGATATCCCAGCACTACACCTAACCATTAAATGCAGGATGATCGTTATGCCCAAGTGGACAGTGGAGCTGCAAGAAAAGTTACTAGACATCGCGCAGCGATATGAAAAGGATTTTTCCCGGATTGATGTCCATACTCAAGCATCGCCTGCTATCAAGGCCGTTCACTACGAATTGAATCAACAAGGTATTGATACCAAAGCGGTTTTATATCAATTGACGCGGTGTGGTTTTCTGGTCGCCAAAACTCGGAATGCCAGGAAAGTTGGTGAGTTCCATGCAAAGCCTGATGACTACTCGCTACAGAACTTTCGCGTCTCGGTGCAGTACCCGGATCTCAATGGTTTTGAGAAGGACTATTTCGATAGTGCTCAAGGTCAGATCAGAGAGTTGCTTCGAGTACCGGAAACCCGCTCGCAATCCATCGACGAGTGGAGCCAAAAAATTGCAGGTGAATTGAATACAACGGTCAGGCACGCATTGAAACTGCTCTTCGACTCCAACCTGATCCAACTCAACCATCTTGAAGAGTATGAATGGGTGTCTCAATCGGATCCCGTTCCTTCAGAATCCATGATGGATTTCGTAGTGGCGCAACAGCCTGATCAGGCTCTCAAAGGCCGAGTAAACCATTCTCGGGCCAGCATTTCGTCGCTTTTTGATGCCCGTCAGCATCCGCAGCCTTCACTGATTCTGTGTAACTATGGCACCGGCCTGGGTAAGAGTTATGGCGTAATCGATCAATTTCTGCAGGAAATTGCACAGTCAGCCGGCGGGCACCACCGCAACCTGTTTTTCATTACCCCTCAAAAGGCCCAGATCGACTTTGATCCGGAGCTGGTTGATAAGGCCCGAAAAGAACAGGTTGAGATCGTTGCATTCCTGAGTCGCGACGATACCACCGATCTCGACTTCAGAGACTGGTTGGCAGACGGGGATGGTGGCAGAAAAACTAACTTTGAACATTACAAGGACTGGTTCCAGCGGGCGAAGGCAATCAAAAACAGGGACTCGGCCTTCTATAACGTTATTGCGCAAGTCTCCGACGAAATCGATATGATCCGTCGCCTGCAGCGCAAGCTCGATAGGGTGATGAAGGAGGGCGAATTGACTGCCTTCTTGGATGGTATCAGAGATCAGATCAGTGACAGTCGTTATCGGTTGGAGCGAGCCCTGCAAGACGCTGCCAAGACAGCTCTGTGCCATCGAGGCAAGGCCGTAGATCTGGTAGATCTATTCTCAAGCGGCGAGCAAGAAGAGCTGCGGTTAAGGGGGGACATCATCAGACGCCTGGTGCCATTTGCGGTGGCAATGGTGAAGCCCACCCTGTTAGTGGCTACAACCAAAAAATTCGACCAAACCGCGTTACTGCCCTACTTAAAAGCCACAGGTGATGAGCCTGATGCCAAAGCCTGGACGCTGCTTTATCGACCCTTCGATTGCATTATTGGCGGCAAGCAAAAATTAAAGAGCAATAATGCCGATGCGTATGCCGATGAGGATTTGGTTGGCAAGATGCATTACTTGCGTTCAGATGTTTTCAAGGGAGATGAACAGAATGCTTTTCATACCCAAAAAATTCCATTTACGGTCGTGATCGATGAAGAACACGAAGCTTACGAGGTGCTGCTGGAGTCTGCCAGCACCCGGTTGGTCGACAAAAGTGTGACCTTGCCACACGTTCTATCGTCTGTTCGCCGGCTATACAAGCAGGTTCAGTTCAAATCCCAAGAGGAGGCTGAGGTTCCGCTCTTCAATGAGAAGGCTGAGTTCATCAATAATATTGAAACAGCACTGATCAACCGGTGCGAGGTGGCTGGTCTTGATGTCCTCAAGCGGGTGCTGGACCTGTTTTCCGACAATGTGGATTATGCCTACATCTCTGGCCAGCATTCGGAGCAGATCATCGGGTTGGTGCGAAGTGTCTTCAGCTTTAACGCCAAGCGTTACTTCCATGAAGCTGACCTCAAGAATGTTCGCTTGCGCTCAAAGCAGGAGGGGGCGGGGGTGGAGCTGTACCACACCACAGATGCTGATGACCTTACGATCAGCCTGTATGAGGTCTACCAGGTATTGCTTGCCAGCCTGTACGCAGCCATTCACGTCAAGCCGTCCGGAAATCTCGTTAAGCTTCTGGGGCAAAGCGGGGATAGTCACAACCAGCCGCTGGTGCAGTTTATCCGGCGTGCGAATCAGCATAAGCCTGCAATAGAGAACCTGTTTATTCATTCCGGTGAACAGTCGCTGCTTGACTTTTTCTTCGTCTATTTCAGGCCCAAGACAATCTTTTCGATCATACCGGTGGAAAGCCTCGATTACGTAGATTCATCGATTGAACACAAGGTGTTTGTCAGCTTCGCTGTTGAAATCATGCTGGAGCAGCCAGAAGTGAAGTTGCTGCGAATGCTGCACAATACCTGCAATACGGCGATCTGCCTTAGTGCGACAACCGGATTCAAAGGTAACATAACCGGGCAGTTTAACCGGGCTTTTCTGACGGAGTACTGTGAAGGTGAACCTGACAATCTGGCGATTGCCATTCGCTATCCATCACCCGACCTCCTGCAGAAGGTTGAGGTACTTCGACAGGACCGTGAGCAGATGCGCAATGTCTCCTTTCAGGTCTTCGATGTACAAAACCCGGTATTGCCGGTCACTGGTCAGCAACCGGACGACGCGTACCGTCGGGTTTTCACTCGCTACTATGAGGCCTTAAAACAGCAGCTGTATAACGCGTTTCTGACCCCGTACCCGGAGCTTGAGTTTCGACGCGGGATTGATGCGCTCCTGCGTGCTGCGTTCGATGGAAAACACACACTGTCACTCTCGTTAAGCCATCGGTTGCTGAGTGCATTAAAAAGCTATATCAGATCAATCCGCTCGGGCACTGTTCTCCAACCCAAGGATCTTAAGCTCGTTGATGAGCAGGACTTTGCTTTCGAGATCCAACCCTTCGATAACGGCATAACGCTTCGCGTGGTTCTGTTTTCATCGGATACCAGCAAACAGGCAGACCCCAGAGAATACACCCGTGTTGATGATCCCAACACCAAGCTGATGTTCGTGGCGTCTTACCGGTCGGCCGGGACGGGACTGAATTACTTTGTGTGCCAACAGTTCTTGGACAGTATTGGCCGGGTTGCATCAATGGACGTTGATTTCGAGCGGCTGGTGCTGGTCAATCAACCCTATTACTCCCGCGTGATTGGCAGCGGGGATGAGGGCTACGGCAACCGGCTCAATACGCTGGCTAACATCAACCGCTTGATGAAACACCGCGCCGCGCAAACCGACCTGACACTCCTGCGTGATTTCGATGCTAATCTTACTACCGGGCCTGATTATGAGTTTCTCAGTCATGAACACCGGATGGAACAGCTCAAGGTATTCATGCAGGCGATTGGCCGTGTGGAGCGCAAGGATTCCTTGATTGATACTGAGGTCTTCATCTCATCGGAGGCGTTTGATATCGCGATGCTGAGCCTGGCTATCGCACGCAGACAGCCGGATAACCGTACCGTTTTTGGCAGCCTATCCTTGCTTAACGACCGGTTTTCCCATCTGTGTCTTGATGCCAAGCTGCAGTGCAGTTTTCAACAGGAAGCGGATCGGCGTACTTTTTGCGAGCGCATGCGAATTCAGAATAAACAGCTACAACAGTTTCTTGGCCGTGATGGCGGTGTGATCACAACCATTTTGGAACAGGCCCGCCAAGGATCAACTGAGGCAATCGAATTCAATGAAGCCTTTAGATCGATTGACAGCTTCACCAACCCTACTGCGTATCTGCAGCGTCTAAAGACATGTGCTCTTGCTGCAGAAAACCCCTATTACAAGGCTTTGATTGACCAGTTATACATCCCGCCGGATCAGGAGCTGGCTTCGATCAAACTGTGTGAGCCTGAAAATCCGGATGATATCTTGACTGATCTGGAAGAGGGCAGGTCCTTGTATGATCCGGTGCGTCGAGCGGGTGCCGGCCGTACCTTCAGTGATGACACTCCGCTGGGTCCGATGGCGCAGGCGCTGTTCAAAAAGATCCAGCAGGTGGAGGAGGCCGCCTTTCAGCAACGTATTCCTCATCCCGGATTTATACCTCATCTCAAGGGGAACCTGGGCGAATACCTGCTCAAATCGTTTGTTGATAAGCTTGATCACATTCAGGTGATGACACCCCATCAAGCCCAGTCAAGCATCGGCTTGCGATGCTATGAATTGTTCGATCTGTACGTGACCGATCCTGAGGGTCGGCTGTTCTGCCTGGATGCTAAAAACTGGTCGTCATCCCTGGACAATAAGCATGATCAGTCGCGATCGACTTTGGAGGCCGCTGTCAGCAAGCTCCATACCATCAAAGCCTTGGCGCAAGGGCGTTTTCCAGAGATCTACAGCATGTATATCAATACCCGTTATGAAGACAACCGGGAATTCAGATAATA
>CEGE01001748.1_pt1 | contig 16760 bp, 16 predicted proteins | sample 306311 | NCBI WGS metagenome assembly CEGE01 (sample SAMEA2755654, study PRJEB7226) | microbial mat metagenome | biome: microbial mat; feature: hypersaline; material: grass silage | place: USA | collected 2014-02-19 | depth 0 m | reverse complement strand
TTCTGCCCATGCCACGGTTCCCGCTTTGATTTGGCTGGTCGCGTATTTAACAACGTTCCTGCGCCGACCAATCTTGAGGTTCCACCCTACCGCTTTGAGAATGACGATATCATTATCGTCGGCGAAGATGAGGAGGCTGCCTAATGGGTAATCCGAATAAAGCCAAGGCGGAAAAGGGCCTCATGCGTTGGGTAGATGATCGCTTCCCTGCTACTCAGATGTGGCAAGAGCACCTCTCCAAATATTACGCGCCGAAAAACTTCAACTTCTGGTACTTCTTTGGCTCGTTAGCGCTGCTGGCGCTGGTCAACCAAATCCTCACCGGGGTTTGGTTGACCATGAGCTTTAACCCCTCAGCTGAAGGTGCCTTCGATTCCGTCGAATACATCATGCGTGATGTGGAATGGGGGTGGTTGATTCGCTATATGCACACCACGGGGGCCTCCGCCTTCTTCCTCGTTGTCTATCTGCATATGTTCCGTGGCCTTTTGTACGGTTCTTATAAAGCCCCGCGCGAGTTAGTGTGGGTCTTCGGCATGACTATTTACCTGGTGCTAATGGCGGAAGCCTTTATGGGTTATCTGCTGCCGTGGGGGCAAATGTCCTACTGGGGGGCGCAGGTGATTATCTCGCTGTTCTCAGCGATTCCGGCGATCGGCCCTGACCTGGCACAGTGGGTGCGTGGTGACTTCCTGATTTCAGGCATTACCCTAAACCGCTTCTTTGCACTGCATGTGGTTGCGCTGCCAATCGTTATTCTGGCACTGGTTGTGCTGCACATCATTGCTTTGCATGAGGTGGGCTCGAATAACCCGGACGGCATTGATATCAAGCAGAAGAAGGATGAGGCTGGTGTGCCGTTGGATGGAATTCCTTTCCACCCTTACTACACGGTGAAAGACCTTGTCGGTGTGGCAGTGTTCCTTTTCGTTTTCTGCGTAGTGGTGTTCTACTTCCCCGAAGGTGGTGGCTACTTTATTGAGCGGCCTAACTTTGATCAGGCGAACCCGCTGCAGACACCAGATCACATTGCCCCCGTTTGGTATATGACACCGTTCTACGCCATTCTCCGCGCCATCACCTTCTCGGTCTTTGGTTTAGACGCCAAGTTCCTAGGGGTTATCTTTATGGGCGCGGCGATTGCAATCCTGTTTGTTCTGCCCTGGCTGGATCGTAGCCCCGTGCGCTCTATGCGTTACAAAGGCTGGATGTCGAAAGTCATGCTGCTGCTGTTTGCTATCAGTTTTGTCATCCTGGGTGTTTTAGGTGTGTTGCCATCGACAGAGGGTAGAACACTGCTAGCCCAGGCGTGCACCGTGATCTATTTCGCCTTCTTTGTCTTGATGCCGTTCTACACCAAGCTGGAGAAGACTAAACCCGTTCCGGAAAGGGTGACTGGCTAATGAAAAAGTATCTATTTGGACTCCTTTTCGCCTTAGTGCCAGTAACCGCGATGGCTGCGGGGGGCGCAAGTGTGCCTCACTCGATGGATCCTGATCTGCATGATCAGGCCTCGTTGCAAAATGGCATGAAGCTCTATGTTAACTACTGCATGGGCTGTCACTCGCTTAACTATCAACGCTTTTCGCGTGCGGCAGACGACTTGGGGATGCCTCAGGATTTGGTTGAAGAGAATTTGATTTTCTCGTCAGATTTGGCTTACAACGATCAAATGCATAACGCCATGAATAGCGGTGATGCGGAGGGTTGGTTTGGTGCGCCGCCGCCCGACCTGTCGCTCAAGACGCGTGTGCGTGGGACCGATTGGATTTACTCTTATTTGCTCGGTTTCTACAAAGATCCTAGCCGTCCCACGGGCGTTAACAATACGGTGTTTGACCTAGTGGCAATGCCGAACGTGTTAGAGCCTCTGCAGGGCGTGCAAGAGCTGGTGTGTGCTGAAACCGATCACCCGGTAGAAGGGCAAGAACCGGATGCGTTATCGGGCAAGTATCAGTCTTGTAACGTGCTGCAAGTGACCGAGCCGGGGGAGCTCGAACCTGCGGAATTTGAGGAGGCGATGTATGATCTTACTAACTTCCTGGCTTATGTAGGTGAGCCCTCCAAGCTTCAAGCACAGGCGCTGGCACCTAAAGTACTGATCTTTATTTTCATTTTTGGTGTGATTGCTTACCTGCTCAAGCGCGAGTACTGGCGAGATATCCACTAATTAGCAGTAGCTGATGGTCAGTGGGGCGCACGGCGTAAGTCGTGCGCCTTTTGCTTGTCAGCATGGCAGTAAAGCAAAGCAAGCTGGCTTCCCCTAAGGTAGCGCTGGCGTGTTATTATCCAAGATTGTTTTGATGTGAGGATGCTTTCATGGGTGTTGTGGCCAAACGGTCGTCGATGATCTTTTACTCAGGCAGTGATGATCATTTCAGTCATCGTGTGCGCATTGTGCTGGCCGAGAAGGGGGTTGCCGTCGACATCGTCGATGTACTCGACGAAAAACCACCGGAAGAGCTGGCAGACCTCAATCCGTACAACAGCGTACCGACGCTGTTAGATCGTGACTTGGTGCTGTATGAGTCCAAAGTTATGATGGAGTACCTGGATGAGCGTTTCCCGCATCCTCCGCTATTGCCTGTTTATCCAGTAGCGCGTGCGCAAAGCCGCCTATGGATGCACCGCATTGAGCGCGAGTGGTGCCCAATGGTCGACCTGATTCGCAGTGGTGGAAAGAAAGAGGCAGATAAAGCGCGTAAAGAGTTGCGTGAAAGTCTGATCGGCATATCGCCAATTTTCGAGGATATGCCTTACTTCATGAGCGAAGAGTTTACGCTGGTGGATTGTTGTTTAGCGCCTGTATTGTGGCGTTTGCCGGAACTCAATATCGAATTGCCCGAGAAGCAGGTTAAGCCGCTGCTGTCCTACATGTCGCGAGTATTCGAGCGTGAAGCGTTCAAGGCATCTTTAAGTGAGCGTGAAAAAGAGATGCGCGCTTGAATTCATTTGGCTCCTTTGTGCTTGATAAGGGCAGGGAGCCTTTCTTGTAAGGAGGAGGGAGTCTAGATGAAATCGAGTCGCCCCTATCTCGCCCGAGCACTCTATGAGTGGTTGCTGGATAATGAGCTAACGCCTTACCTGGTGGTTGATGCTACCTTGCCTGGCGTTGAGGTGCCCCGTCAGTTTGTTCAAAACGGTCAGATCGTTTTGAACGTGGCGCCGACTGCAGTACGTGATCTTTTTATGGAGAATCAGGCGATAGGCTTTAATGCGCGCTTTGGCGGGCAGCCTATGCAGGTAATGATACCGACTCCGGCCTTAATCGCTATTTACGCCCGTGAGAACGGTGCAGGAATGGTCTTTGGTCATGAGCCTGAGCTAGGTGATGGAGCCGACTCTTTTGGCGCTATTGAGGACGAAGAGAAGCCCTCTAGTAAGCCTGAGCTGTCGATCACAGAGCCCGTCTCCGAAAAGAGTGACAGTGACTCAACGGCGTCAGCGGATACGTCTGAAAAAGAGTCTCAAGCTAAGAGCAAGACGAAGAAAAAACCCACCCTGCGGGTCGTTAAATAACACCCTGGGGTGTGCCGCCCACAAAAAAGCCTCGCTTATTAAGCGAGGCTTTTTTGTGGCTGCTAAAACGCAATGGGAAAACAGTGGATTAGTCTAGGTAATCAAATACTTTTACGATTCGTTGTACACCACCAACCGAGGAAGCGGCATTGACGATACGGTCAGCCTCTTCCCGGGTCACGCGGCCCATCAGATATACGCTGGCATTTTCGGTGGTGACTTTGATTTTTGAAGAGTCGATGCGGTCGTTGGTTGCCAGGTGGCTGACGACATTCGTGGTGAGCCATGTGTCGGTCAGGCGCTGGCTGGCCGGTAGGCGAGCGGCGATGGTGAGTTCGTTGTGGATGTCAGTAACACCGCGTAGGTTGCTGGTAACTTCACCCGCCATATCGCGAAGCTCTTCACTGGGTACTTGGCCCACCAGGAGCACAACGCCGTTATAACTGTGGGCACGAATGCGGGCATCGCCTAGCCGGGCGTCAGCACGCTTTAACGCGTCATCAACTTCACGCTCAATGGTGGTGTCGATGGCTTCAACATCGTCGCTACGCTGAGCATAGTTGGACTGATTGGAGGCTGAGTTGTTAGCGCAGCCGGTAATGAAGAGTGCCGCGCAAAGCGCAACGGCCATGAAGCCGCGGGGGGAGAGGCGTTGGGTCATCGTATGACTCCTTTGATGCTAGCAGTTAAAGACATCGTGGTTGTTAACACAGTACAAATGGCGACTAAGCGCTGCCAAACAACTGTTCATCGATAAGATCGCATAAACAGTGAATCACCAGCAGGTGAACTTCCTGGATGCGGGCCGTTGATGTCGCCGGGACGCGAATCTCGCAGTCATCCTGGCCTAACAGTGACGCCATATCGCCACCGTCGCGGCCGGTAAGGGCAACTACGGTCATATCGCGATCATGGGCGGCTTGAATGGCCTGCACAATATTGCCCGAATTGCCACTGGTGGAGATGGCCAAGAGTACATCACCGGGCTGCCCGAGGGCGCGAATCTGCTTTGAAAACACCTCGTTGTAGCTATAGTCGTTTGCGATTGAAGTGAGCGTGGACGTATCAGTGGTGAGTGCCAGTGCGGGTAGGCTAGGGCGTTCTCGCTCAAAGCGGTTGAGCAGTTCAGAGGAGAAGTGTTGGCTGTCACCAGCGCTGCCGCCATTGCCGCAGGCAAGAATTTTTCCTTCGCTGACAAGGCACTGCACCATCATTTGGCTAGCCACTTCAATGAACGGCGGAAGTACTTCGCTGGCGTACGTCTTGGTGTCGATGCTAGCGTTGAAGTGGCCGAGTATCCGAGATTGAAAGTCCATCAGGGCTTCCTGGTTGAATAGTGATAAAGAGTGTTTTTTAAAGACCGTTTTTAAAGCCGGTTTATAAAAACAGCTTTAAAAAACAGTCAAAAGGCATCAAAGGCAGCTTTTACCCAGTGAAACTCAAGGTTGGGCGGCTTACCCGTTATGGCCAGGATATCAAAGCGGCAGGGTGAAGAAAGCCCGCCGCGGGCGATATAAAGCCGTGCTGCACGCACCAGGCGCTGTTGTTTCTGATAAGTGACGGTTTCCAGCGGGTGACCGTAGCGCGTCGTGGTGCGGTGTTTGACCTCAACAAAGACGAGAATATCGCCATCGCGCATTACCAAGTCAAGCTCACCCCCTTTCACGTAATGATTCTGCGTGACAAGGGTGAGCCCCTGTTGGCGCAGCCATTGAGCGGCAAGCTGCTCAATGGCTGCGCCGCGGGCACGGGCAGTGTGGGCGTTAGTCGTCACTTTCGTCCAGGTTAGGAATTAAAATAGGTGATGGAACGCCATTCTGGAATTTCGCCCAGGGCAGCTCGCGGTAGATGCGACCATCGTCGCTTAAGTAGAGAGTGCCGGTGCTGCCATGAAGGCCGTTCAGCTCGCCAAGGTTGGAAAAGCGGATAGCCAGCTCGTAAGCATCAACGCCCATTGCCATCAGGCGGAACATGGAGGCGTCTGATTCATCCCGCAGGCTTTGGTAGGTAGATGCAAAGGGCAGAGCCTCTTCGCCACCAACGGCGGCGTCGGGGATTTGCCAGGGGATATCAACGAACATGACATCGTTTAGATCTTGGTCAAGGCGTGTCTGCAGGCGTCCTTCATGCAAGTGTGAGGTGGCATAGATCGGCAGATTGGGAGCGTAGTAGTAATCCATAGTCGGCGGTACCTGGCGCGCATACTCGGGCAGTGCGAGCAGGAATAGGGCGTCAATATTGCCTAGGCGCGCGCGATCACCGCTAACACTGAGCGCGGTTTGTACGGCATTGGAGACCGAGCTATCCGGGTTATAGCGCACGGCGTTGGTGATTTCGCCACCCTGGCTATGCCACTCATTCCAGAAGGCTTCGCCTACGCGTCGGCCCCAGCCGTTATCCGGAACCATCATGGACATTTGGCGGTGCCCGTCCTGCCAGGCGCGGCGGGCAACTTGGCGTGCTTCGTCTTCAGCTGAAAGGCCGTACTGGAAGAGTCGCTGGGCTTGATTGTTATCACCGCTACCATAGTTGAGTGCCAGTGTAGGGAGCAGCACGCTATCGCGCTCTTCTAGCTGGGTAACTCGATCCTTATCCAGTGGGCCAATAATTAACTGCGCATTCATTTGTTGGGCGCGGTCATAGAGCTCATCCATCGAGTAGCGCGAGGTGTCCAGGAAGCTTAGCTCGACGTTGCTGCCCTTGGCGTCATGGTGCTGCCGCATAGCCGAAGCGATAGTATTGGCGACGCTGCTAAGCGGGCCTGATTCGGGCAGTGCTACCACGATGCGGCGTATTTCCTGACCCTCAAGCTCTGGCAGCGCAACGCTCACTGCGCCGCTGGGCTGATCAAGCGCCTCACGGGCCCAGCGCTGGCGTTCTTCAAGCCGCTCCTGCTGGTTAGCCTGCATCGGCAGCTCGTCGCCGAGTACCTGAGTGGCGCGCAGCACGGCACGGGGTTCATTCAACGCGCGGGCAAGCTCGGAAAATAGCAGTGCCCAGCGTACCCGGTCGGGTTCTGAGAGCAAGCTTTCATCAATCCCATCGGCGGTTTCGAAGGCTCTGTCGCGCTCACCTTGACGGGCCAGAATATTAGCCGCTTCCAGGCGTGTTTTTGCGGCTTGCTCTGGCGCTTGCTGTTCCGCTTGGCTGAGTAGCTGGCCAGGGTTTTCATCGGGCACTCGATCTACCACGCTAGGCGATTGCATCGCACAGCCAGCAACGAGAAATGCCACAAGGGCAGCGGCGAGTAAGCCACGTAATGACTGTTTCATGTATCCTTCCTTAGGTTTCCATTTGCGCTGTCGCTGCTTGTCAGCGATTGACCAAGCCACTGCACAAGCATAGCGCACCAGCAGGGCAAGCCATCAACGAATTGAGAGTCAACAATGACAGACGATAATCCGGGTACATTGTACGTGGTTGCCACGCCAATTGGGAATTTGGATGACTTAACCGCGCGTGCCGCTCGGGTGCTGGGCCAAGTGACACGAATTGCCGCTGAAGATACTCGCCATAGTGGCCGCCTGTTGGCGCACTTGGGGCTAAACAAGCCCATGCTCTCTTTACATGAGCACAACGAGGCGCGCCGGGTAGAGGCTTTGGATAGTTATCTCGCTGCAGGTGAAGACATCGCCCTGATCAGTGACGCCGGCACACCGTTGATTAGCGATCCCGGCTTTGTGCTGGTACGTGAACTGAGGGCGCGCAATCGCCATATTGTGCCTATCCCCGGCCCCTGTGCGCTGATTACTGCGCTGTCAGGGGCAGGCCTGCCAACAGACCGCTTTGTGTTTGCCGGTTTTCTGCCTGCCAAGCCAGGCGCACGACGCCAAGCATTGGAGAGTTGGAAAACCCGCGAAGAGACGCTGGTGTTTTATGAATCTCCCCATCGTATCGTGCATACCCTTGAAGCGTTACAGGCGCAAATGGCGGATCGCGATGTGGTATTGGCGCGTGAGCTCACTAAAACCTTCGAAACGTTTTTGCACGGTACGCCTGCATCGTTACTGGAGCAATTGACTGCCGACCCTAATCAAGCCCGCGGTGAATTCGTGGTGATTGTTGCCGGGGCTCCGCCGGTTGAGCAGAGTGAGCATCAGGATATATCAGCGGACGCCTTGCTGGAGGCACTGCTGTCAGAGGGGGTTGGTGTGAAACAGGGCGCTGCAATTGCCGCGCGAATGCTTGGTGGTCGTAAGCAAGTCTGGTACGCGCGTTTGCAAGCAATCAAAGGTGAGCATTGAGGCAAGTCGAGGGCGCTGGTATGCTTGCCGCCGGAGTTGGCCAGACAGTCGCCGCTAATACCCCTTAAAAGGTGTTGGGGGAGGAAAGTCCGGGCTCCATAGGGCAGAGTGCCAGGTAACGCCTGGGCGGCGTGAGCCGACGGAAAGTGCAGCAGAGAGTAGACCGCCTAAGCCTTTCGGGGCCGGTAAGGGTGAAAGGGTGCGGTAAGAGCGCACCGCGCGCCTGGTAACAGTGCGTGGCATGGTAAACCCCACTCGGAGCAAGACCAAATAGGGATCCAATGGCGTGGCCCGCGCTGGATCCGGGTAGGTTGCTTGAGCGCTGTGGTAACGCAGCGCCTAGAGGAATGGCTGTCCACGACAGAACCCGGCTTATCGGCCGACTCCCCCACTTACGTACCAGAGCGTGTCCGCACGCTCTTTATTACGCTGTACGCTGTCACTATCATTTTGTGTGAGAAAAACATGCCTTCTCCTGACGCTGAACAGGTTGCTAACTGCTTTCGCCATACCAGCGTACTACTGGAAGGTGCTGTCGATACTCTGGTGCACGATGCGCGAGGCGTCTATTTAGATGGCACCTTTGGGAGGGGCGGTCACTCACGCTTGATCCTTGATCGTCTGGATGCTCAGGGCCAACTGCTTGCGATGGATCGCGATCCCCAAGCGATTGCCGCGGCCGCTGACATAGACGATCCACGCTTTCAGATTGCCCAGCGAGAATTTGCTCAGCTCGCCGAGTTTGCCCGTGAACAGGGCGTATTTGGCAAGCTTTCCGGTGTGTTACTCGATGTTGGCGTGTCGTCGCCTCAACTAGATGACCCCGAGCGCGGCTTCAGCTTTATGCGCGATGGCCCGCTAGATATGCGTATGGATCCTAACCAAGGGCAAAGTGTGGCTGATTTCCTGGCCCGGGCCAGTGAAGCAGACATTGCCTACGTGTTTAAAACCTACGGCGAAGAGCGCTATGCCAAACGTTTGGCCCGCGCTGTGGTCACTCGCCGGGTCGAGAAGCCGTTTACCCACACGGTGGATTTGGCCGAGGTATTAAAAGTAGCCCACCCCGCCTGGGAAAAGGGACGCCATCCTGCCACCAAAGCGTTTCAAGGGCTGCGTATTTTCGTCAACGGCGAGCTGGAGCAGTTAGACAGTGCTTTAGACGCCGCGCTAGAGACGCTGGCACCTGGTGGTCACTTAGTGGTTATCAGCTTTCACTCGTTGGAAGATCGTCGCGTGAAGCGCTTTATTCGCCACCATGTCCGCGGCGATACCGACTTGCCGCGAGGGGTGCCGATTCGCGATGATCAAATGAATCGGCGTCTTGAAGCGCTAGGCAAAGGTGTGCGGCCAAGCGAGGAGGAAGTGGATGCCAATCCCCGCGCACGTAGCGCCGTCATGCGGGCTGCACGCAAACGGATGTAAATGTCATCATGAGCATGGATCGGATTGAGCAGTGGGCAACCACGCTACGCACCGAATGGCCTTTCAGGCTGCGTTTACGCGCCTGGCCGGTAGCTATTACGCTACTCTTTCTACTCTGCATGGCCTCCGGGCTGGGCGTGGTTGTCACTACCCATATGACGCGGGTTCAATTTGCTCAGCTGCAACAGCTGGAGCAAGAAGAGAACCAGCTGCAAACGGAGTGGGGGCAACTGCTGCTCGAGGAGGGAGCATGGTCGACACCTGCCCGTATTGAACAAATTGCCACTGACCGCCTGGGTATGCGAATCCCCGATGTCCATGATGTTGAGGTGATTCGACCATGAGAAGCGAACGTCGAGGCGGTACCTCGCGTCAGGCGCCGATTGCCCCTCCGCTCGGCAGCGGGCGGTTCATGTTTATTCTGCTTGCGATTGGCTTGGCATCGGCTATTTTGATTGGTCGGATTACCTTGCTGCAGGTCATTGACCGACCCTTTCTGCAAAGCCAGGGCGACGCGCGTACTCTTCGTCACGAAACGATCCCTGCCCACCGCGGCATGATTACAGACCGCAATGGCGAACCGTTGGCGATTTCCACACCAGTGGTCACCCTCTGGGCCAATCCGCAAGAACTACCCGACGATGCTATACAGCGTGTAATGCTGGCCCAGGCGCTGGGTATGACGCTGGGTGACTTCGAGGCGCGGGTGGCGCGCTTCAGCGAGCATGAGTTCATGTATTTACGCCGTCAGATGACCCCCGCGGCGGCCCAGCAGATTCTAAACCTGCGCACGCCCGGCGTTTACCCGCAGCGTGAATATAAACGCTACTATCCCGCTGGCGAGGTTGCCGCTCAACTGCTGGGGGTAACCAACGTTGACGATGTCGGTCAGGAAGGCCTGGAGCTTGCTTATCAGCCTTACCTGGCAGGGCGACCAGGTCAGCGGCGGGTCATTAAAGATCGTCGCGGGCGCTTGGTGCGCGAGCTGGGCGTTATTGACGAAGCCCAGCCAGGGGGCGAACTGACCCTCTCTATTGATCAACGCATCCAGTATATGGCTTACCGGGAGCTGCGCGCAGCGGTGGCTGAGAATGAGGCTGATGGTGGCGTGCTGGTGATGATGGATGCCCGTACGGGAGAGGTGTTGGCTATGGCTAACTTGCCCTCCTACAACCCTAACAACCGAGCGGGGCTTGATCCGCGTGGGTTACGTAACCAAGCGTTGGTCGATGTATTTGAGCCCGGTTCGGTGATGAAGCCGCTGGCCATGGCTGCCGTGTTAGAGAGTGGCGTGGTGGATCGCGACGCTGTGGTCGATACCTCGCCCGGTTGGATGCGATTGGATCAGTTCACCATTCGCGATTTCCGTAATTATGGCGAACTGGATTTGGCTGGCATTCTGGAACACTCTTCGAATGTGGGGATGTCCCGACTAGCACTGCGGTTGAGCGATACGGCGATTTGGGAAAAGTATAACCAGTTAGGGCTGGGGCAGGCACCCGGAACCGGTTTTCCTGGCGAGTCCACTGGCAGCTTACCGGCGCCAGTTCGCTGGTCGCGCAGCGAGCGGGCGACGCTCTCCTACGGTTACGGCCTATCCGTGTCAGCGGTGCAGTTGGCGAGTGCTTACACGGCGCTAGCCAATGATGGCGTGCGTCTGCCGCCTTCGCTGTTACGCCTTTCTGAGCCACCCCAAGGCATCCCCGCGATAGAGCCCACGGTTGCCAATGACCTGTTGCGAATACTGGAAACTTCCGTTGCGGCCTATACCGGCGGGCGGCGAGCTCGTGTCGAGGGTTATCGTGTTGGCGGAAAAACGGGCACGGTGCGCAAAATAGGCCAGCAGGGCTATACCACCGATGCCTACCGCAGCGTTTTTGCCGGTATTGCGCCTATTTCCGACCCGCGCATTGTCACAGTGGTAATGATTGATCACCCCAAAGCAGGCGAATTTTATGGCGGCGCCGTTGCCGCACCGGTTTTTTCCAGCGTGACGGGGAATGCTTTACGCTTGCTGGACGTCCCGCCGGATCACGAGGCGGAGTAGTTTTTTAAGGAGATGGCATGACGCTGAGTCCAGGCGAAATATTAACGGCACTCGCGAAAGTATGGCCCAAGTCACCACTGCCCGCTGACCTGCCCAAGCTGCCGGATCAGGTGCGCATTGAAATGAACTCGCGCAAGCTTGCCAAGGGCGACATTTTCGTGGCCGTGCCCGGCAGTCAGCGTGACGGACGCGATTTCATTGAGCAAGCCCTTGAAGCTGGGGCTTCGCTTGTTTTAGCGCAGGGGGCTCACGGCGATGTACAGCTTGAAGGGCGGGTGTTGCAACTGCCACATTTGTCGTCGCGCTTAGGTGAGCTAGGTAGGGCGCTGTACCAGGTGCCTAGTGATCTGGAAGTCATTGCGGTGACCGGTACCAATGGTAAAAGCTCTGTTACTCACTATATTGCTGCCCTCAGCGAAGCGTTGGGAACACCTGCGGGTCTTGTCGGCACCTTAGGCGTGGGGCGTCCTGGCGAACTGAGCGATAGTGGCTTAACCACGCCTGGCCCCTTGGCGCTGCAGGCGACGCTGGGTGAGTTGGCCCAACAGGGGGTGAAGCGCGTTGCCCTCGAAGCCTCTTCCCACGCTCTGGATCAGTACCGGTTGGAAGCGGTCAACGTTAGTGTAGGGGTGTTTACCAATCTGACCCGCGACCATTTAGATTATCACGGCAGCATGGCGGCCTATGCGGCCTCGAAAGCCAAGCTGTTTCGCCGTTCTGAGCTTAGCTTGGCGGTGGTGAATGGTGATGACCCCTTGGCGCGCTTAATGCTGGCTGGTTCTAGTAGCCGCGTACGTGTGCTGGCCACTGGGCAAGACGAGGCTGTTACGCTGCGGGTGCTGGACTGGCAGGCGTTCGAGCAGGGGCAGCAGGCAATGATTGCGACCCCCGACGGCGAGAAAATGCTGCGCTTAACGTTAATGGGACGCTTTAATTTAGATAACGTCCTGCTGGCGATGGCTGTGCTGTATGGGTTAGGTGAATCCCTCGATGCGCTGTTTGATGCAGCGACAACACTTTCTCCGGTGCCGGGGCGTATGGAGCGCTATGGCGATGTGGACGCCCCCAGTGTGGTCGTGGACTATGCCCACACACCGGATGCCCTACAGAGTGCCCTTCAGGCGCTACGTGCTCACTTGGGGGACGCGGGTAAATTGTGGTGTGTGTTTGGCTGCGGCGGGGAGCGTGATACGGGTAAGCGAGCCGAGATGGCCCGGGTCGCCGAGCAGTTGGCAGATCGCATCGTTGTCACTGACGATAATCCGCGGAATGAATCCGCCGCGCAAATCCGTGAGCAGATTCTGACCGGGTTCTCAACCGCTGTGCAGCCGATTGAAATTGCTGAGCGTCGCGAGGCCGTAGTAGCGGCTATTCAACAAGCTGGCGCCCAGGATGTGGTGCTGATCGCCGGGAAAGGGCATGAGGCGTATCAGGAGATACAGGGGGTGCGCCATCCTTACGCCGATAGCGAAGAGATTCAACGCGCTTTTGCTCAGCGGAGAGCGCAGTAATGCATTGGGCTCTTGGTCAAGTGGCCGCCGCGCTCGGCATCGAAGCGCCATCAGGCAGTGCACAGTTAATCATTCACTCGGTTGTTACCGATAGCCGTAAAATTGAGCCTGGCTGCCTGTTTGTCGCGTTAAAAGGCGTCAATTTTGATGGCCACGATTTTGTCGAGCGTGCCCATGCGCTTGGCGCGGCAGCGGCGTTGGTCGACGCACCTGTTGCCAGCGACTTACCCCAGTTGGTGTGTCCCGATACGCGCTTAGCCCTGGGATTGCTAGCCGGTGCACATCGACGTGCATGGCATGGGCCCTTGGTAGCGGTCACCGGCAATAGTGGTAAAACCACGGTTAAGGAGATGTGTGCGGCACTGCTGACGCCTTTGGGCGAGGTGTTAGCGACTGAGGGGAATCTGAACAACGATTTCGGTGCGCCGCTGACCTTATTACGATTGCGCCAACAGCACAAAGTCGCCGTGATAGAGTTAGGCGCTAATCATCTGGGTGAAATCGCCTGGACGGCGCCGCTGTCACAGCCCGATATTGCGATTATCACCAATGTCACCGGCGCCCATGTGGGTGAGTTTGGCGGCATGGGGCAGATCGCCCAGGCGAAAAGTGAACTGCTCGCCGGGCTAAGCGAGCAGGGTACGGCCATATTGAACCGCGATGATCGCTACTACTCCTTTTGGGCTTCGCGTGCGGCCCCAAGGCGAGTGGTTAGCTTTGGCTTTCATCCCCAGGCAGATGTCAGCGCCTCAGCGCTTTCCTGTGATCCTCAAGGGCGGTATGCTTTCACGCTACTGCAGCATGGTCAGGCGCTGGGCCAAGTGCGTTTACCGCTACTTGGCAAGCATAATGTCAGCAATGCCTTAGCTGCGGCTGCCGCGGCATTAGCGCTGGGCGTGCCGCCAGAGCAGATCATTACGCGCTTGGGTGCATTGCAAGCGCTAGCGGGTAGGCTAACCGTAGTGCCCGGTTTGCGGGGGGGCAAGCTACTGGATGATACTTACAATGCCAACCCCGGGGCGGTCAAAGCCGCTCTGGATACGCTGGCGAGTTTCCCTGCTCCGCGCTGGTGTGCGTTGGGCGTAATGGGCGAGCTGGGAGACGAGTCGGCAGCGCTGCATGCGGACATTGGCCGTTACGCTGCAGAGCTTGGCATTGATCAGCTGTTGACGCTGGGCGACGCGGCACGCGCTGCCAGCGAGGCCTTTGGTCGTGGGCTGCATTTTAACGATCACGAGGCGCTAACGCGTCATGTCACTAATACTTTGCCGCCGGACACCACCTTGCTGGTGAAAGGGTCGCGCAGTGCGGGCATGGAACATGTCATCAATGCACTGCGTTCGGATAAATAAGGTAAACGCCGTTCATGTTACTTCACTTGGCGAATTTTCTGTCGCAGTACCAATCTGATTTTCAGGTAGTCAATTATTTAACCCTGCGCGTGATTTTAGGCGCTCTCACCTCATTAATGCTCTGCTTATGGCTGGGGCCATGGATGATCCGCAAACTGGTCGAGGGGCAAATCGGTCAATCCGTGCGTGACGATGGCCCTCAGTCCCATCTTTCCAAGGCGGGTACCCCGACCATGGGTGGGGCGATGATTCTGTTGGCCATTGCCATGAGTACCTTGCTATGGGGTGACCTAACCAATCTTTATATTTGGGTGGTGTTAGGCGTCACTCTAGGTTTTGGTGCCATCGGCTGGGTCGATGATTACCGCAAAGTAGTGGAGAAAAATCCGCGTGGCTTACCCGCCCGCTGGAAGTATTTCTGGCAGTCGGTGGTGGGGATTGGGGCGGCAGTGCTGCTCTATTTGACTGCCTCAACGCCGGTCGAAACCAGCTTGTTAGTGCCAATGTTCAAAGAGGTCGCACTGCCGCTGGGCCTATTCTATATCGTGCTCACCTACCTAGTGATTGTGGGCAGTTCCAATGCGGTTAATTTGACCGATGGTCTGGATGGCTTGGCAATTATGCCTACGGTACTGGTGGCCATGGGCTTGTCAGTGTTTGCTTATGCCAGCGGCAATACGGTGTTTGCCGAGTATTTACATATTCCGTTTATTGCCGGTACCGGTGAGCTGGCGGTTTTTTGTGCCACCATTGCCGGTGCCGGGCTTGGCTTTTTATGGTTCAACACTTACCCCGCCCAGGTCTTTATGGGCGACGTAGGTGCCTTGGCGTTAGGGGCTGCGTTGGGCGTGGTGGCAGTGATCGTGCGTCAGGAGATCGTGCTGTTTATTATGGGCGGTATTTTTGTCATGGAGACGGTGTCGGTCATTCTTCAGGTGGGGTCCTATAAGCTTACCGGGCGGCGCATCTTTCGCATGGCGCCACTGCATCACCACTATGAATTGAAAGGTTGGCCTGAGCCGCGGGTAATCGTGCGTTTTTGGATCATTACCGTGGTGCTGGTGCTGCTCGGCCTCGCAACGCTCAAGGTTCGTTAATGAAAGTTCGTTGATGCAAATGGCCAAGAGTGGATCGACGGGTCGAGAGCATGAGGCGAGAGGAAGCCGGTGATGGTTCGAGTTGCTAAAGGATTAACGCTAGTGGTGGGGCTGGGGCTGTCGGGTCGAGCGATATGCCGCCATTTAAGCCGCTTGAAAGTGCCCTACATGGTAGCGGATACACGTGCCGAACCTCCGGGGTTGGATGACTTTAAAGCCGCTCATCCGGATGTTGAAGTTCACTGTGGCCCGTTAACGTCGCTGGATCTGCGTGATGTTGAAGAGGTAGTGGTTAGCCCTGGTCTTGATCCGAGAATGCCGGGTTTGATAGAGCTGGCGGATCAACTAAACCCGCACACAGGTGAACCGATGGTGGTGGGCGAGATAGCCCTCTTTGTACGCGCCGCTAACGCCCCCATCGCCGCTATTACCGGATCCAATGCCAAGTCAACAGTCACTTCGCTGCTGGGAGAAATGGCCGCTGCTGCCGGTGTTAATGCGGCGGTAGGGGGAAATCTTGGTACCCCCGCGCTGGATCTGTTGGCCAGCCATCCCGATGCCGCGCTCTATATCTTAGAACTTTCAAGCTTTCAGCTTGAAATGACGCCCCACCTGAATGCCAGTTGTGCTGCCTTTCTGAACTTATCCGAAGACCACCTGGATCGCCATGGGGATATGCACGGCTATCGTACCGCCAAACAGCGTATTTTTATGGGTGCCAAGCACGCCGTGGTGAATGCCGATGATCCTAACACGTGGCCTGAATATCCCGTTGACCAAGTGACTTACTTTACGCAAGCAGCCTCAAAGGGGAGCGAGTGGGGGCTGGCGCTTCACCACGAGAAGCTGACGTTAATGCAGGGCTTCACCCCTTGGTTGGCTATTGATGAGTTAAAAATGGCCGGCCAGCACAACTATCTCAATGCTTTGGCGGCACTGGCCATGGGGCAGGTGCTGGGCTTTGCGGCTGAGCCCATGTGCAGCGCGCTGCGGGAATTTAAAGGCTTGGTACACCGCAGCGAAGTGATTGCAGAAATTAACGGCGTCACCTGGGTTAACGACACCAAAGGCACCAATGTTGGGGCCACGCTGGCGGCGATTAACGGCATTGGCGCAACGCTGGAAGGCCGTTTGATTTTACTCGCGGGCGGGATTGGCAAAGGCGCAGATTTTACCCCGTTGGCCAAACCCTTAACAGCCTGCGCGCGTCACGTGCTGTTGTTTGGCAGAGACGCTCCGCTACTGGCCGAGGCGCTGCATGGGCACGTAACGACCCAGCAAGTTGACGATTTAACCCAGGCCATGCAGGCAGCGTTTGAACTCGCCCAGCCGGGTGACTGTGTGCTGCTCTCACCCGCCTGTGCAAGCCTGGATCAATTTGCCAATTACCCAGCGCGCGGCGAGGCGTTTCGTCGCTGGGTGCTGGATAAAGCATCGACTACAGCCGAGGAAGCGCCATGAGTCGAATTCAGCGTCTGCGCGCGGTGCTTACCACTCGGGATCTACCCTGCGACGTGTGGCTCATTGTAGCGGCGGTGGCCTTGGCGGGGTTGGGTTGGGTCATGGTC
>CEGE01004562.1_pt1 | contig 16856 bp, 10 predicted proteins | sample 306311 | NCBI WGS metagenome assembly CEGE01 (sample SAMEA2755654, study PRJEB7226) | microbial mat metagenome | biome: microbial mat; feature: hypersaline; material: grass silage | place: USA | collected 2014-02-19 | depth 0 m | reverse complement strand
AGATAGGCGTGCTCAAAATAGGCAGAGTTGTAGATCCCGGGGGTCAGTACCACTACCTGGGGGTCATCACCTGGCCTTGGCGACATCGCCGCCAGCATGTCGTAAAGCTGAGCCACATAGTCATCAACGGGCAAAATCTTGCCTGAGGCGAACAACTCCGGCAGTACCCGCTTGGTGACATTGCGGTTTTCCAGCATGTAGGAGACACCGGAAGGAATGCGTAAGTTATCCTCCAGCACGTAGAGCGTCCCGTCGCCATCGCGCACCAGGTCAGAGCCACATACATGAGCCCATACGCCGTGAGGGGGGTTAATGCCAACACACTGGGGGCGGAAATTAACCGATTGTGCCAGCACCTCGGCGGGCAGTACTTTGTCCTTAATGACTTTTTGATCATGGTAAAGGTCATCGATAAATAGATTCAGCGCCTGCACGCGCTGCTTAAGGCCTGCCTCGGTTTTACGCCACTCACTGGCGGGAATGATTCGCGGCACAATATCAAAGGGCCAGGCACGGTCAATCATCGCTCCTTCAGAGTAGACGGTGAAGGTAATCCCCATGGTACGAATAGCGATCTCCGCCGCGGTTTTTCGCTCCGCTAACTCCTCGGCGCTAAACCTTGCCAACATGTTGCACAATTCACCCGCTGACTCGCGTGGCTGACCGGGAGCGGCCATCAGCTCATCGTAGTAATCACGACACGCATAGTTATTCCAATTCACTTGGCTCATGGGCGCTCTCCTGGCGCGGGGGTGGAAGCGGCAACTTCCTCAATGCTCAGTGTAGGCCTGCCGCGTGCAAAACAATCAAACAAATGAGAGCAAAATGCGTACCATCTTTTGCGATATTTCAACGTTCACTTACTTAAACGCCGCTTGACAGAGAGCACGAGGAAATTAAAACGCCTTTACGCCCTATCTTGGTGCGCGCAAGTGGCATCAAGTTGGTGCATAACGCGATTTCCACTTTAGTTAAACGTCTTAGTTAAGATAGCGGCTGCAAAAAAGTAAAAGTGGAACGATACTTGCGAAACGTTCGGTTATTCCTTAACCCAACCGACCAGCCGGTTAATAACGGTTCTTTTGAGGGTGGCTCATGACCATTCGCGTTGCCTTGTATCATCGTACGACTTACCACTTTGACCGCCCGGTGCGTCTTTCGCCCCATGTTATTCGGCTGCGCCCGGCGCCCCATTGCCGCACTCACATTGAGTCGTACTCGCTCAAACTCTCCGGCGATGACCACTTTTTAAACTGGCAACAGGATCCGTTCGGCAACTTCAATGCTCGCGTGGTGTTCCCTGAACCGCGCCAAGAGTTAACCATTGCCGTCGAGCTAATCGTCCCGATGACGGTGATTAACCCGTTCGATTTCTTCTTGGACGACATTGCGCAAACGATTCCCTTTGCTTACCCAGAAGCGCTGCGCCAAGAACTAAGCCCCTATCTTGAAATAACCGAATCAGGGCCACGGCTGATGGAGTGGCTCAAAGCCGTTCCCCGTGAACCGACTACCACCGTCGATTTTCTGGTCGCGCTTAATCAACGTCTGCAGAATGACATCGGTTACCTAGTGCGCCTGGAGCCCGGTGTCCAGAGCTGCGAAGAGACGCTGACACTCGCCAGCGGCTCCTGCCGCGACAGTGCCTGGCTGCTGGTGCAAATTTTCCGCCATCTGGGCCTCGCCGCTCGTTTTGTGTCCGGCTATCTCATTCAGCTCAAGTCAGATGTTAAAGCGCTGGACGGCCCGAGCGGCAGCGAGGTGGACTTCACCGACCTGCACGCCTGGACCGAAGTCTTCCTGCCCGGCGCCGGCTGGGTAGGCCTTGACCCCACCTCAGGTCTATTCGCTGGCGAAGGACACATTCCCCTCGCCGCCACTCCGACGACGGGTAGCGCCGCGGCCATCACCGGATTTTCGGATAAGTGTGAAGTCACCTTTGATGTGACCATGGAGGTCGAGCGCATCCATGAAGACCCACGGGTCACCAAGCCCTATAGCGATGAACAGTGGCACCGTATCTGCACGCTGGGCGACCAAGTGGACGCTGAACTCTTACAGCAGGACGTTCGCCTTACTATGGGGGGCGAACCCACGTTTGTATCCGTCGACGATATGGAGAGCCCACAGTGGAATACCGAAGCGTTAGGTGAGCACAAGCGCGAGCGCGCCGAGGCACTGCTAACCCGGCTGCAAGCCGCCTATGCGCCCGGCAGCGCTATTCAGCAACAGCAGGGCAAATGGTACCCCGGTGAACCGTTACCGCGCTGGGCGCTGGCCTGCTATTGGCGGAAAGATGGCGTGCCGCTATGGCGAGATCCAAAATGGCTAGCTTGTATGGAAGGCGCCCCCAAGGTAGCCGTGGATGACACCACTGCCCAACGCTTTACCAAAGCACTTAGCGAACTCCTGGGCGTGGCTGAGCGCTACTGGATTCCGGCGTATGAAGATGCCTACTACTACCTCTGGAAAGAGCAATCGCTGCCGGTCAATGTCGACCCACGCGAAGCCAATCTAAAAGATGACGCCGAACGCCACCGTTTAGCTCGCTTATTGGAGCAGGGGTTAGACGAAGTCGTGGGCTACGCCCTGCCGCTGCGCCACTCGATCAGCCAAGCCCACCGCTGGGAGAGCGGCCGCTGGCCGCTCAAGCGCGACCACTTATTTCTGGTGCCCGGCGATTCGCCCATGGGCCTACGCTTACCCCTTTCAACGCTTCCCTGGGCTGACCCAGAGGAGCAGCCGCAGCCTGAATCGCTGTTCGCTCCTCGGCCTGAACTGGGTGATATTCACGGTGAAGTTGCCCGCCGCAACGCCGAACAGCTGCATATCAGTGATGCCGAACGCTTGGGGCGCTCAAGCCACCCGAGCCCATCACACCCCGAGGGCGAATCCGTTCAACAGCAGCCCCAGGCAAACAGCGATAGGGAAAGTAATGTTATTCACACCAGCCTATGTGTGGAGCCACGGGATGGTCGCCTAAATATTTTCCTGCCCCCGCTGACCGGCTTAGAGCACTACCTGGATCTACTTAGCACCGTTGAGGAGTGCGCCAAGGAACTCGCTTGCCCGGTCATGATAGAGGGCTACTCGCCCCCTCGGGATCCGCGTCTGGAAAATTTTATGATCACCCCCGACCCAGGCGTGATCGAAGTGAATATTATGCCTGCGGCCAGTTGGCAAACCCTGGTGGCACAAACCGAACGGCTTTACGCTGAAGCACGGGAAACCCGCCTGGGCACTGAAAAATTTATGCTCGATGGCCGCCACACCGGTACCGGCGGTGGCAACCATGTCACCCTGGGCGGGTTGACGCCTGACGATTCACCGTTTTTGCGTCGTCCGGACCTGCTCGCCAGTTTAGCCACCTACTGGCAGCACCACCCGAGTCTCTCTTACCTGTTTGCGGGTCTGTTTATTGGCCCCACCAGCCAGGCGCCGCGGGTGGATGAAGCTCGCCATGAAGCCCTCTATGAGCTGGAGATCGCCCTACAGCAAATGCCCGAAGGCGAAGTGGTGCAGCCCTGGCTGGTCGATCGCTTATTGCGCCACCTGCTCACCGACTTAACCGGCAATACTCACCGCGCCGAATTCTGTATCGACAAACTCTACTCGCCGGATAGCGACAGCGGTCGCCTCGGCTTACTGGAACTACGCGGCTTTGAGATGCCACCCCATGCCCGCATGGGGCTGATGCAGATGCTGCTGATCCGCGCACTGGTAGCCCGCTGCTGGAAAACGCCCTACCGAGCCAAACCGGTGCGCTGGGGCAGCGCCTTGCAGGATCGCTGGATGCTTCCCCACTACCTCTGGAGCGACCTTGACGACGTGCTGGGTGACTTGCGCCACCACGGCTTCGATTTTGATCTAGAGTGGTTCGCCCCCTTCCTGGAGTTTCGCTTCCCGCTGCACGGACGCTTGCACACCCCCATGCTGGATATTGAGCTGCGCCAAGCCATCGAACCCTGGCATGTATTGGGCGAAGAGGCCTCAGCTGGCGGCACTGCCCGCTACGTGGATTCCTCAGTGGAGCGCCTGGAAGTCAAGGTGAGTGGCATGAGCGGTGACCGCTATGTGGTGACCTGCAACGGCCGCCGGGTGCCCCTTTCAGCTACCGGCAGAAACGGCGAAGCGGTGGCCGGGGTGCGTTACCGCGCTTGGCAGCCGCCCTCGGCGCTGCATCCGCAGATCCCCATTCACGCGCCGCTGGTGTTTGATGTGATCGACACCTGGAACCAGCGCTCAGTCGCGGGCTGTACTTACTACGTAGTGCACCCCACAGGGCGTAATTTCGATACCTTCCCGGTCAATGCGTTTGAAGCCGAAGCGCGAAGACTGGGGCGTTTTAGTGACAGCGGCCATAGTCATGGCCATCAGGTTCCCAAGCTGGAAACCCCCAGCCTGGAACTGCCGCAGACCCTCGACCTGCGCTGGACGCCTAGCTAATGCTTTTCTCTTAGCGACTAGTGCAGGATAATCCGCCTCCTACTGCTTAGGATTACAAGGATAATGACGGCCCCTGTCTCTCCCTCACTTCTCGCGCCCGTGGCTAACGGGCTCGTTGAGGATTACTTACACCAGCTAGGCAAGGGACAGCCCGGCACGTTCGACGCCATGCTCGATGGCCAGGGGCAGTTACGCCCTGGCTGGCAGAGCTTACTCGGCTCATTGGAGGGCCTGGGCCCGACGGGTCGTCACCAGCAGCATGACGAGATTCAGCGCCTACTGGCTGAAAACGGCGTAATTTTCAATATGCATGATGAAACCCAGGGGCGTTCGTGGCGGCTCGACCCGCTACCCTGGGTGATTGATGAACCACAGTGGCAAGCATTAGAAGCGGGGCTAATCCAGCGCAGTCGTCTGCTGAGCGCCCTCTACGACGATATCTATGGGCCCAAAACGCTCTTTGAGGCTGGACTACTCCCCACCCAAGAGCTGCTTGCCTCAGCGCATTTATTACTGCCCTGCCACCAGTCGCTGCCCAATGACCGCGCGCCGATTATTTTCCACGGTGTGGATGTGATTCAGGATACTCAGGGCCAGTGGCGGGTGTTGGCAGACCGCCTACAGGCGCCATCCGGTACTGGGCTTGCGCTCGAAAACCGTATACTGATGGCCCGCGCCCTGCCGGATATGTATCGCAATGCGCCCTTAAAGCGGCTAGCGGGGTTTCTTGACCTACACCACCGCACGCTGATCGCCATGGCCTATCAGCATCGCGATAACCCCACGCTTATCTTATTAACGCCGGGGCCGGGGAGCCCACGCTATTTTGAGCACGCCTATTTAGCCAATTACCTCAATATTGCACTGGTAGAAGGCCAGGATTTAGTCGTACGCGATACCCAAGTATGGCTGCGCACCCTGGGCGGTCTACAGCCAGTCGATGTGATACTGCGCCACTGCGACGACGCTTACTGCGACCCGCTGGAACTGCGCGGCGATTCGCAGCTGGGCGTACCCGGGCTACTCCAGGCCATGCGCTCAGGCGGCGTGGCGCTATCTAACGCCTTGGGGGTAGGCATTTTGGAAGCCCCGGTGTTAGCGGACTACTTACCGATGCTGTGCGAGCATCTTCTGGGTGAGACCCTGCTGCTGCCCAACGTCAATGCCACGACGCAGCCAGCCACCGCGCCGGTTTTTGATAGCCACCTACAGCGCCTGGAGCCCACCACGCTCAACCTACGCTGCTTTGTAACACGCACCCCCAATGCCACTGCCAAAAGCAGCACTGCTGCTAAAAATAGTGCGGCTGGCGAGTACCAAGTAATGCCCGGTGGTTTAGCTTGGGTTGGCGAACCTGGCTTGCCATCACTAAGCAGCACCATCGTTAAAGATGTCTGGGTTACGGCAGCCTCTCCTCAGCCCCATGTCAGCCAGCTCCGCCAGGCCCGCGGCCCGGTGGTGGCCACCCGTGACGGCACCGACCTACCCAGCCGAGTAGCCGAAAGCCTGTTTTGGTTAGGCCGCTACGGCGAGCGCTTAGACACCCGCGCGCGACTGCTGCGTGAAGCGCTAATGAGGCTAATGGAGTACGACCAGGATGAGATCGCCGATCAGCTGCTCGATGAACTTCTGCTGGCACTGGATATCACCACGCTAAACGAAGAGGACCAACAGCGACTACAGGCACCTTTGATTGGTTTTGATCTAAAGCGCGCCGCGTTACTGGCGCAGTTTGATGACGTGGATCCCCAGGCCTTACAGCCACTGTTTGCCCAACTAATGCGCAACGCACGCAGCGTGCGTGACCACTTAGGCGATGACTCCTGGCGGGTGGTGCATCAACTGCGTCAGCGCATGGCTACCTTCAACCCCAGCTTGGGGGCAAGCGCGGCGCGGCGCGCTTGCGAAGGGCTGTCTGCTCAGCTAGCCGCCTTCTTCGGGCTGTGTAACGAAACCATGCCCCATCACTACGGCTGGCGGTTTATGGATATCGGCCGCTTCCTGGATCGCGTGCTGGGACTGCTCTCGCTGCTCAAGCTCACCCTCAATGCGCCGCACTCGCCGGGGCTGGCGTTGTGGGAAGTCGTGCTCGCCACCACCGATAACTTTACCGCCTATCGCCGCCGCTACCGCAGTGAGCTTCACCCTGCGGCGATTCTCGATCTACTGCTGTTCGATGAAACCAATCCTCGCTCGGTGGGCTATATGCTCAAGCGCATTGAACGACAGATGGATCGCCTGCCGGGCAGCTCATCGCCCTACCGTAACGCCGAACGGCGGCTATTAATTCAGGCCAATGCGGCACTGCACCTGGCCGACATTGATCGCTTAAGTCATCTAGCCGATACACCGGAGGCACAGGATGCCTTAGAGCAACTGCTGGATGCTTTAATTGACCCCTTAAGCGCGCTTTCTGAAGCCATCAGTCAGAGTCATTTCAGCCACGTGGAGCGGCCACGCCAGTTAGTCAGCATGGAGCCTGATGCATGAACTACACGCTGCGCCATACCACCCGCTACCACTACAGCGCCCCCGTGACGCTGTGCCATAGTGAAGCGCGGGTGCTACCACGTAAAACGCCGCATCAGCACTGTGGTGCCTCGGAACTGCAGATCAGCCCCACGCCGCAGGTACAGATGGAGCGCCGCGATGTATTCGGCAATCGAGTGCTCTATTTCGCCATGGAGGAAGTTCATCAAACCTTAGATGTCACGGTGGTAACGCCGCTGAGTACGCGACCCTTAGCAGCGCTACCCACCACCTCAACGACGTGGGAACAAGTCGCTCAGCAGCTTAGCCAGAACAACAGTTTTGACATTCAACTTTATCGCCTCGACTCACCGTTTATTCGCCGTAATGATGAGCTGGCCACCTTTGCTCACAGCTGCTTTACCCCAGGCAGGCCAATAGTCGAGGCGACTCTCGCGCTCAATGAACTGATTCATCAAACCTTCGAGTACGACCCCAGCTTTACCACACTTGCAACGCCGCTAAGCGAAGTACTCGCCAACCGGCGTGGTGTCTGCCAGGATTTTGCTCATCTCGCGATTGGTGCATTGCGTTCGGTAGGTCTTGCTGCGCGCTATGTCAGTGGCTATTTGGAAACCCAGCCCCCGCCCGGGCAGCCACGCCTGATCGGCGCAGATGCTTCCCATGCATGGTTGGCGACCTGGATTCCCGAATGGGGGTGGCTGGCCCTAGACCCCACCAATGGCACCGTGGCCAGTGAACAGCACCCTGTACTGGCCTGGGGGCGAGATTACGCCGACGTAGCCCCGCTAAAAGGCGTCATGAACGGGGGCGACGAACACCGCCTGGAAGTCGAAGTGGATGTCATGCCACTGGTGGGCTGATGCAAACCAACCCCACCTAAGGTATAACAGATACATAGCTGGCTTGTTCAAGGAAGACCCGATGCAGCAAAGGGATGGTGATGGTAAAAACGTCGGGCATGCGCCTCTCTGGGCATCCCAGATCCTGCTTCTGGGCTGTTTTCTGGTCTTGCTATCGGGTGCCGTCGAACAGTTTTACAAGCCACATTTCACCGAGCTGCAACAGACCGATGAAAGCCTGAAAAGTCTTTCGAGTCACTACGCTTTCGTGCCACTCCCCACCAAGCTACGAATAAGAAACGCTGCCACCAAGCGGCAGGTAGATAAAGAGCTTTTGAAGGCCATCGAATGGTCAGCCGACGATCCCCCTCCCGTTAGCTTTTTCGCCTCGCTGCATTCAGCTATCTCCCACCAGGCAATTCTTGGCCGTGTCGTTTCAAACGACACCAGCGGCTGTGCCCTCCTTCTTCCCCCCGGTCGGGCACCGCCTATCCTCGCAAAGAGCTAACTACGTAGTTGTTCAGTTATTCATTAGTGGCACCGCTTTAGAGACACGCTGCCATTCAAACTATCAGTACCTTTTTAGAAGGGTTCTCCGTTTATGTTTCCCGTTGACAAGCTCATTTTACTTGCTGCCATTTTGATATTGGTGGGCATTGTATCGAGCAAATTATCTGCCCGCCTTGGCTTACCTGTCCTGGTTCTGTTCTTGGTCATTGGCATGCTGGCCGGTGAGAGTGGTATTGGAGGGATCGCCTTCGACAACCCAGCGGGGGCACATGCCCTAGGCACGCTGGCGCTGGCAATGATCCTCTTTGACGGCGGGCTTCAAACGCCTACCTCATCGATTCGAAAAGTCTGGAAACCCGCCTCCCTGCTCGCCACTTTCGGGGTGTTGATCACGGCTCTAATCACCGGCGTGGCAGCCGCCTACATTCTCGACTTACCGCTGCTGGAAGGCCTGCTACTAGGGGCTATCGTGGGCTCCACAGATGCCGCAGCGGTATTTTCGCTGTTAAGAAACGCCGGCATACATATCAATAAAAAACTGAAATCCACGCTAGAGATCGAAAGCGCCTCAAACGACCCGATGGCTATTTTCCTTACCGTCGGGTTGCTGGAAGTGCTGGTCAATGGCATGAAACCAGGCACGGGGCTGCTTGAGCTTTTCGTCATGCAGATGGGCGTAGGGGGCCTGGTAGGGCTTGGCGTAGGATGGGCATCGGTCAAGATCATTAACCGCATCCATCTGGTGGCCTCGGGCCTTTACCCGGTAATGGTGGCCGCGTGTGGCTTCCTTTCCTTTGGTATCTCAGCCAACGCAGGGGGGAGCGGATTCCTGGCCATTTTCCTGACCGGGGTGTTCATTGGCAACCACCGTATCGCCTTTCAGCGCAGCACATTCCTGTTTCATGATGGGCTCGCCTGGCTAAGCCAGATCGTGATGTTCGTGGTATTGGGGCTGCTGATAAACCCGGTGTCTCTGCTGGATGTATGGCTGGAAGGGCTGGTGATTGCTGCGGTACTGATTTTGGTTGCCCGGCCAATCGCCGTGTTGCCGGTCATGAAACTGTTCGGCTTCAATGCCCGTGAAGCCAGTTTAGTGGCCTGGGTAGGCCTACGTGGCTCCGTCCCTATTATCCTGGCTATTTTTCCGCTGATGTTTGGGCTGGAGGGTGCAGAATTAATCTTCAATGTGGTGTTTTTCGTGGTGCTGATCTCGGCAACCATCCAGGGCACCACTCTGCCAGTGGTGGCCCGCAAGCTGGGATTGACTGAAAAACCGCCAGCGGTACCGGCGGCCAGCCTTGAGATTACCGCGCTGGAAGAGGTAGATGCCGATATTGTGGAGTACACCCTGAGCGACCATCCACGCGCAGCGGGTCGGCGGCTTTCACAAATGGCACTACCCGATACGACGGTCGTCGCGATGATTACCCGGGGTAAGGACGTAATTCCCCCGCGAGGCTCGACAGAGCTAATGGCTGGCGATCACCTGTTCGTGGTGCTGCGTCCCGAGACGAGGCCGTTTATCGACTGTGTCTTTTCAGATGCGGTGGGCGTGGTCAGTGAAGAGCTGCCCGATCAGGAGCTAAAGCTCAAGGGCAGTACAAGGATAGACGATTTACGCCACTCGTATGGCGTGTTGATCGAAGGAGAGGATGGCCAGACGACTCTCGATGCACTGCTGCGCAATACACTCTCCAGCCAACCGGAGATAGGCGACTCACTTCAGCTCGATGGCATCATGCTGGCGGTACTGGCGACACTCGGTGGCCGTATTACCACGGTTGGCTTGACGGTGCAGGACAAGCCTGACCAATAAGCGTCTTATCCATACTTAGCCTCGCAAGAGGCTAAGTACCAGTGTTCAAGTCGAGGCCGTCTCGTAAGCGGCCTTGAGACGATAGAACTCTTCTACAATAGCGGCCATTTCATCGGCGTCATAGTCACAAAGGCCGCTCACTACGAGCTTTTTGGAACCCACCCCTACGGCCTCCCCGGCGGACTCAATAGAGAACTCCAGCAGTGCATCGGCGCGTTTACCGTGAACCTCCAGCGAAGAGTGATTCAGCGTCAAGCCCGGTGCAAAACCATCCAAACGCTCGAGTGAAAACCCCATGCTATCGTAGATCACCAGTGGACGTTTGGGGTTAAACATGACCCCGTGCTCTTCCATCAGCGGTTTGAGATAGTGCGGAAAGTTTTTGCCTGAAAACGCGACATAGCAACGCGCAAAGGCTTCCACCACCGCAGGATCGTGGGTAATGTCACCACTACGCACCACCTGTAAGTAACATTTGCCGCTCTCATCACAGACGTGAAGTGCACCGTTGTCTGCTTCGCTAAACTTAAGCGGCGTATCAGCGCCCACCATGTTGGTGAAGCGAAATTCCATTTGCCGCGACAACCCAAACTTTGTGAGTATCAATACAAACAGTAGATCACCGGGCACACAAAAACGGCGTGCATCCGGGTTATGAATAGGGTTGTAGTCACCCGCCACGCCTTTGGCGAAGCGACTGGCCTGCTCTGCGGAGATCACTACATACTCTCCGCGCTGCGCGTAAAAATCCTTGAACATGGCGTTTGTTGCCTGCCTAGCGTTGAAATCGAAAACCCGTCACTGCCCAACGCCGCGCATAATGCCATAAAACACGTCCCAACAGGAGTTATCTGCTAGGGAAGCCACTATGTCAGACGCGAACACTCGTAAAAATCGCCTACCTCGCCTGCTGCGAAGGGCGTTGGTTGGCCTACTGTTTATCCTCTTTACCTGGGTGGCGGGCAGCTATTGGCTGCTTAACAGCCAGTGGCTGCCCGAGCGCATTTCACAATTCGAGGGCATCGACATCCGCTGGGAGCAAGGCGTTAGCCGCCACCCAGGCCGCTGGGAAGTAGAGGGACTCTATCTCGCTCGTGAAGATGAAGCACTGCCCATCTCAATTGAAGCCGAACGCGCCACCCTTTCGCTCTCGCTAATGGCTCTATTACGCGGCGAACTGCATATCGACACACTCGATGCCGAGGGTATTCGCCGCCTGACCGTTGGTGACATCGCGCTTGAAGCTGACGGCCAGCTGCAGGTAACGGAGACCACGCTAAGTCGCGACACCCTAGCGATTCCTAACGTTTCCCTCGCCATTACCAATGGTCGTTTAGTTCGCTTGAGTGATCAAGAGACCTTAGTGCGTGATATTAATCTTAACGCTGATGCAACGCTCAATTCGATAACTCCTGTCGACGCTACCAGCGGCGAGCTGAACCCCAACCTACTAGCAGCGCTCTCAGCGCAGCTTCAGTTGGATGCCCAGGCGGATGCCTGGAATGTCTTTATGCCCTACCTAGGCACCCTGCCCTGGCTAACCATTGAAGGGCGCGGGGCGCTAACTGGAGCACTGGAGCTCACCGCAGGAGAATTACAGCCCGGCAGCAAGCTTATACTGAACGCGCCCCTGCTACGCTTAGCGATTGATGAGCAACGTTTACATGCGCCGACTGACTCGCCGCGCTGGATACTGGCGGATACCCCTCCGCCTCGCCACACGGCTACGGGTGAAGGCCAAGTGCGTTTGTCGGTTGAGAACGATCAACTGCATTTTTCAACGCAGCTGGCCGATGTTGAGCTAGCCGACACGCACCCTTACGCAGAGCATACCGAGCTACGCTTTGCGACCCAAATTCCTAATCAGCGACTGGATCAACTCGACCTTCCCACCTCAGCGACACTCGCCTTGCAAGGCGATATCACCCGCCTGGATATGCTGGATCGATATCTTTCGCCCGGTATAGGAGAACGGGGTTCTGAAGGAGAGAGTTCTGAAGGACAGGATTCTGAACATGAGAACTCTGAACTGGAAGGCATCAGTCTTTCCGGCCATGGACAAATTGAGGCCTCTGCCAGCATTCGCCAATCGCGCCTTTTTGATGCCCAACTAAGTATTCAAGCAACTGAGTTGATGGCAGATACGCGTGGCTTCATTGCCCGAGGTGGCGGCTCATTAGATGCCCAGCTAACGCCACAAGAAATTATCGAAGCAACGCTTAACTTTGCCGACGCCACGCTGCACCACCAGGAGCGTCTGCTGCTTGACGATGCCGCTATCAACGTCTCGGCATCGAGCCCAGCTGATCCAGAAAAGGCCCGTGAAGAAGCATCCGCGACATTGAGCTGGCAATCCGCGCAACTGCCTAATATCAGCGTTTTACAAACCTACTTAGGCGCCATTTTACCTGACCCCGCGCCACTGCAGTTGCTTAGCGGGAAAGCCGCAAGCCACGGCCAGCTCACCATGGCGTCAAAACAGCTCAGCGGAGAGATACATTTAGCCGGAAACGGGCTTACCACACGCTGGCAACACGGCGAACAAGTCGACACGCTAACCAGTGATATGCAGCTTTTCCTGCCTATTCAGCAGGCAGCAATGAATGGCTCAACGCTGAACATCAGCGGCACCCGGTTGAGCTGGCAAGTGGCCGATATCGACCAACCGAGCGAACGCTTAGAGAGCATATTGGTGCTAAATGATGGTCGCTTTCAACGCAGAGGTGACGTACCAAGCGGGCAATTTTCACTCGAGGGAAGCGTGCAACGGCTAGGCTTTTTAAATGCGTTTTTGCCTGACGCCCACGGTTTAGCCATCGCGGGTGAAGGACAACTCTTTGCTCAGGGCGCCTTTCGCGATAACCGCTTGCTGGCACCCACTCGGCTGCGGGTCAACGCCGACCAGTTAGAAGTCACTTTTTTAGATTATCTCGCTACCGGACGGGGCGAGCTCACCGCCCAGTTGGATAGCACCGAGCGGGCCCAGCTCTCGCTTGGCATCCCCCGCTTTGCCTTGAGTCGCCAAGGCGATAATAGCCCGCACCTGGAAGGACGCCACTTTGCTCTCACCACGCAAACCGAGCGTTTTAGCGATGTGCTTGAATCTCCCCAGCCCGAGCACTTCACCACGCGGATCGCGCTGCCGATTACCGAGGTGCCCGACTTCACCCGTTACAACCGCTACCTGCCCGAAGGCGCGGGTGTTAGGTTGCTGGATGGGCAAGCCAGCCTGGAAAGCGAGTGGCTGTTGGAAGGATTAAATGCACAGGGCGAACTAACCCTGCGCGCCTTTGGCGCAGAGCTAGCGCTGTTGGATCAGCAGCTTCGCGGCGATGTTCATCTCGACTTACACCTAACCGACGGCGACCTGGAAACGCGTCGTTTTAACGCAGATGACTCATTCTTACGCTTGGAGAACGTTAGCCGACAAAGTGAAAATGGCTCTGCCGATGCCGGTTGGTGGGTAACGCTTTCCATGTTGGATGCGCAATTGGCGTGGGAAGATCCTATTCGTCTCGTCAGCCAGCTCCGCCTTGAGATGCGCGATACCGGTTTACTCGCCCGGCTATTTCTCGCACGCGCAAGGGATAGCGACTGGTTAGGGCGACTGCTCAATGTGCACGATATCGAGGGCACGGCGCAGCTAGAGATCAGCGGCAAGCAGATCAGCCTTAGCGACTTGACGCTCGCTGGTGGCCCGCTGCTGCTGCTTTCCGATGTCGCTCTGGCAGACCGCAGCGCAAACGGCGCGCTTTATGCCCGCCTTGGCGTGTTTGGATTAGGGGTTGAACTTGAGGACAGCGAACCAACCTTGCGCGTTATTCAACCCCGCCGCTGGTTTGACCGCTGGCGTGAGATGAACCGTTCCCTAAGCCCTAATAATTAGCCTCTAATGATTAGCCCTTAGCGTTTTTTGCGCTCACGGCGAATCATCCTCACCCGCTCTTTAGCCTTTTGCGGTGTAGAGAGCGGTGCTGCCGCCTCATCATGGGTTTTCGGTGGCACCGTGACCCAGGCAAACACCGGCAGCGCCAAGTGCCAATGGATCGCCGCCAAACGCAGCCCGAGGGTGACGCTTAGTGAGGCGCCAATCGCCATGGTTAGCGGCGCCTCCAGGGCATACAGCGCCACGTAAACGATTCCCCCAGCCATCGCTGCCGTCGCATAAATTTCTTCGCGAAGCACCATGGGCACTCGCTGGGCCAATACATCACGTATCATGCCGCCTGCTACGCCGGTCATCATGCCCATCAAGACAGCTACCGTTCCAGACGTGCCCAGGAGCAGTGCTTTATGAGTCCCAATCACAGTAAACAGTGCCAAGCCAAACGCATCAGCGATCGGTAAAAAGCCCCGCGACAGCCGGTGGATATAGTGAAAGCCCATCAACGACACACCCACGGTGGCTAAAATCACCCACAGGTAGGTTGGATCCGTCACCCAGAACACCGGCCTTACACCGAGCACTAAATCACGCAGCGTGCCTCCACCAATGCCGGTCACCGCTGCCAGCACCAGCATACCTATAGGATCCATGCGCGACCGGCACGCCAAAATCACGCCCGAAAGCGCAAACACGATGACACCCGCCATATCCAGCCAATAGACCACGCCCGACAACACGCCCTTCTCCTTTTTTATGCTCGCTATCTTTAAAGGCAGGCAGGATAGCACCCTTCAGAGGATATGCTCGCACCCAAGAACACGCTTGCGACCTAAGCAAGATAAGTTCACATAATTAGGTTACGCTGACCGAATTGTCATTAACACTTGCATTCACGACGGAGTAACACTGCTATGGACTGGAGCCCGGCTTATAGCTGGTTGGTACTCGCCTTACTATTAAGTTTGGCAGAGCTGACTTCTGGCGCGATGGTGCTGCTAGCGCTGGGTATTGCCGCTGCGCTAACAGCGGCCGTTACAGCGCTAGGATTAACGCTTCCTTGGCAACTGCTTGGCATGGCTATTTTTACCGGGGTACTGCTGCCAATATGCATTATGGTCATTCGCCCGCGCTTCTCCCCCCGCGGCGTTGCTTATGGCACAACAGGCACAGGTGTGGAAAAAGGTAATCGCTACACTACTCTACGCCGGGATTTTGATGATGCCACGGGCATTAAAGTCAACGGCGATTTCTACCGCCTGCGCGTACTTGAAAGCGGTGAAACCGAGCTACCCAGCGGTACGCTGGTCATATTTAAACGATTTGAAGGCACCACTGCGCTAGTCGCATTACATCAGCCTGAAGACACAGCCTTTCAAGATGACAATTCCCAACGCAAGGAGCCTTAACCATGGATCTACCTATAAGCCCCGGCTTATTAATAAGCCTCATTATTGTCGTGATCGCAGTACTGATCATCTCTAAAGGCCTAATTATTATTCGCCAATCGGAAGTAATGGTGGTTGAGCGCCTAGGTTCTTTTCACCGCGTTTTAGAAAGCGGCATTAACATTATCATTCCATTTATCGAACAACCCCGCGCGATCACCATGCTGCGCTATCGCAAAATGGGTGAGGACTATACCGCTATCACCACCGACGAAACCCGCATTGACCGCCGCGAAACGGTGATGGATTTCCCCGGTCAACCGGTCGTCACCACCGATAACGTCACCGTGCGTATCAACGGCGCGCTCTACTACCAAATCATCGACCCCAAGCGGGCCGTCTATGAGGTAGAGAATATGAGCCAGGCCGTCGAAGTACTGGCCAAAACCACGCTACGTTCAGTGGTCGGTAAAATGGAACTGGATAAACTGTTTGAATCCCGTGCGGAAGTGAATAATGAGATTCAGGCCGCGATGGAAGAGCCTGCGTCTAAATGGGGGGTCAAAATCTCCCGCGTCGAGGTGCAGGACATCGCTATGCCGGAAGAGGTGGAAACTGCAATGCGCCTGCAAATGGCCGCCGAACGTAAGCGCCGTGCCACCGTCACCGAGGCCGAGGGGGAGAAATCAGCGGCGATTGCAATGGCCCAGGGGCAACGTGAATCCTCGATCCTCAACGCTCAAGGTGACAAAGAGTCGGCCATTCTACGTGCCCAGGGTGAGCAGGAGTCTATTAAACTGGTGCTTAGTGCCATTGGCGATAGTGAAGAGAATAAGCGCACCGTAGTGGGCTACCTGCTGGGCCAGAGCTATATCAAGGTACTACCCAATATGGCGAAGAATGGTGAGCGAGTATTCGTACCCTACGAGTCCTCTGCTCTGCTTGGCTCAATGGGCATGTTCCGCGAAATGGCCGGCTCACCAGAAGATACAGTCGCAAACCACCTTAAAAGCCGTAATCACAGTGATTTTCGCAGTGGGCTGGTAGGCGGAGCCGCTAGCGGTAACTAAAAGCGTACTTGAGTATTTATATGCTTTGCAAAGCCTGGCCCGAGTAGCCAGGCTTTTGGGTTAAGTGCAGGAAGCTAACCGCTAGCAACCGTTGAAGAAAACATCACCTACGTAAGGTTCATATTCGTTAAACTCTACGCTTAATGCTCAGCCTCACTTTTATTGTGCACGTAGCGTCGTTAATGATGGCCCCTATGTAGCACTTATTAATAGCAAGATCGCGACCAAGAGATTAGGACCCGAAGCACTCTACTGCTCTTAACGCTTGCGTTACTGTTGGCATATTCAGGCTACCTACTAGCTGATACCTCTCCCAAACCGCTCCATAATTGGGAGTATCGCTGGGGCGACTCTCCTTACGATGCCGATAGCCATCCTCAATGGCTGCAAAGCGACTCGACAGAGTGGCAG
>CEGE01000923.1_pt1 | contig 16983 bp, 9 predicted proteins | sample 306311 | NCBI WGS metagenome assembly CEGE01 (sample SAMEA2755654, study PRJEB7226) | microbial mat metagenome | biome: microbial mat; feature: hypersaline; material: grass silage | place: USA | collected 2014-02-19 | depth 0 m | reverse complement strand
GGAATGAACGCTTACGTTCCTAGAACAGTGAATATAGATACTTGTATAGGCAACCACTACAAGCTAAGCATTGTGCAGGATGCATCTGTTACTTCTGGTCAAGATGGCAAGTCGCCAGCCGAACTACTCATTGAAGAACTTGTTAACTCGTCTCACGACTCGGATTCACAGGTTTACTTATGCTGTGTAAACAGAGGAATACTTGACGATGCACTGATTCATGCTTTGGAAAACAACCTAGAGACTCCGCAAAGGCTGCTAACAGCCATCACACGAGCTGTTAGCCTAGCACCTGATGCTCCATCATGCTGGCCTCTTGAGGAGTATGAGTCCATCGCAGTATGGCCCATGGATGCAGAATCCTTGCTAGTTAAGCCAGCAGCCAACGATTTTCCTCCCGCAGCCACATTACTTGCTCAAGCCATAGCGGAAGACAGATGGCCCCCTCATGGCTCGTGCGTCGCTGGCAAGAATTGTCCGTACTGCCACAGCCGATTCTTGCTGTCTCACAAAGAACCAAGTGAAGCCTTATTAAGGATCCTACGGTGGTGTGAGCTGGCAAGTGGTAAGCGTTGGAGTTTTCGTGACTTATTTTCCCTGATGTCATATTTGCTAGCGGGACAACATCAATCTACCCAAGGAAAATCTACGGATCCATGTGGATGGGCTGCTCACCTCCTAAAGCTAGACGAGTCTAGCAAGACCTTAAGCCGTCCAACACGTAAGCATTTAACAGCAATTTTCCATCTCGCTACGTCCAGCTATCAACATGCTCTCTTTCATCTTTGGTACGAAGAGGCGGCAATTTCTTTGCGAAATGATATCAAGGAGCTAGGGCTCGACACTAACACTTCAGACATGCGTGTATTACGTGGTCTTCAACATTTTATGCAAGAGCGAAAGTCACCATACTTACCTGCAACGATCTCATCTTTGCTTGAGGATCTTGCCAAACTACTGGACCCCGCACTAGCAAACCCGAATAGCGAAGTGGCAGTTAGTGGTAAAAGTAATATTGTTCTACGTGATCTAGACATCCGATTTAGCCGTTCAATTGCAAGCGGCATAGACTTCATTCGCAAATACCAAACACTTTCAGTCAACGAGCTCGAGCTTCTTAGACGACTAGATAAGGTTGACGAACTGCTTTCTTCGCCAGCATTTCGAAGAAAGAAACCAACTGCAGCAAGTCGTATCCAGCGTATGATGCGTGACTTCTCCTGCCGCCTTGTTCGACGTAGTATTTGTACACGTTCAGCTATTGTGGCCGATGCCGAAGTATTGCGTTCATTCCAACAGGTTGTAGAAGACGATCAAGATCAAAGTCTCTACGAGGTCGCCCAGCAAGTGAAGAGCCTGTTAAATAGCCAAAATGGTTTTGAAGCCTCACTCACAACTACCTTCGGGCAGCCCCTTCCTCCCCGTCAAAGACAGGCTACGCTGATTGTACAACCGCAACCTGTAAGGGCCTTACCTCTAACTACAAAAGGGCGTCCACGCTCTCCAATCTGCTTTTTAGAAGTGGGACGCGGACAGTCGTCTCAACCTATTCCTCTAACATACGACCTCTTCAAAGCTGTACAGGAATTGGAGCGAGGGCTATCGCCTGCATCCCTGCCTCAGACGGTCGTAGCGCTGCTTGATACTACAAAAGCAAGACTTGCGGGCCCAATTGTACGCGATCAGGACATAATCGCAGACGCAACGATCAGAATCGGCGCAGATGGGACGGAGATTGCCAAAACTTGGAATGGGTTCGTATCGCTGAAGAAAAGGGGCTAGAAATGACACTCTCCGATTTTGAACAAGCACCATGGAGGCGAGAAAATTTACATGCTAAGTACAAACAGTCCGCTCTTTCGATCAGCCCTGCGCCAGAGTACGCAAGTTCAGAAATTCTAGTTGCCTCTCTCTACCGTACCATTGGGTTTAAAACAGTCAGCGAGGGTGGTGTTCCTCAAGCTGGGCGTGATCTCGATAAAAAAATCCAAAAGCTTCGTGATAAGCCATTGAAAATGCCTGAGGGCACTACTGTCGATGCGAGTATGTGGGGCACTGTTCTACACGGCATACTAGAAAGCCCCAAGCTACCCAACCAGTCCTCTAAACGCTTTCTCCAAGTAACGCCTGTCGTTCCAGGAACAGCGCTATTCTCGGGTTCGGCTCGCTTAACCAGAAACTCGTGGCCTGCGGGCAGCTTAGTACGGCGAATGGTATCTCTTGGCACGAAGAACCCAGCGGCGGCGCAGTCACTGTGGAAAGATCTTTTCTTGGCGTTGAGCGTGGACGAAGGCGACGATGTCTTTGCTCGATGGCTTGAGCAGGAAACCTCCTCCTGGGGAACCCCACAAGATTGGGAGCTTGTCCCAATCCCTGAATCAGAATCTATTTCATTAAATGAAGAGGATTTTAAGCATGCCTCCTTCCTTCCCGCTCGACAATTCGCAAAGGATCTGCGTGCAATAATTCAAGCCAAAGATGCCATGACTCGCCGTCAATGGACTAGCTTGCTAGAGGCTGTACTCCGTCTTGCAGGTGTATCGCATATGATTTGGCTTTGTGAAGTTCAGATAAGAGTTTGGAGATGTCTATATGACGCTCTTGGAAAGAATGGCCCAGTAGGCTCCATTGAAACCAGAGAGGCTATTTTCCCTACTTCCGCCCAGTATATGACATACGGCGGAAAGGCCCTACCTGGTCTGAAAGATAAAGCTTCCGGCTATCTCACAGCACGACTGGGTATCAATACAATCTTGTGGTCCTTGGAGCAGATTGGTGCACCCTATGAAGGTACTCTTTCTTCCAGCCTAGGAATTGCTGCTCTATGCCAGCATGTTCGCGATAATAGTACGGCTCTAACGAACATAAATATGCAGCAAAAGTTCATAGACATCAGGGAACGCGAGGCCAGAGCCCTGAACTGTAAAAAAGGAATAGGTGCAAACATGTTTGAGTTCGTCCGCCACGCTCTCGGGCAGCGTCAAACTGCTTTGCCCTTACTCAGAGGATATGATCAAGGCTACATACTCAAGAAGAAAGGAAACAGCCCGTCTAGCCCATGGGTAGTATCCCTTGGTCCGGTTGCGGTTCTTGCTCTAGTACACTGTGCTCTGGCTGGCATGGGCGGACCGCGCTCGATACACCGTCTAGGACAACACTTGGCCGCTTATGGAATTGCAATTGACCGCCACGACATCGCTGGAAGCGATCTCGGTCATAAGCTTCGTATGCTTGGTCTGATTTTAGACAGCCCTGATGCCGAAAGCGGTATGTTGCTACTACCACCCTTTCCTGTAACCCACGCTTCGGGAGAGGAACAATGAATTCACTCGTAAATACGCTCGCTAATATTATTCAAGATAAAGTATTAGATGCAATCAAAGGACTCAGTGGCCCAAGGCTTGAATCCCGCTTTATTTTTCACGGGCCGCCGTTAACCCTTCTTGAAGCCGTTTTTGAAGAACTAGCAAATCGCGGAGGCATAAAAGTCCCACAGGGTCTTAATGGTATAGATGTAGAACTCCCTGTAATACTGCAACTTCCTTACGGCACCAAGTTAGGCTCTAACCCTGATATAGGAAAATCAGGCAAATGCGATGAAAACCATTTGCTTCATATTCGTAACGATCCAAATAGTCCCAGTTTCGTGGCACTTGTTCCACCAGGACAGCACAACAACAAGTCGGTAGCCTCTACGACCGAAGAATTTGGCATGAGCTTCTCAAGCAATACAGGACATGCGACATTTGAAGAATGGTGGAACGATGGATTCATTCAACAGCTGGTGAAAAATGGCCTGAAAGCAGCCAGCTTAGAGGATGAAACTGCAGGGGCCATGCTCCTTGTGGAGCGTGCAGCCGAGGCTTTCGATGAAATGGACAGTGATGAAGGGGGCCGCAACTCGGCGTGGGGCCTATTATCCCGCATATATTCCATACCTGATAACCATTTGGAATTGCCGTCTGGGTCAGCGCTTGCACTAGCGTGTGGTCTCCCTCCAATGCAGGATGGAGGCGTGTCGCCTAAATTGCAACTCGACATCCTAGCGCAAATTGCTGACGAGCTAGCGGATGGTTTTAAGACTGGAGTTGACCGTATAGCTGAAGACTCGGCTGAATTGGTCAAGCAGGCTCTTGCTGAATTCCTAGCCCACATACAAACAAGTTGCGATGTAACCACAGCTTTTGAACGAGCCACACAAGCATTTTACGTGCCAGCTGATTCCAATATGCTCATACCCCCTCCTGCATGGTGGGGAATACTAACGGCTGAACGTTGGTTCGAGTTACTCTCCGAAGAACCCGGCGAAATGACAGGAGACCTTTCTATATCCTGCACTAATGCCATTCTTCCAGTTGTTCGCAACTTGCCAGCGGTAGTAAGAGATGAAGTAGAGCTTTCTATATCCATAGATATGGATCAAGAAGGGCTATCTATTGAAGGACTCCTTACTGGAGGGTCTTTGGGTAAAACTGGAAAACCAGTTCAGATTAATGATGCTGTGATTTCGGTCAATGACACTCCTTCTGCCAGCGGGCATAAGTCTCCCATTAACTACAAAATTGAGTCCCCAGGCCTCAAACCAGCAAAGGCAAAAGTCATTTCATTGGCTTACTGGGCCCCTTCAATTCTTGTCACCTGTAGAATGGCGAATAAACTTTCACCACCGAAGAAACCTCGCAAGTCCAGCACGCGAGCAGACTGGGAGTCCTCGCTGTCACTGCCAGGCTCTGGACGTTACGAGCTGCTTATACTCACCTCTCCGGGCACACAGATTTTTGAAGCAACTAACGTACCAGACGATGCTACTGAGAGCCATCAGGAGAATAATGATGCCCTTAAGGTGCTCGAGGTGCGTAGCGGCGAATATCTATTAGAGATCGAGGCGGATGCTAAATATCAACTCGATATATCATTTCAAGCTCCGGGACGTGAAAAGAAAGAGACCTGTAGAACTTACATTACTTGTGAAGAAACAAAAGAAGAAGGGTGTAGGAGCGAATTCGAACGACTCATCAAACGGAACCGGCAGCATTTAGAGAAGTTTGACACCAAGACAGTTGTTCAGCTGGATCGCCATGCCCGCTCATCCAGCCTTCAGTCTTGGATACTCGACAAGCAGAACGTTTCCAAGTCATTCCTGCCGATTGTAATTGCAGATGACTATGCGGCTCACTGGACACCACCTGACTGGGATATTCCTAATGGTCCAATCCTTTCCGGGGCTCGTTTTCTTCATGACCCAAGACCAGAAAGTTCATTATTTCAGCCGCCTCATGGCTTCATCGAGGCGAGGAAGGCTATCGCAGAAAAGATCAGAACGAGTACAGAAGACCAATCAGGTTTAGTCGAATCGGCCCCTCTTGGAGAATGGCTTGCGCGCGACAAGAATTTTCGCTCGCTTGTGGAAACTTATCTTGATGCCTACACAGAATGGCTAGCATCAGACCGTGATGCAGCGTGTTGGGTAGACGCTATAGCAGTGTGTGCTAGGGAGGCGGGGGGACGTACTTTATCCCGAATACCAGATGCCATCATTCTCTCCCCACTTCACCCATTACGCCTTGCATGGCACTGTCTTGCACAACAAGTGCTCTATGACGAAGTTGAAGGAAGTGACCCATGCCCATGTCCCGCGGCCAGCATACTTGATCCAAATTGCGTTCCAGACCAACTGACGATCTCTCTGCAGTCACCAGACGGTGCACAAGGCATCAATCGAGTAAACTTCCTTTCAGTCGAATGTAACTCAGATTATTGGTCGGTGCTCTGGAATGGAAAAAGGCTGGGCGAAATTGCCAAAAGATCTCGTCAGCCTCCGTTCGATAGTACTTTTGGCTTAATTGTCGGCGGAATATCTAGCGGCTTCAGTCCAGCGCAAGTTAGCCGTGCCCTTGAAGACGTAACTAACCTTCTTACTGCAAAACCCACAGTCAGCTTGGCTATCTCTAGCTCAGGAGGAACTACCGACGCTTGCAATGAAGGACTAACTAGCTGGTGCACTAAGCGATTGGGCAATAGTGAGAAAACCGCGATACGACACGGCGTAGGCCGCAGAATACTTGAAGTTTATGACACCCGGCCCCCCGCCTCGCGCCCCGATCAGGCCACTTTAGCTAACCTATCCGAGGACACCGACAACCAAGTTCGATGGTTTGAAAAGCAGCCCACTGGCGTGAGGCCAGATCTTGGCATCATCGCCCAATTGGACTCTGCCCAGCCCGACTCCACCGATGTAGGCATGCGATCGCCGCTAGGCCTAGGTGGGCTGATTCGACACAGGGTCAGACGTCGGCTCCATGGTGCCTTCCTCAGCGAGTCAAGGCAGGCACTGCCCATGCCACCTTCAGGAGAAACATTTCCTGATAAGATTGCCAAATGCCTCATTGCACTGGAAAGTAGCGACGGTAAGAAAATTGGTTTGCAATTTGCGCCAGATGTCCACGCTGTATCCAGTATGCTCAATGAACATAATGCCGGTTTCGTCGCCGTTTCATCCTCGGCTATTGACCCTGCTTGCTTCCTTAGCGATTGGATTCAAGGAGCCTATCTCTGGGACTATGATTTACCTTCTTACTCAAACCGTGCCGGAGATACCAGCGGGTACTATTTGTTGTCACAAGTGCGAGATTCCGACAGGGAGGCATTGGCCAGCGTCCTCGCGTTTCTACCTGATGGAAAGAATCTGGGAAATGAAAAAGTCGAGCAGATCCTACTGGAGGTAGCAAAGCGAGGCATACCTACGGTCAGAGGCCTATCCGGCGACGATACTGGAGCTACAGGTGATCTAGGACTTTTTCTAGCAGTAAGATTATTGCAAGACCAATTTCGAACCTCTGGTAACTTGGAAAGCCTACTTCCTGTGTTGTCAGGATCGGAAGATGACACCTCTATCGCTATCATCGTTCCCGTCGATCCATTTAGGAATTATCTTTCTGATCTTTCACGGTCACTAGGTAAGGGGAGAAAGGACTCCTCGCTATCGCGCCCCGATCTTTTGGTCATTGGCATCCATGCAAGCAAGAATCAAATATCATTTCATCTCACTCCCATCGAAGTGAAATGCCGTCAAAACAGCACGTTAAGCACGAATGATTCTAAAGATGCTCTTAATCAGGCAAAAGCACTTTCTCTATTATTCCGCTCCATACAAAAACGTGCATCAAAATCCGAGGTATGGCGATTAGCATTCCAGCATTTATTACTGTCGATGGTCGGCTTCGGATTGCGCGTTTATAGTCAACACGAACTGGTTGCTACACAAGCAGGCCGCTGGTCAAAGTACCATGAGCGCATCACTGCGGAGATACTTAGCTCTCATCCATCGTCTATAAACATCGACGATACAGGGCGCCTAATAGTTGTAGATTCTTCTCAGCAAAGTGGTCCCCGAAACCATGATGGTGATGATTTTGAAGAAACAATCGTTATTTCCCGAGTGGATGCAGGGAGGATAATGACTGGAGATGCGCAATCATTCTACGATTCAGTTCGCGCCAGAGTTGGTGATTGGCAACTGCTGCCTAGACTAAATCAGGTAAGCAGCCCTGCTTCCCAGCCGGATTATTACGGTTCAAATGAAACCTTAGAAAATAAATCTAATACTGAGTTAGCGTCTTCCCTCACCTTAGCACCTGAAGTTAAGCACACTATTGTAAATCAATTGAATATTGACACGCTCGATCACATCACAGAGACACCCGCTCCTGTGCAGTCCAAACAAGACGATGGGATCATACTTTCTGTTGGCCATACAGTGGATGGCTTCGAGCCTCGCCAGATATCGTTAAACATATCTAACACTCAGCTTAATCAGCTAAACATGGGCGTAGTTGGCGACTTAGGCACGGGCAAAACTCAGTTACTTAAATCTATTATTTTTCAAGTGATAAAAGCACGCCAGCAGAACCAAGGCATCAAACCAAGATTTCTAATATTTGATTATAAGCGAGATTACAGCAGTGCAGAGTTCGTAGCAGCTACTGGGGCAAAAATTGTCAAACCTAGCCGCTTACCCTTGAATTTGTTCGACACTACATCCATGGGCGACTCTGTGGCTCCATGGTTAGATAGATTCCGCTTCTTTGCTGATGTACTCGACAAGGTTTATTCAGGAATAGGGCCGGTTCAACGCGACAAGCTGAAGGGAGCAGTACGCAACGCCTACGAAACTTGCGAAGCAAATGGACATCAACCAACAATCTATGACATTCATGCTGAATACAAGGAGCTTCTTGGGGGGAAAACTGACTCGCCCATGGCAATTATTGATGATCTGGTAGATATGGGGATCTTCGAGCGCGAGGCCAGTAAGACAATGTCATTCGACGACTTTTTTGATGGCGTTGTGGTCATTTCGCTTGATGCGATGGGGCAGGATGACCGGAGCAAAAACATGCTCGTTGCTATAATGCTAAACATGTTTTACGAAAACATGCTCAAAGTGCCAAAGCGGCCTTTTGTCGGCAATGACCCTCAACTACGTGTAATCGATTCATATTTGCTAGTCGATGAAGCCGATCATATTATGCGTTATGAATTCGATGTACTCCGAAAATTGTTGCTGCAAAGCCGGGAATTCGGCACTGGGGTGGTACTAGCCTCTCAATATCTCAGACATTTCAAGACCAGTGCTACTGACTATCGAGAGCCGCTATTAACCTGGTTTATCCACAAAGTTCCGAATGCAACTCCTGCAGAACTTGGTGCGTTAGGCTTCACTTCAGATCTAGGTGAATTGTCCGATCAAGTAAAGACCCTGCCGAATCACCACTGCCTTTATAAATCATTTGATGTCGCAGGAGAGGTAGTACGTGGGCTACCTTTTTACGAGCTATTTGATGGGCAAGACAAAAAACCATAAATTTACGCCAGCGTATTTAAGCAAATGCTCATCTTCTCTAAAAGAATACAAAAAATGTCCTGACTAAAGAGGCAAATGCATATCCCGAGCCAGCGCTATATAAGCTTTTAAAGGCTCGGGCTATACAGCCTTCCTGATTTAGTCAAAAGTGCTCTTTGAAGGACGGTTGGAGTGTAAGCAACTCATGGCATTGGAAGCCAATATCGCTCACCTTCAAAAGCTAAAAATACACCATTATCTGAAGCTTCTATGCTTAGCTGCATAATTGTTTTTAATGAAATTTTTGTGTCATGAAAATACTCCATAGCCAGCACTATCCATTGAAACATCCAAGCCTCATCTTTTTCGGCACTTGTGGTCATTTGCATGATTGACCGAGCTAGCTTCTCCTTCCGTCGTTTTTTTGCACGTCTTGTGTCGATTACGGGCTTTAATGTGGTTCCGTAATCACGATTCAGGAAGTTGGTGAAACCGGTTAGTGTCGAAGCTTGGCCGGGAGCAGTGTTCAGATAACGATCAACATCAGTTTGGTCTGGAAGTCTTTGTCCTGCTTGGTCAGTTTTGAATAGCAGGGTTGCAGCAGCTCTTACTGCAAGTCTTGCTGACGTATACGAAGTTCTTCCAGACTCAATACGGGCTTCTAACTGCCGCCAGTAGGCTTGCAGAGCCCCTCCTAACAAAGATGCAGGGGGTATGGAGGAGAGGCATTCATGGATACGCCTTTTCTCCGAGTTGATCCGTTTTGCCTGGTGATCAGGCTCAATCCCTTTTTCCTCATGCAGCCATCGCATGGGAAGCCTCACTCGGCGTAGGCCCTCAGCATCGAAGTTATGGAGCAGCTGAGAATAGCTTGGTATACGCTGCCATCTTTGATCGATTTCAAGGAAAAACGATAGGAAGTGATTGATTTTGAGGGCAGCTTTATGGGGCCCAGTGACACTTATCAACCATTCACCAAACTCTCCGAACTCAATACTTAACTCTCTTGAGGTGAAAGCAGCTTGGCCTATTGCTATTCGCTTCCGGCACGTTTTGCTCCAGTAGCAAGACTCACATGCATCACCTCGTCCCGCCGGCATCTGGTTGCCACACGACGGACAGTTAATCTCACCTTGATCACGACAGGCTTTACACAATTTCTCGCCATTTGGCGCAGTAACCAAAAACCGATGACGGCGACATGCGGTGCAGGTACCGTGATCCTCCGTGGCACAGCTTGGACACAGCCGATGATCATGGCCCAATCGCTTTACTCTGGTAAGACGTTTTGAGGACTTCCCACAACTTTCGCAGGGTTCTGGTTCTCGAAAATGAGGGGCACAGGCGTTGCAGACCGGACCATAGGGAGTGATCTTACCTATCTTATAGCTAGAGCTCGCTTTTCCACATCGGGTACACGGTTTGTCTACTTCACACTTGCGGCAGACTGCATCAGGGTCATCATGCGGCAGGCGGGCTAACTCACCACACCGTGAGCACAGTCGTCGCTTGAAAACGCGGGCGTAACAGGTGGCACAGTACCCGTGCCCCTTGTGCCGTCGCTTCAGCTTGGGGACTTCTCGACCACACTCATCGCAACGTAAAGATTGGTTTTCCTTCATGAGGGTGGCTCCGCTTTCATTCTGCGCTTTAATCGCGCCCACGACGCTCTGACAGCACGCTCTGTTTTGGGATGATGGCTTGGCGGTGTGTGATGACAATGGGTAACACTCGTACTATCGGATAAGAGGCCTATCATCGGCAAAAGAGCTATTGGTGGTGGTTTTCGTTGATCATGAAGCGCTGTAGCCTTTACATCAGCATTAATAAAAGTTTCGACGGTTTCCTCTAGATCAATACTCAGCAACCGTTTAACCGCAACGAGTAATTCTCTACGCTCGGAAGCAGGCAGCAGCTCAAACGACAATCCTGACAAGGGCATCATGCTAGCAGTAATCGGTATACCTAAAGTTCCTAGAGCATCAGCAAATGCTGACTCAGGACGTCGACTTGCGCGCCGTACCACACCGAGGAAAAAAGCAGCAATTGAAAACCATTCTGCGACAGCGACAGAGTTTTCACCAACCGTGGCTATATCTTTCTTTAAAATACTATCCGCCATCTTCTGGAAGGCTAACTCTTCAAGCGAAAGTGATGTGCATATGGTCCTACGAAAATCGTATTTGCACCGGCTACACTGAGCTAAATGCACATCCTCGGCTATCAGCCGATGGGGCTCGATAGGGGCTTTGCATGCGGGACAGTCATCTACCAGTTGCACACCATGCACGCTACAACCTGTATGCCAAGCTAGCCGCCAGTGTCGGCGAAGATAGGGGGCTGAATCTTCCATAAAGCACAAAGGACAAAATTGCTGACCACCATGGTGTGTCCGATTTCTTGTGCCCAGTGCTAGCAACCAGGGCCAGGTGCGGGTTTCCGGTAAAGAGTAACCAGCCATTCTTTCGCAATCATAGCGTAATGCAGATTTCTGAAACTCAGAGGATGGGATGCCTGAAGCGTTTACTAATGGACTCATTCGCACATCAGGAATTTCTCTATCGATGTCCCGCGTCCAAATGCGCCATTTTGGCCAGATAGCCCCCGTAAGCGCCAAAGGATCACAACCCTGCCTCAACGCCGTCCTGACTAACCATGAAGAAAGTGACTCATCAAGCAGCAATGGCACATTGAGCGCCCAAGGCATTAGAGCGTAATTTCCCTAATACCGCGCGTTGGCCGCACCCAGGACTTGCTCTTAATGACTTTCTCATCAATGCGCTCAGTCCCGGAAAGAATAGCGGCGTTAGCACATTCGATAAGCAGCCGGTGCAGGTCTCCAAAGTTACCCCCGGATATCGCGTGGAGTTGTGTGGCCAATTGTGGTTCATGCAAATGGGAGGGTTCTTTGAGCGGCAAAATCTTCTCAAATCCAGCAAGCAGTTTCTGAAACTCTTGATTGAGCTCCCACTTAGGTAAAGCAACGACGTCAAAGCGACTGGCATGCTGCGGGTCTGAATGAAGTACACGCACCGCATCCTGCGTCCCAACGCCAACGATCGGTATCATTAACTCATTACACAGGAGTTTGATGGCATTCATCGTTTCGCGCTGTTTAACGGCTCCGCCAGTTAACAGTGAGTGAAATTCATCGATGATCAGTAAACGAGTATGGCAGGCTCGAAGTTGATGGATTACCTGGTAGCGCAGCTTGGGAACAGGATCTGTGGGACGGTAGGGAGCCCAAAAACTCTCCAACACCGCGATATAAAGGCTTTTCTCATCAGCACTCGGTGGGGCCTGAGTCACAATGACGGGCTTCACCGGCTCAGCGTCTTCATTGACGTAACCTTCTCCGTACTGTTTGTGAAAACGCTGGACGATGGTTGTCTTACCGTTATTAGAGTCTCCAACGATAAGCAGATTCGGCATTCGAGGCCGACTTGGTTTCTCCATCAAACCTCGCACGGCTTCAATAATACGATTTGCCAACGGATAGCCCAACCATCTTGGCTGATCCATAAAATCAATTCGCTCTTTCGCTGAGAGCCCCAAGATATGCCGAAGGTCAGGATGGAGGTGTGTGCTCATGATATATCCCAGTTCACATCGATATCACCTGTTAACAGCCCATCACTATTGGATAGTGCTTCTTGAGGTGCAGTAGTTTCAGGGGTATTCGAAAGAGGAGCTGCAGGTGTCACTTTTTTCTCATGCTCTTTACGTCGTTGAGCTTGCCTCCGGCTTCTTTTAGTCCGCGCCTGGGACTCCTCAACATGGGTTCGTAACTCACTAATGAACCGCCCCGGTTATTCCGGAGACCGTTTTGTTTGAGTCAAGCAGCTTCACCCGACTCTTCCAGTTGACGATAATACGTCCTTTCTCGTTCTGCTGGTGGAACGTTTCCGATGGGTTCCAGCAGTCGGCGGTTGTTGAACCAGTCAACCCACTCCAGCGTGGCATACTCAACGGCATCCAGTCCCCTCCATGGGCCACGATGATGGATCACCTCCGTTTTGAACAAGCCGATAATGGTTTCAGCCAGCGCATTGTCGTAGGAGTCGCCGGTGGTGCCGACTGAGGCATTGATACCCTCGTCAGCCATACGCTCGGTGTAGCGGATCGAGAGATATTGGCTTCCCCTATCACTATGATGGATCAACCCTTGTCTGTGTTTTCGTGCCCACAGAGCTTGCTCCAGAGCGTCCAGCACCAGTGCCGTTCTCATCGACGTCGCTACACGCCAACCCACGATACAGCGTGCATAAACATCGATAACGAACGCAACGTAAACGAAGCCAGACCAGGTAGCGACATAGGTAAAATCGGCCACCCAAAGCTGATTAGGGCGCATGGCCGTAAAGTCACGTTTCACTAAATCAGGTGCCCGTTTCTGGCTGGGATCACTGATGGTCGTGAAGGGGCGTTGGCCTCGCACCACGCCGCGAATTCCTAGGCGGCGCATGAGCCGTTCTACAGTGCAACGAGCAACATTAACGCCTTCACGGCGGAGTTGCCGCCAGACCTTACGGGCACCGTAGACGCAGAAGTTTTCTTCCCACACGCGCTGAATCTCAGCGGTAAGAAACGCATCCTGCCGATACCGGTCTGCCCGCCGTTCAGGATCAGCTTCAAGTGCCTTGTGGTGGTAATACGTCGATGGGGCGATTGGCAGTTGACTACAAATCGACTCGACCCCGAACTGAGCACGATGCTCGTCGATAAATGACACCATCACTTGGGTTTGCGGTCGAGCTCCGCCTGGGCGAAAAAAGCAGCCGCCTTACGGAGAATTTCATTGGCACGCTTCAATTCGGTATTTTCACGCTCTAGCTGCTTGAGTCGCTCATGTTCAGACAGGTTGACCGAGCTGTTTTCCTGCGTGAGTTCTGTGCGTTTGCACCAGGCTCTCAACGTCTCTGGTGTACAGCCGAACTTGCTGGCAATGGAGCAGATCGCCGCCCACTTGGACGGGTATTCGCCTTGCTGTTCAAGGACTAATCGAACAGCTCGCTCCCGGACTTCTGGGGAATATCGTTTTGGTGAGTTCATAACTCCATCCTCTCAAGATATGGAGTCTCCGGTAAAGCCGGGGCGGTTCACTAATAGCGCGTAGGATTTCTGTCTCATTAACGGAGTTTCTTCCTTCCTGGCGAAGACGCGCTTTAGCCTGGGCATATTCCCATACACTCATCGATGGAAGTGCTAGATTCGCAAAAGGAATTCGGAAATATTGCCCCAGTTCCGGGTCTTTGAACCAAATTGAGCTAATGTCGCGTGGGTCACGCCTAAACACGAAGGTTCGTTTCTTGCTTGGGGTGTCTGGATCTTTTGCATTGATCCAGGGCCTTATCGCTTCATCGTAATAGTTGATACCATCGATGGTTACACCAAAGGTCTGAATCGTGCGTTGAAAGCTTGGCAAAAAATCGAGCAACACAGAGAGCCTATCAGTTGGCCTTGGAGCTAAACCAACCCCCTGCACGTCGGCATTGCCAAACACACCGATTTCCCATTTTTTTATAGGCGACATACCGATTCCGGTATGTAAGCGCTGGTGATAAACCTTACAGATCAACGCCACAAGCCACTCTTCAAACTCGCTCTTAGTCATAGAGGCGTGCTTCTCTGAGTCGTACCCCTCTTTGTCCTTGATTGAAGAGAAGGTAGTGCCTGGAAGATTATGAATCTCCTTAAGGAGCGAGCCTAACACCCGCTCGATGTGACCACCGTAACGAGGTTGCTTTACGGGCCGAAATTCAAGGTTAATCCCATAGGCTAAACATGAACGCCGAAATGTCTCTGAACGGAAATCAGGGCCGTTATCGACGTGAATCGTGTTTGGCGTACCCCATACCGGCCATTCAGCTTCAACATTATGCAACAGCAGCCATTCATCCTTGGGGAGCATGGAATGGGCCACGCACATGCCTACCGAAGTCTCAGAGGGAGGGTCAAATGACAGATAGTAACCAGTGACCACTCGGCTACAAACGTCCATAGCGAGCGTTATCCATGGTCGCCCAATGGGCTTGCGATAAACATCATCGACCAAAATAATATCAGCGGGGGTGTGGTCAATTTGCATGACGGCTAAAGGGTAATCAGCATTCGGAAATTTTCCAGCGGCCGGCTGAAACCTGTTGATGGCTTTTTCTCTAAAGCCATGTCCACGCAACCTATCACGCTCAGGTATGGAACGAATGCGAGCTCGCACAGTGCCAGGGCTAGGAGGGTCGATACGTCGTTCATGACAACGTCGCATTACTTCCTGAACAGCCTTTTGTGCTGAAGGGCGCTGTAGCGTCAAATAAACCTCCCTGATGACCTCCTGAATTACTGCCTCTGCATGAGCGGGTATACGTGAATTACCTTTTTTCCATCCTCGCTTCTGAGGTATCAGCGCAAGTACAGAACCAGTAGCTCGATATCGCTTCAACCATCTATATAAAGTGGCCGTATCAATCCCTGTTTCTTTTGCACGCTCCTCAGCCGCCTCACGTCCGATGGTATGCCGATCGATTAATGGCTTAATGATCGAGAAACGATGCTCTGCCTCACGCCAGTCCGAATCACCTATATCAGACAAGTCAGGTGCGGGTCTGGTAGGTACGCTATCAATGGGCATCAACTCTTTTATTCGCAGTGGGCTGCTACGCCCAGACTCAACTGCAATGCCCATGACAGTTTCAAAATCGAGTACCTGCGTGATTCGATAGATTATGTCTCCCTTTTGGACATGCTCACCAACCACGATTTGCACTTGTTGACGTGTTAGCGTGACGACAGATTCTTGTTTAGGGGTATTGGAACGATAGTCACTCATAATCTGGTATCCATACCTCCGAAAAGGGGCTAAATGGTTGAGCTATATCGCAATCTATCTGCTTTGTGGCCAACAGATGCCATAAATGAGAGATGCCCTCTGCGCGGTAAATGCCCATAAAGTGTCGGGCAAGCAGATAATCTAATGACACTGCGCCCATCTCTCTAACCGTTTTTAACACTTCATGGCTCTCTTCATGAGCAAAGACCATTCGCTTGTATCGCGTTAGGAAAGTGATGTTTTCAAAGGTCTTATCTCTGATGCGACTTTCATCATGAATGCGAAAAGACCAGCCTTCGTTTTTGGCATGCCGCAGAGCAGCCTTCCATTTCGGTGACCAATCACGCCAATGCTCTTGCCACGTTGCCTGTGGCTTGACCTCAACCAGCAATGGCTTCGGGTAGTCCTCGTAATGGCGGTTACCGAGACGGTAATAAACCAAATAGTCGGGGGTATAGGTGTAGCGTCTTCCAGTAACTGGATGGTGAAAGGGAATCTCACATGGCTGAGAAATCACTCCCAGTACGTTCAGGTCAAAGTCAGCCTTCACAAGAAAGTCACGCTCAAGCGTCGACTCGAAAGCGATAGATTCTTCCCCTCGAAACGCATAGAAGCCAGACACACTCCGGCGAGTAGGGCCGATTTTACGAACAGATGTTGGAAGTGTCATGGGCTGTCGCACCAAATATTGAAAATTTCATGTTTTGTCGCAGCTATTCGCCTACTTTTCGTCGCAATCAATTCTAAATAGATTACCATAATAGACTGATATTACGCTTTGAGCGTCGCATTAATTGCCGAAAATGACAGCGGCTCAAAACCCAAACCCGGTGAGATTTCGCTGGCCCACCACGGCGTACTGTTCTTGGATGAGCTGCCGGAGTTTTCCCGCCATGTGCTAGAGGTACTTCGGCAACCGCTGGAAACCGGAGAGATTCATCTCGCACGCGCCAGTCATGAACGTCGCTACCCTGCTCAATTTCAGTTAGTAGCCGCAATGAATCCCTGCCCCTGCGGCCACTTGGGCGACCCACGCCAGCGCTGTCAGTGTACCGCCAGCCAAATCCAGCGTTATCAAGCACGGCTTTCCGGGCCATTGCTAGACCGTATCGATCTGCAAGTGGAAGTGCCCGCGCTGCCGCCAGAGCAGCTCACCGCACAAACCCAAGGCGAGTCGTCAGAAGCCGTGCGTGAGCGGGTTATGGCCGCCCGAGAATGCCAAATGGCCCGCGGCGCGCTGAACAGCCAGCTAAGCGGCAAAGCCCTGGAGGCCGCCTGCGCGCTTAACGATGAAGAGCGCGCTTGGCTTGCGGGC
>CEGE01003015.1_pt1 | contig 17023 bp, 14 predicted proteins | sample 306311 | NCBI WGS metagenome assembly CEGE01 (sample SAMEA2755654, study PRJEB7226) | microbial mat metagenome | biome: microbial mat; feature: hypersaline; material: grass silage | place: USA | collected 2014-02-19 | depth 0 m | reverse complement strand
CCTGTGGATAGCCGCCTGTATGACTATCTTCTCGACTCGCCGACCCTGCACTGGAAACGGAACTTCCACACTTTCCTCGCCGATCACAATGAAGCGACACTGGCCGATCCCAGCCAAATTTACACGGATATCGATAACCCATTTTATGGTGATAACGCACTGGGCTCATGCGTATTTAAACCGGTCAATCTTGATCGCACCGTGGGGCTTCGCAGCCACTCGCTCGACGCGTCTTATCACCTCATCGACGTGATGGAACATGGTCAAGCCAAAGCGACCTTCGTGCTGCACAAACCGGACAATGACACTGCGACGCTAACCACGCGCTATTGCAATGATGAATCACTCTGGTGGGCGGCGGTTGAGCACGCCTTTTATCAGCATCAGTGCCAAGCACTGTATGCCAGTGATTATCCTCACGCTCTGCAATCCGTCGTCGCCCCCTGCACACCACTGACACTGTCGCAGTTTAAACAACACTGCCCGATTTGGCACCAAGCTCAGTCACCCTCCAATGAGGTATACCAAACCGCAGAGAACGGTTTAACCCACCCAACGCGACCTGAGAAACCACAAGGCGTGTTCTATCGTCGCTACTTTTATCACCTCAAGCGCACACTAACGCTACGTCCAGCAGAAACGAAACGCGATCTTGCTTGCTTTCACGCCTGGCACAACCATCCGGATATTGCCCCGATTTGGGAGTTAGAGGGCTCGCTCGAGTTTCATCGCCAATATCTGCAAAAGGCCCATCACGATGCGCACTTGCTCCCCGTGATTGGCGAGTTTGATGGAAAGCCTTTCGGCTACTTTGAAATTTATTGGGTCGCGGAAGACCGGCTTGGACCTTACTACGATGTCGATGCTTTCGATCGTGGTATGCATATGTTAGTCGGTAATTCCGACTTTTTGGGTCGCCAATACTTTAATACCTGGGCGCAATCTATTATCCATTACTGTTTCTTAGCCGAGCCTCGTACCCGAAACGTAATGGGTGAGCCTAATGCAACAAATTGGCGCGTAGCCCGAATTGCTCGCGGTGTGGGCATGAAAAAACAAAAAGAATTCGATTTTCCCCATAAGCGCGCTGCACTGATGCAATGTGAGCGTAACGACTTTTTCGCACGTTATGCGCAATAAGGATGCAGTTATGACAAGGCATTATTCTATTTTAGGTGTAGGGCTTGGCCCCTTTAATCTCAGTGCGGCGGCGCTGCTGGCTCCCCACAGTCAGTCCATTTCGAATTTGTTTGTTGAGCAAAAGCCACGGTTTGCGTGGCATCCCGGCTTATTGCTGGATGATGCGAAAATGCAAACCTCATACCTAAAAGACATGGTGACGGCCGTCGACCCAACGAGCCCTTACACCTTTATTAATTACCTGGTTAAGACCAAAAAATTTTATCCCTTTACCGCGCGGGGCGAACAGACGGTATCGCGGTTAGAGTTTTCTGATTATATGGCTTGGGTGGCTCATCAGCTTCCCAACACCCAATTCGATACGCCAGTACTGAATATCATGCCTCACGGCTCAGGCTTCGCGGTGAGTACGCCACACGGACAATTGAGCTGCGATCATTTGATCGTTGGCACCGGTACCCAACCGTTTATGCCTGACTGTGCTGCGCCATTTGTGGGTGAGCGGGTCTTTCATGCCAGTGAACTTGCCCTCCGACAACCGGACTTAAGGGGTAAAAAAGTTGCCATTGTTGGTGGTGGTCAAACCGGTGCCGATGTCTTCCAGCATCTCTTTGATGGTGAATTTGGTAAAGTAGCGCATATTGATTGGATTTCTCGCCGTCCTAACCTGCAAGGATTAGATGAGAACCCTTTTACTGATCAGTATTTTATCCCTGATTACGCAGAGCAGTTTCATAGCCTCGACCCCAAGATCAAACACACTCAGCTTGCGCAACAAAAGCTTGCCAGTGATGGGATTACCGACGACTGCTTGCAAGGACTGTATCAACGCCTGTATCACGATAAATATGTGCGCCGGTCACCGCAATGGTGGCGACTGCTTCCAGGACAAACGCTTACTGGGATGCAATCACACCAAGCAGGTTACCAGTTAGCGACCACAGCTACCTTGACCGGAGTAACCACAGCACTCGATGCAGAGGTGGTGATCTTGTGTACTGGTTTTTCTCGCGCACTCCCTCAGTGCCTCGATACTTTAAGCGACCACCTCGACCTTGATGACGAGGGACGACCGAATGTGAATGCTCACTACCGAGTAAAAATGCGTGAAGGCAGTTCACTCGCTTTATATATGATGAATGTCGGCACCCATTGTCACGGTATTATTGAGCCACAATTGAGTCTCGCGGCCTGGCGAGCAGCAACCATTATTAATGCGATTAGCGACACGCCCCTATACGACATTACGCATCATCACGGCTTACTCGACTGGACGCTGACTGAGTCCTCCACACAGTCAGCTCAGATGCAAAAGGTAGCAGGCTGGTAATGGCGTACACACAAACAAAGCCCGCGACACAGACCGCTAAATGGCAGCCTATCACCTTAACGTCTATTGCTGCTCTGATGGGCATTGGACAAAACGGGCTGTTGGTCTCGCTGCCACTGTTAGTGGCACAAGGCGGATTTTCATTGTCAACCTGGGCGGTGATCATAGCGGTGGGTAGTGTACTCTTTCTCCCTGCTGCGCCTTTTTGGGGACGTATAAGCGATCAGTACGGCCCCAAATTTGTGGTTCTTCAAGCCTTAATCGGCATGGCTATTAGCTTTGTCCTGTTACTGATCGCCACGCTGGGCGCGCAAAACAGCCTCAACCAATGGCCTTGGTTAGCATTAGCGCTGATGGCAAGAGTCGTGTATGGCTTAACCGTAGCGGGCATGGTTCCCGCCAATCAGCATTGGGCCGTGTTACTCGCTGGCGAGGCACGCCGCATGCAGGCGATCACCTCAATCAGTATTGGTTTAAGTCTCGGTCGCTTGGCCGGCCCATTAATCGCCTCGGCGGTTTTGATCGTCAGCCCGTATGCCTCACTTGTGCTGATGTTATTACTGCCATTAATCGCCACATTGGTTATCAGCCTCATGCCTCACCGTGAGGGCCAGAAAGATACATCAAGTTCGCCTGTCAGTCAGTGGCTGGCGCCAAAATCTATTTGGCCCTATATGGGATATGGACTCGCCGTGTGTGCAGCAATTGCCCTATTGCAATACAACCTCACGCCGATACTCCATACCATCACCGAATGGTCTGCCAGTAAAGTTAGCCAGATGATGAGCTATTTGCTTACCTTAAGCGGCATTGCAACGCTCACCGTACAAGTGTTGGTGGTAAAAAAACAGCGTCTAAGCATCGACCACATGCTGGGCGTCGGCGCAATCAGCTTAGTTGCAGGTTATAGCTTACTTTTACTCCCTACCCTGGGCGCATTAATCGTTGCTATGCTCGTAATATCAGGGGCCTGTGCGTTGCTGATCCCTGCCTATACTAGCCAAGCGATGCAAAGGCTCGACAATGAACCGGGGAAAGTCAGTGGTTATATCGCTATGGCGCATACACTCGGATATGGATTCGCGTCACTATTAGCGACATTAACACTTAATTATCCACCTCTTCCCATTATCACTTGCGTCAGCCTTGCAACCATGGTGCTACTGGGCATATTAAATGCAGCATATAAACAGTGAACCAACTAAGGCTCACCGTTTTTCCAGCGAGTTTTTGCCGTTTTTCCGGCAAAAACTGAATGAGATCACTCAATCACACTATTGATATTTAAACTGAATCATTACCGGATAGTGATCAGAAAGCTCATTGTAGTAACCATCATGATAGGTTTGTCCTGCTTCTTGTGGCCACTCACCTTCTAAGTAATCCCAGTACCAGCTATCCTTCGCTTTTAAGCGCACAACCTGCATTTGCGGCTGGTTAACAGGCTTGCCATGATCGCGACTCCATAAAATATAATCTAATGTCGTGTTGTAATTCAGATCATACTCAAAGTGATACGCGTTTGCTTTAGTAAACCAGTTATGTTCAGCGGAGAAAGAGGTCACTTCAGGCTCAGAGAAGCGCAGTGCACCATTAAGTGCCGCTTTCATATCCTTAATTTCATCTTGACGGCTCCATTCCACATTCATATCTCCGCCGACAATCACGGGTTCGTCAGTCGGTATGTCTTTGTTGTTAATAAATTGTTTAATCTCGCCAAGTTGCCCTAAACGAACCTCGTGTTCTTCATCAGACATGCCATCATGCGTGGCTTGTAAGTGCGTACCTATCAAATGGAAGATCTCGCCATTTTTATCGATCTTAGCGTACGCAAACCCCTTATTTGCTTGATAGTCCCAGCTGCCCCGTAAACTGTTATTATAAATGTGCGCTTGCTGGGTCAAAATCGGATACTTGGAAATAATGGTGACGCCACCCCGCACGACGAGAGCAGAGTTAGAGCAATCTCCTGTTAATGCATCCCAACCCTCACCACTGCAATCTTGCCCCACATTGGGCGTTTGGTAAGGATATAGGTTGGCAAGTTGGTTCATTGCTTACTCTGCTTCAGCGTTGAAGGCTTCGCTAACCAAAATGATGTCGGGCTGGGTATCCATGTCGGCAATCGCAGTCGGTAAACGAGCCGCTCGTTCTGCTTGATCCCAATCTTGTAGGTTGCTCAACTGCATGATGTTATAAGCCATCACGTTAAGTTCGCCAGCATGAGCGCCGACACTTAGCAATAAAGCCGCTACCCCTGAAAACAGTTTTTTTCTGTTCATATTTCCTCTTTGCGTTTTGCTTTCTAATTATGTTTGGGGCCAAGCCCACCCAAAGATTAGAACCCTAACGAAAAGAGGTTAGACCACACCAAGAATCCTTCGTATTTTATGATATGTTTGTAACTAAGATCACACTTGCGTAACAGCGCTGACTATTCGCTTACTCTTTGGTCAATAGTTGTGTGTCTGTGGTAAACGTATGCTTTCTTAGCATGGTCGCTAGTTCGTGTTGTCGAACAGGCTTAGCAATATAATCATCCATGCCAGCCGCTAAGCATGCTTCTTTATCTTCTGCTGTTGCGTTGGCAGTTAATGCAATAATGGGGATTCGGTCCGTGCGAGACGCTTTACGCCTGATCAGTGCTGCCGCCTCATAGCCGTCCATGACCGGCATTTGGCAGTCCATGAAAATGGCATCAAAAGGCTGACTGCTCCAAAGAGCTAACGCTTGCTCGCCGTTATCCGCTGATCGCACATTGATGCCTAACTGCGTCAGCATAGCTTCTGTAACGCGTTGATTAACTTTGGAATCCTCAACCACGAGAACATGTAGCCCTGCCAGTGATGTCCCCTTTCCTGTTGAACGCACAATACCCAGCGTGGGCTGTCTTTGTTGAAGGATCCGAACTAAATTAGCTTTTAAATCATTAAATTGATAAGGGCGTCCAAGATAACCTTCAATGCCTGATCGCTCGATGCGCGGTCTATCAATCACATCAGGCGCAGCCGTCAGCATGATAATGGCTGGGCTTCTCTCACCCAATTCAGTGACAATTTGCTCGGCGAGACTAAAGCCATCCATTTTGGGCATGATCTTATCAAGCAAAACGACTTTAAATGGAGATTGGCTATCAAGCCGTTCTTTAATAAGCGGCAACGCATCATCGGGATGCATACAACAGGTCACTTGACAGCCGAGATTACTCAATTGCGCGGTTGTAATCCGCATATTAAGACGACTGTCATCAACCAGTAGCATTGGCGCGCCCGCGAATAAATACGCCTCTACGGGCGTCGCAAGCGGCACATCTGCACATTCAAAGCGCGCCGAGAACGAGAATAGGCTACCCACATCCACTTCACTTTCTAGGGTGATTCGCCCCCCCATCAGGTTGACAATTTGCTGAGAAATCGCGAGGCCTAACCCAGTACCACCTGCGGTTGCTGCTGAAGCGTCGCCTTGCTCAAACTTACCAAAGATACGATTTTGCGCTTCAATCGGAACACCCGGTCCAGTATCTTTCACTTGAAAACGAAGTACACAAGCGTTTCCCTCATCAAGAACTTTGGTAATCGAAACGGCGACGTCGCCTTGTTCAGTGAATTTAATCGCATTCCCGACTAGGTTGATCATCACTTGGCGTAATCGCGGTGTGTCACCAACCAGCAAGGGCGATATCTCTGGGTCAATCTCACAGCCAAACTGTAAGTGTTTCTCTTTAGCTCTCAGCGTGAACAAGTTTTCCAGATCTTTACCCAACTCAAATACATTGAGCTCTAATGGTTCTAACTCTAACTTACCTGCCTCTATTTTAGAGAAGTCCAAGATATCGTTAATCACATCCAGTAACGACATCGAGGAGGTTTCTAGCATTTCGACGAACTCTTGTTGTTCATCATTCAAACGCGTACTTTTCAGCAGCGATGCCATCCCGATAATGCCGTTCATTGGCGTACGGATTTCATGGCTCATGTTAGCCAGAAACTCGCTTTTTTTGTGGCTGGCCTTTTCGGCATCCAGCTTCTCGTTCTCAACCCGCGATAGCGTTTGGCGAAATTGAGTGACCATAGCATTGTAGCGCGCCTCAAACCCCCACCAACCGCGACATTCTGGTGGGACACTGATTTGATTTGGTAAGCCGTTGTCCCATTGATTCACCTGTTGGTGCAGAGCCGATAATGGTGCGGTGAGATACCGTTGCACTATCCACATTGACGCTATCACGCCCAGCCCTGAAACCCCCAACCAACCTAGAAACGCCCACTTCGCACTCTCTCCTAGATAAGCACGTAATGCGGTATAGTTCGAGGCCACATCAAGCTGGCCAAGTACATATTCATTGCCTTCTTTTTTGGCAATTAATGGCCAACTCATCTGGATCGATTGTTGAGTTGGCTCTACACCACGTTCAATTTGTGTGCTGTCAGCATCATAAACGTGTATGTAATCGATTTCTGGTTGTGCAATAAGTTGTTCAATTTGTTGTTCAAATGCTTGTGTTTCTACTCGCCATAGGTGATCAGTCATGGTGCGGACATCACGGCTGCCAACATCTTGTAACACGCGCTGGACCTGTGATTTATGGGATTGATAATCGGCAAAAAGTAATAGTGATGCGAATAAGGCGATGAGTATTACCCAGCATAGCGCCAGCTTCGTCATCAACGATACTGATAAGGAATGGCGTAAAATGGCTTTGCCTGCTTTCATAATCACCTATTTAATAGAAGAGCTTGCCCTATAAGCATAGAGCCCGTTCGTCGTTGGGGCGAAAAATATCCGGCTAGATACAAGGAAAGGTAGACAAAAAAGCGCTCCGGTTAAAGAGCGCGAAGGGTTTTATTTTGTGAGCGATCAATCCAACACGCCGCGACGTATTTGATCAAGCTCAATCGATTCGAACAGAGCCTTAAAGTTACCCTCACCAAAGCCTTGATTGCCTTTACGCTGGATAATTTCAAAGAAAACAGGACCAATAACTGTATTGGTAAAAATCTGTAGCAAAATGCCAGTATCCGCGTCACCATCAATCAGAACACGAGTATCACGGAGCTCATCAATATTTTCTTCGTGACCGCTAACACGCTGATTCACTTGCTCATAATAGGTCTCTGGCGTATCCATAAACGCCATTCCCCGATCTCGCAGCGTGCGTACTGTTTGATAGATATTCTCTGTCGTCATTGCAATGTGCTGAATACCCTCACCATTGTACGCTTTTAGGTACTCGGCAATTTGTGACTTATCATCACTGGATTCGTTAATCGGGATACGGATTTTTCCGCACGGAGCAGTCAATGCACGAGATTTTAGCCCTGTTTTTTTGCCTTCAATGTCGAAAAAGCGGATCTCTTTGAAATTGGCGATACGATCATAGAAATCAGCCCATACATCCATGTTGCCAATATCGACATTGTGCGTCAGGTGATCGATAACCTTCAATCCTGCATCGGCTTCTTTAAGGCGCGCTTGCCAATCAGGATAGAAGTCGAAATCAACCTCGTAAATACTCTGATCACCGTAACGATCGACAAAGTAGAGTAATGAGTCGCCAATGCCATATACCGCCGGGATGCTAAGCTCCATCGGACCGATATTGGGCTCAACCACTTTGGCACCTTGTTTTGCCGCGTAAGCAATTGCATGAACAGCATCTTGCACACGGAATGCCATCGCATTCACGCTCGCGCCATGATGCTCTGCAAAGCTTTGTGCCTGAGACTCGGGTTCGCCATTAACAATAAAGTTGGTATCGCCTTGGCGATACAGCCAAACATGCTTGTGTTTGTGCTTGGCAATTTCAGCAAAACCCATCAATGAAAATAGACTTTTCAACGCATCAATACCGGCTTGATCGGGGGCGGTATATTCCACAAATTCAAACCCATCTGTCCCTAATGGGTTAATGGTTTTTACAGGTTTTTGCAGTGTGGATGTCATAATGGTTCCTCCTTGTTGATGCCAGTAGGAATAGCATGACGCCAAAGTAAGCACTAGTGATCCAGCACGCTCAGGTCGTTACAATACTGTTAACCAATACTGTAATACTTACTGAACAGGAAAGGGGAAGCCTCAAAAAGTTGTTTTTTATCAATGCGATAAAACAAAATGGCATGTAAAGAGACTCAATGATCTCTATACACTTTGTTTACATTAAAGAAACAAAAACAGGAGAAAGGGCGGGGCATTTCAGATAAACGCACCGACGCTACGAAGAGCGACGGCCAACCAAGTAGGTAAGAGAGGCGTGACCGATTGATAATGGCTTCCGATGAGCAGGATGTCGGGAAACCAGCTGTCTACAGGTAGGATCCTGTTGAACATCGTCTGCCATCAAGGTTTAAATCTTCAAGCTTTAAACCTTCAAGCTTTAAACCTTCAAGCTATAGCTGGTTTGCTGTGCGTTGGGGGTAACCGTTTTTTGAACTTGGTCCATCAATGCCTGTTGCTGCTGATTGTACGCGTCCGCTTTTGTCTTTTGCGCCTCTTGCTCAGCAACACGATCAATTAAAGCTTGATAGTCGCGTTTATCCTCGCGCTGCTCACTCGATGCGGCAGTCTCTTTTTGCTCCTCCCGCTCTTTACGGATGACTTCAGCGCGTTCTTGCACACTCATCGAGTTATTGAGACCGCCGTTGACCTGATCATCCTGACGGTCACGTTGACGCTGCATATATTGCTGCGACAAAGGTTGCGAGTTGATTGACGTCGGCATAGGTCCTCTCTTAAACAAGGTGACATCTTGATTAAATTTTAGCCTATTTCTCCTCAGATTGATATCACAATGTATGCTTAAGACGCTTGCCTTTGGCCCAGTTGTTACACGTTGATCTTTCAGTGGCGCAACGTTGCGAGAAGAAGCAAAGGCTTAGATGACCAACCGCCCAAGAACCTATTGATCAATACAACAAGGAGAAAAACTATGCTGACCGGTAAACACTGTGTCATTACGGGAGCCGCTCAAGGTATTGGCCGTTCCATCGTCGAGACATTTGTCGAACAGGGAGCACACACCGTTTACGCGCTAGACCGGACTGTAGATAACATGCAAGACTGGCAAAACCATGCCGTAATAAAACCCGTGGCGCTCGATGTCTGCCACAGAGACGCTGTCGCCAGCTGGGTGCAGACGCTGCACCAACACAACGCAGTCATCGATGTGCTCGTTAACAACGCAGGGATCACGCGTGATAATTTGCTAACCAAAATGAGCGAAGAGGATTGGGATGCTGTCATTGATGTGAATCTTAAAGGGGTATTTACCATGACACAGGCGATAACACCGCTGATGCGCGCTCAAGAGCATGGCGCGATTGTCAGTTTATCGTCAGTGGTCGGTACCGATGGCAATATTGGCCAAACCAACTATGCCGCATCAAAAGGAGGTGTCATCGCAATGACAAAAACCTGGTCAAAAGAGCTCGCTCGTCATGGCGCACAAATTCGCGCCAACTGTGTCGCACCTGGATTTATCGAAACGCCTATGACCGCCAACTTACCAGATAAAGTCATCGACATGATGAAAGGGAAGACACCACTCGGGCGAATGGGTACCGCACAAGACATCGCGAATGCGATCAGTTTTCTTGCCAGCGACAACGCGAGCTTTATCACAGGTCAAACACTTAAAGTTGATGGTGGATTAGTCATATAATGACGTGATATCCATCCACAACATTGAGCGTTTTATGACCCCGACACTTCTTATCACTGGCGCGAATCGCGGAATCGGCTTAGCCCTTACCGAGCGGTATCTTGAACATGGCTGGCGTGTTATTGCTTGTTGCCGCTTTCCGGGTTCCGCGCCGCATTTAATGACGCTAAAAAATCACTATGCCTCACTGACAACACAGGCGTTGGACGTGACAGACCACGCCGCAGTGCAACAACTTGCATCAAACCTCAGTGACACGCCCATTCACTTACTGATCAATAATGCCGGTCAATATGGTCCCAAAGGCTATCAGCTAGGAGAAACGGACACAGAGGCGTGGCGAGAGGTGTTAGCGGTCAATACCATTGCGCCACTAGTCATGGCTGAGTCGTTTATCCCACATCTCACGCTTGCCAACAATAGCGGACATACTCCTATTTTCGCCTTCATCTCATCAAAGGTGGGGAGTATGAGCGATAATCAATCAGGAGGGGGTTATATCTACAGAAGCTCCAAAGCCGCTCTAAACGCAGTCGTCAAAAGCTTATCAATTGATTTACGACCAAAAGGGATTCGCACCGTCGCCCTACACCCTGGCTGGGTACAAACCCAAATGGGCGGTCCTAATGCGCTGATTACCGCCGACATCTCGGCGCAAGGGCTCAAGCAAGTTCTCGATACACTCACCGACAGCCAAAGCGGACACTTTTTAGATTATCAAGGCAACACCATTGCGTGGTAGGCCGGTAGCGGTGGCGTTCAAATCGGGAAAAAGGTCATAGAGGCCATACTGTGTACCACTTGATTGATATTACGATTGGTACTGTCCGCCACCATCAGTGCCATCATATCTTGGATCAAGATCATCTGACTCAGTAAGCGCTCATAACTATAATTGGGGACACCATTTGCATTCATGCCGTTACTGAGCAGCAGCAAATGACCTTGATCATCACGACGGTTATTTAACAGCCACGCAATTTTTTCAAGGTTACGTGCACAGTTGTAAAGCTTTTGCTGATCAATATCATCGAGTAAGAAGAACTCAGTCTGGTGATTATAGCTAGCGCTTATCATCCCAGTGACACCGGCCATCAGTGCGAATACACGATCACCCTCGAACTCAGTAGAAAATGCCAGCGGCAACAATGCAATGCCGTCCATTCCACCCAGCTCACGGAATCCATTCTGGGGACGCTGCTCCGCCATTAGCTGGTGAACGCGTTGGTCGATAGTCATTCCGGGCACTTTTTTTAGCTCTCTGGGATTACGTTTATAGAGCTTGATCAATAGTCGTTCGGTGATCTGACGAATTTCGGCGATATGAATATCGGTAATCAAATCCATATCTGATTTCGCAAGATTTTTTATATCAAACGGCCGTCCCAGCTTTTGTGCACATCCTGTTAGGCTGAGTATCAATAACCCCACCCAAAACCCGCGCATCATAGTGTTATCCTTACATCCTTTGTCGGTGCTAAGGATACGCATTTCACGCCCAGTCGTGGACTGAAAGAGATAACTTTGTATGGAATATCACATTTTTTACGAACAATCAGAATCGCAGTCTCTGTAGCCCCTGCTAAACTCTTCAAAAGTGGTCACTCGGAAGAGCCTTATGCGACGCTGTCTCATTCATGCATTTTTTATCACCATCGCATTTAGTGCATGCACTTATGCCACTGAAAATAAAACCATTATATATGCAATACCGCATTGGCCACCATGGAGTGATACCAGTGAGTATCCCTACCAAGGCATTGATGTTGATGTGGTTAATGCTCTAGCGAACAAGATCGCTGTTGATGTAGAAACCGTTCAATGTGCATGGAAACGATGTCTGCGTTTGTTAGAAACGGGTAAAGCAGATATCGCGACAAATGTACTGAAGCGAGCCTCTAGAGAGCGCTATCTTTATTATCTTTCGCCGCCTTATCGAACCAATCTCATATACGCTTTCTATACTCACAAAGGCAGTATGATATCGATTAAACATCAATCTGATTTGTACTCATACTCAGTGTCACTCGAACGAGGCGCCAGCTTTACATCCGATTTTGATAACGACTCGAATATTACTAAACGCCCTGTTAGTCAAATAGACTTTGCGATTAAACAATTAATCAATCAACGTGCAAGTGTGGTGATTGGCGAAAGTCATCAAATTGACTACATGGTGGCGAAGTTCGATCAAAACGATGTGCTTGAAAAGCAGCCTTTGACCTACTCCGAAGCCCTTGAAAGTTACATTGTCCTAAGCAAAACGTCATCAAATTCACATTTAAAAAAACAGCTTACCGATGCGCTGAAACAACTGGTCGCATCGGGAGAGATAACAGAGATTATAGATAACCATAGCCGCAAAGCTACTCGCACTGACTAACGATTGTTCGTGGTTATTCCATATCGATCATCGCTACGCAATCCATCGCGATCACGCGTTCTTCATCGGTCGGGATCACCCAAACGCCCACCTCACTGCCAGCGGCTGAGATACAGATTTGGTTCAGTTGATTCGCCGATGCATCTAACCTGATGCCAAGCCAACCACATTGGCGCACGACACTGTCTCGTACGGGTGCTGCATGCTCGCCAACACCCGCCGTAAACACCAAATGATCGAGTCCTCCCAAGGCGGCAGTCAAACTCCCGATCTCTCGAGCGATACGATAACAATAATGGTCGATCGCCTGCTGGGCTCTGGGTTTATCACTACGTAACAATGTTTGCATATCACTGCTGATCCCAGACAAGCCTAACAGGCCAGACTCCTTGTAAAGGAGTTTGCTTACCTCAGCGACCGTCATTCCTTCTTCACCGATGAGGTGTAAAACCAATCCGGCATCAATTGCGCCACAGCGCGTCCCCATGGGTAACCCTTCTAGCGCTGTAAACCCCATGGTCGATGCAATACTCTGTCCTGCTTGGATCGCACATAAGCTGGCACCGTTACCCAAGTGGGCCACAATCACACGTGCTTGGGGATCATAATTAGGAATCATGGAAGGTAAGCAACGGCAAATATAATCATAGGAAAGCCCATGAAAACCGTACCGTTGAAAGCCGCGATCGTACATCGCATAAGGCAACGCAAATTGGCGAGCCTCTAAAGGCTGCTTCGCATGAAAGGCGGTATCGAAGCAGGCAATTTGAGGCGTACCTGGCAATCGCTCGTCTAGCGCTCGAATGGGTGCGAGGCTATAAGGTTGATGCAATGGCGCCAAAGACGTCAATGCGTCCAGTAGCGTCACTTTATCCGGGTCCAGGCGGGTGGCGCAATCATAGTGCATCCCCCCATGAACCACACGATGTCCGACCGCAATGAGGCGTTCGAGCACATTATGCTGCCCTAACCAATCGAGTAACGACATAATAGCCGCCTGATGATCGTTGGCCTCAGCCGGAGCAGTGGCATAGGCATGATTCCCGGCATGCATGATCACCGCGGTTCGTTCTGTCCCTAGTCCAGAGAACTGCCCCCGAAATACACACACTTGCTGATCCGTGTTGTCAGAATTAGACATTGCGCCAGCGTCGAACAACGCAAACTTTAGGCTCGACGAACCACTGTTGATTACGAGTATATTTTTCATCATCCACTAGACACGCGACTTATCGAGCGATTTTCGTTGATAGTCCGCCAGCAATAACGCTAGCGCGCTTGACGCTATCCGCGTTAAAGCGTCATCGGCTCGACTGGTTAACATAATGGGCACTCTTGCGCCCACCACGACACCGGCGCCTTTGGCATCGGCAAGATAGCTGAGTTGTTTCATCAGCATATTGGCCGCTTCTAGGTCGGGAGCCATCAAGATATCAGCACGCCCTGCCACTGGCGACTCAATACCTTTTGTTGCACGCGAGTCCTCAGAAACGGCACTATCAAAAGCCAGTGGGCCATCAAGGACCCCACCCGTGATCTGACCACGTTCAGCCATTTTGCACAGCGCGGCAGCATCAATCGTCGCATTCAACTTCGGATTAATCGTTTCAACGGCTGACAATATGGCCACTCGCGGATGGGCGTTCCCGATCGCATGCGCCAGCTCAATCGCGTTTTGAATGATATCGCGCTTTTGCGCGAGCCCTGGGTAAATATTGATCGCAGCATCGGTAATAAATAACGGTCTTGGATAGGTCGGAACATCGAATGCCATTACATGGCTTAAACAACGTTCAGTACGCAATCCTCCCTCACGTTTGACAACCTCGTGCAACAGTTCGTCAGTATGCAACGCGCCTTTCATTAATGCTTCAATTTGACCCGCTCGTGCCATTTGCACGGCGCGCTCTGCAGCCGCGTGACTATGCGGAGTATCGACAATTTCGAAGTCCTGAATATCCACTTCGGCGGTGTCTGCAGCGGCGAGAATTTTATCTCTTGGCCCCACCAGCGTTGGAATGATTAGTTGCTGTTTTGCCGACGCAACCGCGCCACGAATAGAACTGTCATCAACGGGGTGGACAACCGCCGTATGCATGGGATCAGGATGATCCGCTGCGGTAAGAATCGCGTGTAACTGCCCGCGCTCAGACAAGCGCACTTCTGGCATGACTGTCCGTTGACGGCTTACTTTTTTAGTGGGGGCTAATACGCGTGCTTCGCCTTCGATGACGGTATCGCCGCGTTGATTTTCGCAGCGACAGGCAAACACAATATGATGGCGTTTATCGTCCATTTGGTCGACGCGTACGATTACTCGAAGTACGTCGCCAAGCATGACCGGTGCTTTAAAGGCTAACGTTTGGCCTAAATAAACCGTCCCAGGCCCGGGTAACTTGGTACCGAGCACCGTTGATATCAATGCGCCGCCCCACATGCCATGGGCAATAATCTCTTGGAAACGGCTGCTTTTGGCAAAGTCATCATCCACATGAGCAGGATTGACATCACCGGACATTATCGCAAAAAGCTTAATGTCCTCCATGGTTAAACGTTTTTCTAAAAACGCCTCATCACCGATTGAAATTTCATCGTACGTCTTATTCTCGATGACCTCCTCGTTATGTGTCCCTGTCATAGTAAGCTCCTTAATCGTCTATAACGTCGAAAAATACGCTGATTTAAAAACGAAGATGATGACCGGCGTCGACGTAGTGCGTTAGCCCTGTCAGTACACGCCCTGCATCAGCGGTAAGGTAAACAACCGCATTCCCCACATCCTGTACCGTTGCCAGTCGACGTAGCGGCGATCGCGTTTCACCGTCTACCGCCAACGCTTCAAATTCTTTTAATCCAGAGGCGGCACGCGTACGAATTGGGCCTGGAGAAATGGCATGAACACGGATACCTTGCGGCCCAAGTTCAGCGGCGAGATAGCGCGTGGTCGATTCGAGCGCGGCTTTAACCGGTCCCATCAAGTTGTAATTATCCACGGCTTTTTCTGCGCCATAGTACGACATGTTAAATAATGTGCCCCCAGCTGACATAAGAGGCTCTGCCCGCTTAGCCATGCGAATGAACGAATGGCAGGAAATATCCATCGCGAGCGAAAAGCCTTCTCGAGAGCAATCCACCACCCGACCGTGTAAATCATCTAACGGCGCAAACGCGATCGAGTGAACAACAAAATCAATCCGCCCCCATTTTTCTTTGGCACGCGCAAATAGCGCATCCAATTGGTGGTCATCTTGCACATCACACAACATCATTTCAGGATCCCCCATTGACGGCTTCAGGGGGGTGACAAAGCGCTCTGCCTTAGGTGACCCATACGTCACCAGTACGTCTGCGCCTGCTTGGTGTAACGCTTGGGCGCAGCCAAAGGCAATGCTATTTTCATTCGCCAGGCCCGCCACAATGCCGACTTTACCTTCAAGTGAGAAAGGATGTTCCACGATGTTCTCCCTAGATTTATAACGAAAGCGTGAGCCGCTCCACGTGAGGCGTTCAACACATAGAGCAGTTACACTAAAAAATGTGCTGCCTATTTTAGAGGACTCACAAGCTTTTAACTTAGACCCAAATCAGGACTAAAGGCAAAATTATAAATGAAATGAGAAGCAATCTTTGTAAGAAAACAAGACACTTTTGCAAAACTTTAATGACAAGCCTGCACAATAGGCTCAATGGAGAGCTTTTACTCAATTTACGTAGGCGTGTGATAAATGAGCTCTGAGCCCATGACGAAAAAACGCCGCTTTTTATAGAAAAAGCGGCGTTATGCTAGCGTATATCGCGTAAATTTAAGCCAATTCGGCCATTACACATTTTGCAAGATCTGCTGGGCGATAGTACACGGACTTCATGACCTTACCTTGACGAATCAATTTACCGTCAACCGTCACATCTGTTGCGCATTTGGCAATAATCCCGTCATCTTTAGGGCTTGCCACAACCTCAATGCCTTTTTTCTCATAGTAGGCTTGGGTGTCCGCGAACGCCTGCGCATCGCGGCAAACTTTACTCATATTACTGCTATGCACTTCGTCCCAACAGGTTATGAAATCGATCCCGAGTCGATTAGCAATTTGCAATAAAATATCAATCATATAACTGACTTCAAGTTGATCACGATACCCGCGCGACCCCATCTGTACGGCACGTCCCATGAGGACATAAACACTGTCGACGATAGCATCAACTTGTTCAACCAGTGAGTCAGCCTCAGCCAGTTCGGTCATCTCCTCAACCGCCAATGCCGTATGAAGATCATCTGCTTGGTCGTCTAATGAGGTTGGATCGTTACAAGGCAAGTCAAACGTGATTCGAAAGGCTTCAATATCACGGTAAAGGTGGTCGTAAATCGCTTGATCGAGAACTGCAAATTTCATGTTTAAAGCCCTTTGAGAAACAAACACGCATGGCGTCATGCTGGTACACAAGGGGCAATACAATAGCACTGCTGGCGGGGAGTTAAAATCAATTGCGCAGATTCTTTAATATGACCTAGCGC
>CEGE01003013.1_pt1 | contig 17147 bp, 18 predicted proteins | sample 306311 | NCBI WGS metagenome assembly CEGE01 (sample SAMEA2755654, study PRJEB7226) | microbial mat metagenome | biome: microbial mat; feature: hypersaline; material: grass silage | place: USA | collected 2014-02-19 | depth 0 m | reverse complement strand
CCATCGTCAATGGCTGAGGCACGGAGCCTACTCAATTAATTGAGAGTATTAAGGATAATGGATGCAATGAAACACGATACTAAGCCCCATGAAACTGAGCCCCATGACACCGATCAAAAGCCCCGGCGCTGGCTCGATAGCGCCACCCACCACTACTGGCTGACCCGCGAAGGGCTCGCGCTGTTTGAGTTCCACCGCCAGGCGCGTCTGGACTCCGGCGGCTTCGCACCGCTCGATGGTGACGGGCGCATACCCGACGACGCCGTGGCCGACACCATGCTTACCGCGCGCATGGCACATAGTTGTGCCTTAGCAGCGCTACAGGGCGTGCCGGGCGCTGCCGCGCTGGCCAAGCATGCTATTCGCGCGTTGGAAGGTAAGCTGCACGACGAGCAACACGGCGGCTGGTTTGGCGCCGACCCCGCCACCAGCGACGACCGCACCAAGCAGTGCTATATCCATCACTTCGTCGCCCTCGGTGCCGCCACTGCGACCCACGCCGATATTCCCGGCGCGGCTGCTCTGCTCGAAGAGGCCATTGGGGTGATCGACACCCGCTTCTGGTCGATGGATGAGCAAGCTTTCGTCGAGAGTTTCAGTCAGGACTGGAGCGAACTGAGCGACTACCGCGGCGGTAACAGCAACATGCACGGCGTAGAGCTGTGCTTGGCGCTAGCCGATGTGCGCGACGAACCGCTGTGGCTTGATCGGGCGCTGGCCATCGTCGAACGACTGATTCACCGCCACGCGGCTCCCCGGGAATACCGCATCCTCGAGCATTTTCACGGCGACTGGTCGGAGTGGCCGGAACACAACGCCGACCGTCCTGACGACGGCTTCTCCCCCTATGGCGCTACGCCGGGGCACGGCTTTGAGTGGTCGCGTTTGATGCTGCACCTGGAAGCATCGCTGCAATCCCGCGGCCGAACGGTTCCTGCCTGGCTGTTCACCGACGCTGCGGCGCTATTTGACGCCAGCCTGCGCGACGGCTGGAATACCGACGGCGCCCCAGGGCTGGTATATACCGTCGATTGGGAGGGTAACCCGCACTCCCTGCGGCGACGCCACTGGACCCACGCCAAGGCGGCGGGCGCGGCGGCCGCGTTCCTACAGCGCACCGGCGAGGCCCACTACGAGCACTGGTATCGGTAACTCTGGGATGCGATCGACACCCTCTTTATCGATCGTAAACGGGGCGGCTGGTACCAGGAGCTCAGCGGTGAGTTGCAGATCGACCCCGCCGAAGGCGACGTCAAACCCGATCTCTACCATGCCTACCAGCCCACGTTGCTGCCACGGTTGCCCTTAGCCCCCAACCTAGCGTTAACCGTCCACCGGTTGTAACTGGTTGTAATAAATAGTGCAACGTTCACCCGAGGTGGTCCCCCCTCAGTCGCCGTGCCTGTCGTGGGCCCGGCTTTTTCAGTTTATTTCAGTCATACCAGTGGTGGATTACGCTCAGCGAACTGGCCGTTCCAATAGGGATAATAGGGGTAAGGTGGAGTTACCGCGCTCGCCACGTCTAATCGTGCAACCTGAGACTCATCAAGGCGCCAGCCAACCGCACCAAGATTCTGCCGTAACTGGGTTTCGTCCCGGGCACCTATCAAAACCGATGACACCGTCGGACGGCGCAGCAACCAGTTAATCGCTACCTGGGGCACGCTCTTGCCGACTTCGTCAGCGATCTCGAATAGCACGTCCAGTACCCGGTACAGTCTTTCATTCGGCACAGGTGGCGCGAATCCTTCGGTCTCGTGAAGACGGCTCCCGACGGGCAGTGGTTGGCCGCGACGAATCTTACCGGTCAGGCGGCCCCAGCCCAGCGGGCTCCACACCAGAGCACCCAGGCCTTGATCCTGCCCCAATGGCATCAGCTCCCACTCGTAATCTCTGCCCACCAGGGAGTAATACGTCTGGTTCGCCACGAAGCGCGCATAGCCATAACGCTCAGCAACGCTTTGGGACTTCATCAACTGCCAGCCAGAGAAATTGGACGCCCCCAGGTAGCGAACCTTGCCAGCCCGCACCAGATCATCCAGTGCGGACATCACCTCCTCCACCGGGGTCATGGCATCGAAGTGATGCAGTTGCAGCACATCGATATAATCGGTTCCCAGCCTTTTTAGTGCGCGCTCGGTGGCGCGGATCAAGTGGTGTCGAGAGCTGCCCACGTCATTGGCGTCATCCCCGCTGCGTAGTGACAGTTTCGTGGACACGATCACCCGGTCACGACGGCCTTTGATCGCCGCACCAAGGATCGCTTCCGATGCACCATCGGAATAAACATCTGCGGAGTCGAACAGATTGACCCCAGCGTCCAGACATATATCGATCAGCCGCTTCGCTTGCTCAACATCGGTATTGCCCCAGGCACTGAACAGCGGCCCCTTGCCACCGAAGGTGCCGGCCCCGAAACCCAATGCAGGCACCTTGAAACCAGACCGCCCTAGATAACGATATTCCATCACACTCACTCCTGTTCGCAGGAAATTGCCGGGGCGGGCCGAAGGGACTCGCCATGCTCACGTTTGATGGCCCAAACGGCCACCGCCAGTCCGGTAAGAGCAACCAGTGCGGCGGCGCCAGGCACGGCGGTAAAGCTGCCGCTGCGCTCAATCACCACACCGCCCAAGCCCGCACCAATGGCATTGCCCAGATTGAACGCACCGATATTGAAGCTGGACGCCAGGCTGGCCGCGCCTTCCGCCCGGTTAAGTACCCACAGTTGCAAGGGCGCCACCGTAGCGAAACCGGCCATGCCCAGCAGGCCGACGAAGACCACCGTTGTCCACTGATAGCCGAGCGCAAAAGGAAACAGACCCAGCACCGCCGCCAGCACTGCCAATGTGATAATCAGGGCCGGTGCCAGCCCCCGATCCGCGAGACGCCCGCCGAGCAGGTTACCGACGATCATGCCAACGCCGAATACCAGCAGAATCAGCGACACCGCATCCTGGGAGAAACCGGCGATGCCGGTCAGCATCGGCTGGATGTAGGTAAACACGGTGAACACCCCGGCGATGCCAAGCGCTGTCATCAGCAACCCCAGCAACACCGTGGGTCGACCGATCGACGCCAGACTCTTTTGCCAACCCAATACCTCTCCGTCACCGCTGTCGCGAGGCACCATGAGGGCGATCACCAGGGTCGCCAGTACGCCCACACCGGTGATTGCCCAGAAGGTGGTGCGCCAGCCATATTCGTGCCCCAGCCAAGCGCCAGCGGGCACGCCCAGCAGCGTCGCCACGGTCAAGCCGGTGAACATCGTGGCGATGGCACTGGCCCGTTTGTCCGGCGCCACCAGGCCAGTGGCGACCACCGAACCGACGCCGAAAAAAGTGCCGTGTGCTAGGGAGGTCACCACCCGGGCAACCATCAGCATCGAGTAGTTCGGAGCCAGCGCGCAGGCCAGGTTGCCGAGGGTAAAAATAACCATCAACGCCACCAGCACCTTCTTGCGAGGCCAGCGGGCACTGGCAATGGTGAGCAACGGCGCGCCCACGAACACACCCAGGGCATATCCGGAGATCAGCAGGCCCGCTTGGCGGATGCTCACATCCAGATCGGCGGCCACTTGCTCCAGCACCCCCATGATCACGAACTCGGTGGTGCCGATGCCGAAGGCACCAATGGTCAAAGCGTAGAGCGCCCAGGGGATCGGGCGCGAAGAGGTTGAAGTCATCATCAAAACGTCCATCAGGGAATGATGAGGCGAATGCTAGACCTGCATCACCCTCCTTGATACCTTTAGGATCTTTAATGACTTTCAATATTTTATTGATAATGAGACCATCATGGATCGTCTAAGCGACATCGCTCTCTTTCTTCGCGTGGTGGATCTGGGTACGATCAGCGCCGCCGCCCGCAGCCTTGACCTCTCGGTGGCCGTGGCCAGTCAACGTCTGCAGCGGTTGGAAAAGGGCCTCAATGTACGACTACTGCACCGCACAACCCGACGCCTTCACCCCACCCCCGAGGGGTTGGCGCTGGCGGAACAGGGCCGCGATCTAGTGGAGGGGCTGGAAGCACTCACCCAGGATCTACGCAGCGGCGCCGACAACGTCACCGGCACCCTGCGCGTCACCCTACCCCACTCCTTCGGGCGTCAGTACATTTCGCCGCTGTTGCCCGAGTTCCTTAACCGCTACCCCCGCTTGAACCTGGATGTCAGCCTGACGGATCAAGTGGTCGACCTGGTCGGCGAGGGCTATGACCTGGGTATTCGCATCGGCATTCTGGAAGACTCCAGCCTGGTGGCCCGGCGCTTGGCCGACGACGAGCGGGTACTGTGCGCCTCTCCCGACTACCTGAAACGCCACGGCACCCCGCAACGCCCCAGCGACCTGGTCGATCACCAATGCCTGGTACTTTCCAGCAGTCGGCGTCGGCAGGACATCTGGCATCTCACCGACAAACAAGGGCAAAGCGAGGCGGTACAGGTAGGCGGCCGCATACGCAGCAATCAGGGAGAAATGCTCACCGAAGGGGTACTCGGCGGCTTGGGCATCGCACAGCACTCGGTGTGGCACATCCACGAATACCTGCACAGCGGTCAATTGAGCGTGATATTGCCGGATTACCGGTTAACGGAAACCAGCATCTACGCGGTGATGCCCCAGCGCCAGTTGGTGCCACCTCGGGTGCGGGCGTTTGTGGCGTTTCTGGGAGAGCGGCTCGCTGAACATCCTGTCTGGGCGTTGCGGCGGGAAGATCAGTAAGTGTCAATAATCCGAAGAAGCCATTTCCGCGTCTCCGTTTCCTCCCTCAGTGCGATGGCTGCTAAAAATAACCACATGGTATGGAGGCTCGGGGGGCGTTAGCATTTTTTGTCATAGCTCTCTTTAGACATTTTTAACTGTCGAAAAGGCTTCAGTGAGACACGCCACAATTCGATCAGCGCACACTCCTAAGGAATCAAGATCGGGGTCATAGATGGTGACCTCCGTGCCAACGCATTTGGGTGATGAGAGGGGTTGCGTTAGGAGAGTGGTGATCACTATAAGCTATGGCCCTCCAGCAAACACTTGGCCCCCAAGCTACGGGTATTTATTGATATTATGGTTGAAGAGCTTTTTAAGGCTTAGTTTTTTCGGTTCCTTATAAGATTGCAAACCGAGGTGATCAGACTGAACTTCAGGTTATACAGCTACTATAGATCTGCTTTGAAACGAAAGAAATTTACTGCCACCTAAGATGCGGTCCTCGACATATTTCATACCAATTTTTTCGGCTACGCGAGCTGACGCAATATTCTGTGGGTCTATATCCGCAACTATGCGAGGAAGCCCAACGGTGTTGAGCCCATGCTCAAGAATAATCTTCGCTGCCTCTGTAGCGACCCCTTTACCCCACGCATCCCTGACTAAGCGCCAACCGATCTCTACTTCAGGCTTTAGCACATGGTAAGGAATTAAAAGAACCCAACCGTAGAATTTTTCTGTTTCACGATCACGGATCGTCCAATAGCCCAGCCCAGAGGGATACACTTGCTCAATCCGCTCAACCACAAAGCTTCTATGAGCGCTAGGCTTATGCCAAGGCCCCTGGACGAACCGCGTTACCTCTGGATCACGATCCATTCTCAAACACTCTTCGAGATCACTTAGCCTCCGTGGCCGGAGCGTTAGATGATTGGTGTTAAAGGAGGGTTGCGTATTACGCTGCATAACAAAGCTCTAGATAAAAGCGGCCCCGGGGCAATCCTCACTCCTCGATTTCATTTGGAGGGAAGGTGTTCTTAAATTGCCATTGATTGCAAACTAACGCTTGAACAGAACGGCCTTTGAAACACATGCACAATCTGCAAAAAAACGCCTCACTTCAATGGTTGTTTAGCTCACATATGAGTTTCAGCCGTCATACTCGTCGTGGCGGCGGTTCCACACATACGGCTTCGTCTGTGGCCAACCTTCCGGTGAGTCCTCCCAGGTTTCCTGGCGACCAAACGGCGTCAAATCCAGGTATGTCCAGTGGCTACCTAAATATTCGACGCCACGGGCACCGGTAAAGTAGGTACGATAAATGTCGTTTCCATCGCGAAGGAAGACACTCGCGCCATGCCTTTCGCCCTCTTCTGTCGTTGCGCCGACATCTTCGTTGAAGTCGCTTCCGTAAGAGGAGTACCAGGGAATCGTCCAGCCCATGCGCGTCTTATATTGATTGATTTTCTCTAGCGGAGCGCGTGACACCATGACCAGCGAAGTGTCACGTGCATGGAGGTGGGCCGGGTGCGTCATGGCATCGGCCACCCACGAGCACCCATCACACCCCGCCTTCCAATCGGGGGCAAACATGAAATGGTAAACAATCAGTTGACGTTGCCCAGCGAACAAGTCGCGGAATGACACGCTGCCCTCATCACCCTGGAAGACATAAGGCTTTTCCATTTTCACCATGGGTAGCTTGCGCCGCTCAGCGCTCAAGGCATCGCGTGCCCGAGTGTGTTCTTTTTCTTTAATGAGCAATCGGTTGAGTGCCGCCTCCCACTCTTCAGGGGAGACAACTTGCGGTAAAGGGTGTTTAGTTGTTGGCATATTTGGCCCTTCTTCTTTAAAGCCCGTTTGTTCTCGCTCCGCAGAAAGATCTAATTCATGGGTTGATACCAATAGCCGACTCAGTGCTTGAGTAGCACCATAGTCACCTCCCTTTCGGTAAGGGTCAGCGCTTCTATCAATGCGGGGTGGCAAGGCACGTTTCGATGGATTGCCGCATGGAACAAATTAGCGCCTGGAACTCCCCCTGCTTCCCCTGCCATTGGTCGACGACCTTTCCGAGGTAGCCTTGCTTAGCGTAGTCCAATAAAGCCGCATCTTCCTTTGCCAGCTGTTCCTTTGCCCACTCTGCTGCCACATCTTTTGAAGCAATATCACCCGTTGCTACGGTCAGCCACATGCGAGACAAGGTTAAGAGCACATTGCGTTCATCACCTGCTGTCTCTGCCAGCAACGTAGGCAAGGAATCACGAATCGCTCTTTGGACATCAGCCATTGGCACTGGCTCAAACACCTCAGCGGCGTTGATCCCATATAGCGGCAGGCTGTTATCGATCACCTTTTTCAGCACAATCGCCAGATCAGGATCACAGGCTGGTTTCGGGATGTGCCCTGCCTCGAACTCATCCCGCAACCACTCACCGTATATAAGTTCCGCCCGCGGCGGGAACCGCCAGGGCACAACATCAGAGATCGTGATGACCGTCAGCTCTACTGGCCTGGTAGCTTGTGCATTGCCAATCGTGCCAGAGACCTCCATCAGCTGCGCAACCAGAGCCTCCCTCTGCTTACAGGTTGGTGAGTCGCTCACTGCCACCAGAACATCAACATCGCTGTTACGCTGTAAGCCATCGGCAACGGCAACGGCAGAACCAAAAAGATAAATACCCACGATCGACTCGCCAAGCACGTCTTCCGCGATGGATTGCGCTTGTTGTGCTTCATATGGAATCACGGGTCACACCACTTTTGCTGGAATGTAGTTTCCTACACTGACGAAATGCGGCGATGGTAAAAATCGAACCAGATAGAGAGTGTTTTTGAGTTTTTAGGTGGCCCAATATCTTCATCAAACATAAGCTTATGACCTCGGGTGTTACTACCCCAAACTCATGCAGGCCCCACGGTCACGGTTTATCAGTGATTCTCTAAAAGATATTAACTCCACGACGCTGATAGTCGTGAACAATCTCGGCGAAACCTTCACAATCTACATAGCCAAAGTAGGAATGTTCTCACGCATCACGAGCAGATAATTCATCAGGACAGTGGCCTAATGAAAAACAAGCTGGACAAGTTCATCGGCCACGGGACTGAGCTTATAGGCGGCTTTGTGGTGACCAGCACTGGCTGCTTGATGCGGCAGCACACACGACTTTTCAAACAGCTTTAGCTTTTAAGATGGCTATCGGCTTGCTGGAACAATGCATTGGCAGCTTTAACATATTGGCTAAAACAGATGCAAGTAGCCTCGCCATGGGCTATTACTGGCTCACTGACCGCCGCCATCTCCTCCGCCGCCAGAGCAATCGATGCTAGCAGCGTCACCTCCAAAACTCGCTGACGCTGCTATTACGCTTGAACAGTTGAACTCAGTACTACCCGAAAAGTAGGCACCGCCGACCTCTTCACGCAGCTTTTCATAGCTGAAATTTTCATGTAGCTCGCTCTGATAAACGACAAATTCTGGATGATTGGTATACATCGCCAGCGCGTAGTGCTGATGCTGGCTATTTAGCCCCGCACGCTCAATACTCCGCCTTACCTGCAGCTGTGTGTAATATTCCTGGCGGCCATAATCGTTGGCCAAAACATTAGGCAGTTTCTCTATGTAGCCTTTAATAGCACGCTTCTTCTTGAAGTTATCGAGTAGTCCCACCCTTAACCTCCGTTCATTAATAAATACCAGGAAGCCTCTGGTTAACTATTACGCTTGGCCATACTCTATTAAGGATCGGCTCGTGCACGAGTCCAATCAAAGTACTCATTTACAACCCGTAAATTCGCACGCGAATCCGATTCTTTTTAATAGGCTGTGGCCTTACCTGGCCTGCGCACGCCGACTTTTCAGAAAAAGCCTAGGCATTAGTCTGACTCTATAGGCAACAGATTTTAAACGTCCCCTGTGCGCTCGTTAAGACGCTCTGTTTACTCATGGCCCAAGCAAACCCTGTGACACCGCAAAGAGTGCGAAGAGAGGAATCGCCACGACCGTTGCGGCCGCATCAAATGTAATGGCAACAGGCGTTGCGATAACACGCCCGGCTGTATCGATGGGGCCCCTGGGCATGCTCATACTGACTTGATACTCCTTTTCGAGCTTTTCAAGCGGCAAACTTCCTTCAATGGTATATCGCTCGCCTCTAATCTCCCGTATCAAGTGGAAGCTATCGGTGACGGGATTTTTCGTAAAGCCCAATGCGGTTAATTGACTGACAAGTTCGGCTGAAGGGTTCTGTTCATGCAGTGTGAGCTTAATGCTGCCGGTCACCACATTGGAGCTAGAGAGCGAGAAGCCGCTAAATTCGGGAAGAAACTCAACTTCTCGGCTAAGCACCAGCGCCTGGCCAAGTTGCTGCTGAGAGGGAAACAAAAAAGCTTCACGCCGCGTAGTGACCACTAAGTCGTTCGTTTCTTTATTAACGTAGAAGCCGTTGACGGCCATCACTCTTTCTGGCTTGGGCTCCCAAAGTTTTGTGGTGCAGCCCGCTAAAAAAATACATAGAACAATCACTACTCGATACATGCTTCCCTCCTGGTTATGGTCTATGGCAGTCCAAGTAAACTTTACCTGACCAGAGCTTTAAAAAACCAGGTTTTTTATAAGTATAATTTCATATAAACCTGAAATGAACGGAGAGCGACTCGTCAGCGCTATTATCAATCCTACGGCGCACCAGCTCCTCGCTATGTTTCGACTGCCGACAACCGCACATACTCAGGAACCCTTTCCTTGAGCAAGGTGATGAGTTCAGGCTGCATTAACTCATAGTGGTCGGGAATATCCAGGCAGACTAATCTCTTCCCCTTGAGTAACTCCCCGTACTTCTTAGCGACTTCATCCCGATGGCTCTTTTCCATCACTAGAACGATGTCAGCCCACTCAATTAAGCGCCAAGAAACCGGCGTTTTAGCACTCGAACTTGTTCCAGCTCCGATTGCTTGAACACCGGGGTAAGCTGAAAAGATACGTTCAGCCGTCGGACTGCGGAGTCTATTTGCGCTGCATATAAACAGAAGATTCAAAGCTCCTCCCTGGCCCGGCTTTACGACGTGCCTAAAGCACAGCATAATTAATTAGAAGTATTTCGTGCCGTCTATCTTTGCATTTTGCAACCTTTGTCACTTTCTCACGTTATTATAGTTGCTTAGGGCCAGCTAGTTACTTAGGGCTCGTTAGCTGCTTAGAAGAATTACGGCCCCCACGCCGCCACTCAACCGTAGAAGAGCTGTCATGGACGATAATCGCCTAAATACCCTGGACCGGGCCACCAGCTTGGGCTTGATTTTTCTCGCCTTCGTACAGGGTTGTGCGCTCTATGTGCTGCATTTGGCTATCGACCATGAGTACTGGCTGGTCGCCGACCAGCGCTGGCTTAAGGCGCTCTACACCGTCGCAGTCGCCTTGCCAGCGTTTTATCTGATCAGCATCGTGCGACTGCGTGATCGCATCAACTTCCTACCGCTGCTGCTGGCTCCCCTACTGTTTTGGCTGGGCTGGCACCTTGGCTGGGTTGAGCAGGTGCCCGAGCCGCAGCAGTGGGGAGGCCACCCGTTTACCTTTGCCTTTTGCATGGCCGTAGGAACTGCCTTGTTTATTCTTGCGCTGTTCTTTCGTAGCAGCGCCGCCAGTGGCACTTGGCCAAAAACCTATCAGCCCATGCTGAATTACTCATGGGAGCATGCCCTGACAATCGCCCAACTAGGCCTATTCATTGGCGTTTTTTGGAGCTTGCTATCTTTGTGGGCAGCGCTCTTTTCAGCCATTGGCTTAGACTTTTTCAAAACATTGTTCCAAACACCCGCTTTTTTCTATCCAGTCACCTGGCTGGTGATTGGCATGGGGCTGGTGATGGTCCGCAATCGCTTTCGTTTTATCGCGAGCGTAAGACTGATGTGCGAAGCGCTTATCAAGGCGCTACTGCCGCTGGTTGCTTTAATATTATTGATGTTCTTTGCCGTGCTGCCCTGGACCGGCCTGCAGCCGATATGGGATACCGGCAGAGCCGCGCAAATACTTATGGCGCTGATGTTGACCCTGCTGCTGTTCTTCAACGCCGTTTTCTATCAAACCGATAACAAGCTGCCCTATCCTATATGGTTACGCAGCGCCGTTATGCTCGCCGTCGTATTGCTGCCGATAGGTAGCCTGCTGGCCGCCTGGGCGCTCTGGCTACGAATCGACCAATATGGTCTCAGCTTGGATAGGCTCTGGGCGGCACTGCTGCAGGCACTGACGGCAGCGTTTACCTTCAGCTACAGCCTGCTTCTGCTCTGGCGAAGACAGGCGGCGCTCCCCAGTATGCAGCGCGCCAATATTGGCCTAGCCCTGCTGGTGGCCGGGGCGCTGATCGTGGTTAATACGCCGCTGGCGGATATGCGCCACTGGGTGGCCCAGCATCAGGTCAAGCGGTTGATAGACGGACGCACCACTGTGGATGCTTTTGACTACCGCTATCTACGCTTTCACCTCGGCCAGCCGGGCAGTTTGGCATTACAAGCACTCGCTGACAGCGAGTTTGCCCAATCGCGACCTGAGCTGATACGGCGTATTGAGCTCTCGCTAAAACAAACCAATCGCTGGAACCAGGATCCACTAGTGGATACCCACAACCTGGATGATGTCGCCCAGCAGTTTAGCGTGAACCCTGAAGACGCCACGCTACCCGAGCCATTGCTCGCCTTGTTAATTGAGCAGGGCTCAGCCTGCCTAAGCCAAGTTGAACCCTGCCAAGCGTTTCAGGTAAGCAATGAGCATGAATTACAATGGCTTATCTACGCGTCCTACAGCTCGCATGGACAGGTCTATACCGAGCACAATGCAGGCTGGCAGCATCTAGGCACGCTGACTGAGTTAGGCGCAGCGCAGGATGAAAATGCTGACGGCTGTCGAAATACCAAACCGTCAACCGATTTACAGCCCATACCAGGGTCGTTAAATGCCTACCAGAGTGGCAACTGCCTATACAGCCTGCGGCCCACCCTCGAAAGCGTCAGGCAACAAATACAAGCCCGCGCAGAGGCAAGCGATGTTCGGATTGATTAAGGTGGCTGCTCCCCGCATTGACTACGGTTTACGCGGGGGCTAAAGCCTTACCTCCACGGCTGGATCAGTGCCGGGCTCTAACTGCTCACCGACCCAGAGCCGATGCAATCGGGTTTTGAGAATATCGCCAGGTCCAGAGATGAATTTAGGTTGTCCGAAGTGAGTCATCACTTCGTGTTGGCGCTCTAGTGCACGACGATCCTGCGAGACCACTGGGGCCAGGAACAATCGTATGGCTGCTTGTTTGAGCCAGCTTGGCGCCAACCCCTTGGGTGTCGAAAAGCGCGCGAAAGGCGTGAAACTGTTTCCCGTCGCTGGCGTGAAAATGGCGGTGACACACAGGGTTAGCTTGGTCTCACCTTCCCACCGCGCTTGAACCGTAGTGGGCGGATAATAGCGCGATACACTGCGCGAGCGGTCGCGCTCCAAAAAGCGCGACATCAGACCATAGTCAGGCTGGGTTTGCTCGATGGCCATATCGATCCCGTCGCCGTGGCTGGTAACAATCAGCTCCACTGGCAAGCGTCGATCCCGGCGACGAATAAAACCATGGTGCAGATGATTGGTGTGGAACGGATCCATCACATTTTCAACCGCATCGTAGGCGCGACCCACCCAGGTACCTTGTTGCCACCAGAAATGATCAAGTTCAGGGTTGCCAAAATCAGGCGGTAATACAGGCTCGGGCGGTGCCGCGTCAGAAAGCGCCACAAAGATCCCGCCGTGCCGTTCGACTACGCGCAGTGCGTCGGCCTTCAGCTTTTGATCATGGGCCGTATCGATCAGACAACCGGGCACTTCGATACAGGTTCCATCGCTTGCGAAGCGCCAGCCGTGGTAAGGGCACTCGAGTGCCCCCTTGTGCACACGCCCTTCAGAAAGTGGGTAATTGCGGTGCGGGCAGCGATCGACCAAGGCGCCAATCCCCTCTTCGCTGCGAAAGAGTGCAATCGGTGTATCGCAACACATGACCTTTTGCGCTTTGCCGCGTTTCAGGTCTTTCGATAAGGCAACCATGTGCCAGGCATCACAGACTGACTTGGGAAATGTCATTAAGGCAGCTCCTCACCATTCCACTCGAGATCGTAAGTGGCGGCGGCATTCGTCGAGATATTGTGTTTGAAACCCGTCAGGGAGAAGGAGGCGGCGTCGCAAAGCGCACCAAGCAAAGGCCAGCGATCGCCAGGCCGAGACACCACGTCGCGCCCGGTAGCAACGCAGCGCCACCAATCGCGCATACGCGCACCTCGCACCGCCTGCGGCAGGCCAAATACGACCATCGCCGGGCCAAGATAAAGAGTGCGTGGCGCGGCCTCGGGTGCGGCGATCCCGTCACCGATTGCATGGGCAAGATGACCGGCACCAGTGAGCAATTGCACACCGCTGGTCGCGCGCGGATTGCATTCAAGCAAGTAGGCAGCGCCAGCTTCATCGAACATTGCATCGCAGGCGAACTGCCCATGAATGGCGGCACACTGCGCCAGGCGAGAAGCTATTTTGCGCAGCGTTTCGCGATGGTGGTCAGTGACAGGTTCGAAAGCATAGCCAGCCCCTCCGCCCAGGCGCCAGCTGGAACGGTAGGCAGCAAAGGCAACCAACTCTCCCCGATGCGCCACGCCGTGAAAACAGACTTCTTCACCCTGGATACGCGCTTGTGCCATCCAGGGGTTGTCGGGGCTGGGTGTAATAGCGGCCAACGCACGCCGGTCAGGGGCGACCAGAGCGCTATCACCAAATCGGCTGAAGCGCGGTTTGAACACCCACTCGCGACTTCTGCTAGCGAAGCCCGCCAAGTCTTCTACGCAGTCTATCGGATGGCTTTCCGGCACAGGCAGGCCCCATTCGCCGCAGTGGCGCGCAAAGGCGAACTTGTCGTGCAGTTGGCGCAACGTGGCAAGGTTAGGCACAAACAGGCGCTCACCCAATCGGCGTTGAAGGGCGGGCGCCGCAAGATGGAAAACCTCCTCGCAGGTCGGCACCACCCGCTCGAAACCGAAGGTATCGACTAGCTCGACAATACGCGCGCGGAAGGCTGCGCCCCGCTGCCGGGGCGCAGGATAGCGGTGAACCCGCGCAGGGGCTTTCGACCAGCGCGCCATACGCACCGGTACGCTGTCAGCCAGATGCGGCTCCCATCCGGCCGCGGCGAAATCCCGGGCAATATCCAGCGCGGCAACCGCCCGGGCGCCGGTGATAAGCACGCGTCTAGCCATCGCGCCACACCACCTTACGGCGCTTAGGGCCGCTCCACGCGCTTAGATCATGAACGACCTCAACCGGCACCGGCAAATCCCATGCCTGGCTCAGCGCCCGAGCAGCAGTCGTTGCGCTTGGGGTGGAAATCGAGGCTGGGCAAGGCGGCGACAGATGAAGCACGACACGCTCAGGCCCTGCTTCGGCCTGCCAGATATTGTCGCCCCCCAGCACCGCCTCAAGCGCTGCTACCACTAGAGGTGGCGTAACGGTGCGACCCTCAAAACGCCAGATATCGTTCACCCGGCCTTGTGGCGCATGGATGACCCGACCCGCAAAACCGCACGGGCAGGGACAAGCGTCGAGCTCAAGATAATCGTCACCGCGAATACGGACTATTGGTTGGCTGGTGCGGCGAAGATCGGTAATGATCGGTCGATAGCCGGGCGTGCCGGGAACCGGCTCAAGCTCGATAGCCAACGCATGGTCGTTGAGATGCAGCCGGCCGTTCGCACACTCAGCGGCCAGAAACCCTTCGGTCGCTTGGTATATTTGACGTGGCCTTACCCCCAGCCGCTCGGTAAAGAAGTGGCACTCAGCTTCACCGGCGGGTTCGCTGCCGCAAAACAGATGCTGCAGCGAGGGGAAATGCGCCCCTGCTTCAGCGAAAGCGGCCAGCCGATGGGGCGGTGCGATCAGGATCGTCGGCTCGAATTGCGCCAATTCCTCAATGCTCTGTTCAATCGACGCTTCGAGGGGGAAATGGGCAAACATAAACCGCCCTCGCCCAACATCGCTGTAGAGCGCATTACTGGCGCGCAAATGCAGGGCGAGCCGTTGGCGCTTGAGCAAAGCACGCGCAGGGAGCAATCGGGCCAGGCTCTGGCCGATGTAGTCGGCACGCTCTGCGGGGCTGGCGAGAAATAGCCCTCGCGCACCGCCTCCCGTTCCGGTCGACCAGCCTGCCGACAATTCGCCAACGGCTGTGCCTTGCTCCGCGGCGGCGGCCAACCCGCGCAGTTCCTCATCGCTCATGCCTAGGCTATTCCAGGCGCCGTAATCAGCACGAAGATCCTCGATGTCAGTGACCGGAAACTCCGCCAGATCACGACCGGCATATCTTGCCAGTGCGGGAGTACGGGCGATGACAGGCTGCAGCTTGCGCCACATATTGGCTCGCCGCGCAGCCAGTTGCCCCGACGACAGGCTCAGCGCACGCCGCGTTCGTATCCACGCGGCTAAGACCCGGTCAGTTTGCATCATGGCCGCCAAAGCACTTGGCACTGGCAGCGCAATGCGAAGGTAGGATGACCAAGTCGCCATTGCAGCACGCCGCCTCGCTCAACAGGTTTAGCGTAGCGCGATAACGCCGGGTATCGCCGAGAAGTGCGGTGGTAAGCCGCGGCGGCGGTCGGCGCTGCGTGATTGACTTGCCAAGCCACACCGCATCGGCAGCCAGCAAAACCTGGCGATCATCGGTGGTGCGCAGTGCCAGCCCCCAGTGGCCGACGCAGTGGCCGGGCAGTTCGACGGCGATCAGGCTACCATCGCCCAGGATGTCGCGACCTTCGTTAAAGGGCGCAAATCCGCTGGGTAGCGCCACTGCTGGAGCATCTTCGAAAAAGCGAGCATTGGCATCGGCCGCCTGAGGAACCAGCGCAGGCAGCAGGCCCTGGCGCACGCGGCTAAAGCGACCCGGTCGGCGCAACTCGGACAGGCCCGCACGGGCGCAATAGACCGGCCGCTGGGCAAGGTGGCTCATTCCCGCGACGTGGTCGCCATGAAAATGCGAGATGATGGTGCCGACAATCGCACTGTCTTCAATCCCATGGGTCGCGAGCCAGGCGCTCCACGCCTGCTGTGCATCGATTTTGACCGGCGTTGTCCAGCGATAGAACCGCTCGGGAAACGTCTCGGTTGCATCGATAAAAGCAGGATCATAGCCGGTATCGAACAACAAAATACCCCGCGTCGGGTGATCAATCACCCCCACCATGGCGGGAAAATCAACCGCACACAGGCTCCCACCTGAGAGAGTGGCGATCTCTGGATGTCGGCATAAACCGCGTTCAAGCCAACGGAGTCCGACGCGGATCATGGCTGCTCTTCCTTCGTGGAGAGCTGCCTCGCTTCGGCCAGCAGGGTTGCCAGTGCATCATGCTGGGGTCGGTAGCCGAGTAATCGCTGAGCAGGCTCGAGATCAAAGGTCTGAGAGTAGGCCAGCGTCGCCAGCTTGTAGCGGGTCAGCATCGGCTCGCGGGCGGCGCGCATCAGCAACGCAGAGTTTTCACTGAGAACAGCAATAGCACGCGCCAAGCCAACCGGCAGCGAGACCAGTTGCGGTGTTTTGCCTAACGCATCGGCGAGCTTACCAGCCACCTCTCGTACCGCAATAGGGTTACCTCCCGATATGTTGATTGCCTTTCCGGCAAGCCCGACTGCCTGCTCCTCAGCGGCGCAGATAGCCCATGCGGCGTCGCGCAGATCGGTCAACTCAATTAGCGCCCTGCCGCCACGCGGAAGCGGCATCCGCTCGCGCCCCGCCAGTTCGGCCAACTTGGGCAGGATCACCTGATCGCCCGGCCCCACCAGCGCCCGCGGGCGAATGGCGCAGCAGGCCATGGCGTCTTCCCGCGACGCAAGCACGCTGCGTTCCGCCGCTAGCTTGGTACGTGCGTAGTGGTTAAGTGGCTGAAGCGCGGGGCCGTCATATTCGCCGATGGCTATCCGGTCACGATACGCAGCAAAAATTGACGGCGAAGACACAAACACGAAACGCTCAACGCCCGAGCGGCTGGCCGCTTCAAGCAGGCGTTCGGTCAGTTGAATGTTGTGAATCTCAAATGCTCGCCGGGGGCCCCAGCTGGCCGATAAGGCGGCGGCATGAATCACGCTATCGACATCCTTTAAGAGCCCGCGAAAATCAATTTCTGGCTGGGTAAGATCCGCCCTAACAAACTGCGCGCCGAGTGACGTAAGCGCCTCGCCCGCCGCCTGCGAACGCCCTGTGGCTCGCACAGCATGCCCGCGTTTTAGCGCCTCGCGCACCAGCGCCATGCCCAGCCCGCCGGTCGCCCCGGTGATAAGGATACGCCGTTGACTCATAGCTTGAGCACCATTGCACTGGCACTGATCCCCGCGGCAGTGCCCAACAGCAGGATATAGTCACCCGGCTTGGCGACCCCCGTCGTGAG